>MDTE01085133.1_pt1 | contig 18058 bp, 17 predicted proteins | sample 811231 | NCBI WGS metagenome assembly MDTE01 (sample SAMN05326651, study PRJNA326480) | marine metagenome | isolation source: seawater | place: Indian Ocean: Red Sea | collected 2010 | reverse complement strand
TGATAAAATATTTTTATAAATATTTTTTAAAACTTCTAAGTCGTCTTCCTTGACAGATTCATTGATCTTATGTATTGATCTATTTGTCAGTCCTAATTCAATTATTTGGTCACAGACCTTAGCCATAAATCTACCATCAGAGGTTCCACCATTTGTACTCACAACAGTCTCTAAATCAGTTACTTCTTTTATAGACTCTCTGCAAACATTCATAAATTTTCTCTCTGTAGTCAAAAAAGGTTCACCGGAGTGCTTCCAAGTTATGTCATATTTTACATCATCTTTATCTATGACATCTATAATCTTCTGTTTAATTTTATGTGCGTTTGTTTCGGTAGAATATCTTATATTAAAAGCCAAATCTATTTTCCCAGGTATAACATTATCTACACCAGTCCCCGCATTAATGTTAGAGATTTGGAATGAAGTGGGAGGAAAAAACTCATTCCCATTATCAAATTGTATTTTAAGAAGATTTGACAAAATATTTGAGCATACATGAATTGGATTTTTAGCTTTCTCAGGATAAGCCACATGACCTTGTATTCCATGTAAGGTAAGGTGCCCTGTTATCGATCCTCTTCTTCCATTTCTTATTACATCACCTATCTCATCTGATGACGATGGTTCTCCAACCAAACAATAATCTAGTTCACCTTTTTTGAAAACTTTTTCATCAATGAGTTTTCGTATTCCATTTGTTGCATCACCTTCCTCATCAGCCGTTAATACAATCTTAATAGAACCATTAATATCTTTTCCAGCATCACAATGCTCTTTTATAGCAGTCATAAAGCATGCAATTCCCCCTTTCATATCTGCTGTACCTCTTCCAATTAGCATTCCTTCATGCTGCGATAATCTGTAGGGATTATATTTCCATTGACTCAAATCTCCGGGAGGAACAACATCAGTATGTCCCACAAAAACTAAGCAAGGTGATCCAGCCCCAAAAGTGGAAATCATATTACTAACATCACCATATTTAATATATTCAGTTTTGAAATCTAAACCAGAAAGATAATTTGCTATATATTTTTGACACTCAGATCTATCTGGTGTGACAGATTCAAATTTTACTAGATCAGAGAGTAAATCTAGAACAGCATTATTCGAATTCACTCGCATCCTCCTCAGGTCTTATGGTTAATATTTCTGATCCTTTATTAGTTACCAAAATAGTATGCTCATACTGAGCTGATAATTCATGATCTTGAGTAACTACGGTCCAACCATCATTAAGCAGTTTTGTTTTATAACTTCCTACGTTGATCATTGGTTCAATGGTGAATATCATACCTTCTTCTAATCTGACACCTGTATTTCTTTTTCCATAGTGAAGTATTTGTGGACCTTCATGAAATTTTTTACCTATTCCATGTCCACAATATTCCCTTACAACAGAGTATTTATTCGCTTCAGCGTATTCTTGAATAGCTGCTCCAATATCACCAGTGGTAGCCCCAGGTCTTACAGCTTTTATTCCCTCAATCATTGATTGTCTTGTAACCTCACATAATCTCTTTGATTGAATAGATGCATCTCCAACTAAAAACATTCTACTCGTATCACCATGGTATCCATCTTTTATAACTGTAACATCAATATTGATGATATCTCCATCTTTCAATTTTTTAGTGTCAGATGGTATGCCGTGACATATTTGATGATTAACTGAAGTACAGATCGACTTTGGAAAGCCTTTGTAATTTAATGGTGCAGGTATTGCATCTTGGACATCCACAATATAATTATGGCATATTGTATCAAGCTCACCAGTGGTTATGCCGGGCTTAACAAAGTCTTTAATCATCATTAACACATCCGATGCAAGTTTACCTGAGACTCTCATTTTAGCTATTTCGTCATCTGTCTTTATGAAGTCGTTCATATTCTTATAAATTTGTTCAAATCAATAAAAAAATAGTAGTAAATAGTTGTTGTAATCACACAAATATGATACAACACTTTATGAATTTTATTGGAGTAATTTTGGTATGAATGGTCTGTCTATCAAACAAATGATTGACGCAGGAGTACATTTCGGACATAGATCTAAGTATTGGAACCCTAAAATGGAGCCATACATATATACCACTCATAAAAAACTCCATATCATAAACTTAGAGAAAAGCTCTGAGCGCTTCAATGAAGCCGCGAAATACATACAAAAGCTGATAGCTAATAATGGCAAGTTGATGTTCATTGGGACCAAGCGTGCCGCATCAGAAATAGTGAAAAAATACTCTGATTTGACCTCAATGCCGTACGTCAATAATAGATGGTTAGGAGGATTACTCACAAACTTTAATACAATCAAAAAGTCTATATCAAAGCTTGAAGACTTAAGAACGAGATTAAAAAATCAAAAAATTTATAACCTATCAAAAAAGCAGATAATTGATCTTAAAAGAGACATAGAAAGATTAGAAAAAAATCTACTGGGTGTTCAGAATTTAACAAAACTTCCTGATGCTATTTTTGTCATTGATACGAGATATGAGAGAATTGCTATACAAGAAGCAAATAAACTTAACATACCAGTTATTGCACTAGTTGACTCAAATAACTCATTTGAAGGAGTGGATTATATGATACCTGCAAATGACGATGCAATGTCGTCAATTGATCTTTTCCTAAAATCTATTTCAGATATAATTCTTAAGAATAAGCCTAAAAAAGTATCACAATCCTCTGATATGACTACCGACCAAAAAAAATCTATTAAAGCTAAAAAAGTTATTAAAACGTCTGAGGTAAAAAAGGTATCTAAACCACAGAGTGATATCAAAGAAAAAACTTCTAAAGGAAAGGAAAAATAGAGTGAGCGGATCCCTTGAACTAGTCAAACAGCTCAGAGAAATTACTGGAGCAGGAATGCTTGATTGTAAAAAATACCTTGAGCAGGCAAATAATAATCTCGATGAAGCTGTTAAGTTATTCAGATCTGAGTCTGGCAAAAAAGCTGAAAAAAAAGGTTCTAGAATTGCCGCGGAGGGAATAGTCAACTTTTACGAAAATTCTGATTACTTACTCATTTTAGAGCTTAACTCTGAAACTGACTTTGTTGCGAAAGACAAAAACTTTACAGCACTTGCAGAGTCGATAGCCAATGAACTACTTAACAAGGAAGAATCTGAAGCACAGCAGGGTATTGCAGACATGATTAATAACTCAATATCGAAGTTGGGAGAAAACATCAAGCTCCGGAGATATTCCAAAATCGATAAAAAAAATAATGTATATGCCTATTCACACAATAATAAAATTGTTTCTACGGTCGAGCTGAAATCCTCAGATGAAATTCTTGCAAAAGATATTTGTATGCAAATTGTAGCCTCAAATCCTCTTGCTATTGATGAGTCGTCACTTGATAAAGATATTCTTAAATCTGAAAAAGACATATATAAACAAGAGCTTGATAAAATTGATAAAAAAGAAGATATCAAAAGAAATATTCTCGAAGGTAAGATGAAGAAATTTATTAATGAGAACACACTTCTCAATCAACCCTTTGTTAAAGACCCCTCTATATCATTGTCTAAAATAATAAAAAGTAACGAAGTCTTATCTTATAACAGATATGAAGTCGGAGAAGGATTAGAGAAAAAATCAGAGGATTTTGCGCAAGAAGTTTACAATCAAATAAGCTAAACTAAACCAATGTTTGAAAAAATTAAATCTGACACTAAGTCATCAATGGATAAAAGCATAGATAACTTTAAGTCAGTCCTCTCAAAAATTAGAGCAGGAAGACCTAATCCAAGTATATTGGACCAAGTAACTGTTGACTACTTTGGTTCAAATACACCTATCAAACAACTTGCAAATATATCTGTAACAGATGCCTCGACTATATCATTAAGCGTTTGGGACAAAAATGCTGTTTCGTTGATTGAGAAATCACTCAATGAAAGCAGTCTTGGCGTGAATCCTTCTGTGAATGGAACATCCATTCATATTAAATTTCCGCCACTAACCCAAGAACGCAGAGAAGAACTAAATAAAATAGTCAAAAAAGAGGGTGAGAATATCAAAGTAACACTGAGAAATATAAGGCGTTCAGCAAATACATCAATATCTAATTTAGAAAAAGAAAAAAAAATATCAAAAGATTTTGAGAGGGATTATACAATTGAAGTTCAAGATTTAACGGATGAATATATTAGTATATCTGAAGAGATAGTCATAAAAAAAATAGAAGAAATAAGCGAAGTCTAGTCGTGATGCACATAGCCTTTATAATGGACGGCAACGGAAGATGGGCAGATAAACATGATAAGACACGTCAGTTTGGCCATCAAGAAGGCTCCTCAAATGTATATAATATTTTTTTATCTTGTATTCGGCTTGGAATAAATACTGTAACATTCTTTGCTATGAGTAGTGAGAATATGAATAGGCCAAAAGAAGAAACTGAATTTATTTCCATACTTCTTGATAATTCAATAAAAAAACATCTGCCTGATTTATTAGATAATCAAATTAAATTTAGGGTAATTGGGGACATTTCCCACCTGCCTCAAAACATCAAAGATACTATTGATTATGCAGAATCTGTTACATCACGGTTTACAAAATACAAGTTAAATATCGCCTATAATTACGGAGGACAGTGGGATGTTATCAATTCCATCAATTCTTTGTTGAAAAAAAAACTCACAATTTCATATAAAAATTTGTCTGAACATCTTTCAACTGGAAATGATTTTCCTGACTTGATTGTAAGAACAGGCGGTTACAAAAGACTTAGTAACTTCATGTTATGGCAAGCAGCATATAGTGAATTAATTTTTATAGACACATTGTGGCCTGAATTCTCCTCTGATGACGTGTCAAATATTCTTCAAAATTACAAATCAATCAAGAGAAAATTTGGAAAAGTGGATCAATGACTGAATTTTTTAAAAGAGTAGCTACTGTAACGATACTTGTATCTATATTATCTTTGCTTTTCTTATACGGTTCAAACACATCTGTAGTTATCGCAATATATTTGATTACTCTATTATCATTTTATGAGTGGCTTAGTATTACATCAAAATCAAAATATTATATCCTGCCATTTTTTGTATTAATACTCTTAGTAGACTACAATAAATGGATTGACATTGGTCTATTTTCTTTATTATTTCTTTTACTTCTAATTGTATTGATTTACTTAACATTCAGTCATGAGGCATATCTTAGAGAGAAGATAAAGGAGCATTCACTATTTTATGGTGTCATCTTCAATCTATCCTTCTTTTTATTTTTAACAAACTTTTATCCCTATGATAATGTACTAGGGACTCAATCATATCCTCTTGAAAATAAGCATTACTTTATTATTCTTATTTCTCTAGTATCATTTATTGATATATCAGCATATTTAAGTGGAAAATTAATTGGTAAAAATAAAATTACCTCAGCAATAAGTCCTAATAAAACATATGAAGGTTATATTGGATCTTTAGTGTTAACTATCTTTACTTTCATTTTAATATCAAATCATTTTAATTTTCAGTGGACATCTTTGGATATTATTCTGTTAGTAATATTCATAATGATGGCTTTCTTTGGAGATCTTTTGATGAGCTTGATAAAAAGAGTTTTTGAGAAAAAAGATACTGGTTCCCTGTTACCTGGCCATGGTGGTGTTCTTGATAGATTAGATAGTTACTTCACATCGTTACCAATTTTTTATCTATGGTTTTTGTTTTGAAGACAGTAAGCATTTTAGGATCTACAGGATCTGTTGGCAAAAATACTTTAGAAGTAATATCAAAACTATCTGATAAGTTTGAACTTTATGCATTGTCATGTCATGAAAATACTTCATTATTGTATGATCAGATCAACAAACATAAGCCTAGAGTTGCAGTAATCACAAGTCTTAAAAAATATACTGAATTTGTAGACGATTATGGTTATGAAGTTGGTATGACAAGAATTTTATTTGGAGATGAGGGCCTAAATGAAATATCATCACATGATGATGTGAATATTGTAGTCGCAGCGATAGTAGGTTTCCAGTGTCTCAAGCCAGTCATGGATGCCATATACACTAACAAAACTATCATCGTTGCTAATAAGGAAATCTTAGTCGCAGCAGGAGAGATGATAATGTCTACTTTGAGTAACTCCAATGCTAAGCTTTTACCAGTAGACAGCGAGCATAATGCTTTACTGCAAGTTATATTATCATCTGGCCTAGAGTATAAAGTCAATAATAAGGAATACTATGAGTCCAATATTAGCAACCTAACCATTACTGCATCCGGCGGTCCTTTCATTGATCTCGATATTTCGGAATTTAAAAATATTAAATCTAAACATGCTATCAAACATCCAACATGGGATATGGGAGAAAAAATATCTGTTGACTCGTCAACTATGATGAATAAAGGATTGGAGATTATAGAAGCAAAACTTCTCTTTAATTTAAATCTTGATAAAATAAATGCAATTATTCATAGGCAAAGTAAAGTTCATGCTTTAGTACAATTCTATGATGGGACAATTATTGCACATATGTCAGATCCTGATATGAAGATACCTATATCTTACGCTCTTACATTCCCTCATAGGGTTTACAAGTCATCGTCAAGGAAATTTATCTATAATGATCTAACCTTTGAAAATATTCCAGTATCTAAATTTCCATGCTATGAGCTTGCAAGAACAGTAGCAGCTACTGGCAAAAATTCTGGATTAATTCTTAATGCTGCAAATGAAATTAGTGTAGAATACTTCTTAAATGATAAAATTATGTATACAGACATACCTAATATTATTGAGGAAATTCTCAACAGGGTTGAGATAACCAGTCAAAGTGACATTGAATCTGTAATAGGTAATGATACTGAGGTAAGAATCATAACAAAAAAATTAATAAAGGAAAAATATGGAGTTTCTTAACAGTATAGTTGGTTTCATTATAGCAATAGGTATACTTGTAACATTCCATGAGTATGGTCATTTTATTGTCGCAAGGTTATGTAATGTAAAGGTTCTTAAATTTAGCGTAGGATTTGGTAGACCAATCTACTCATATGTTTCAAAAAATACTAACACAGAATACTCACTTTGTATGATACCGCTGGGCGGATATGTACAAATGCTTGAATCAAAAAATGCTGATGGAGAGACCAATGATATAAAAGATAGTGATTATGAATTTTGCTTTGATAAAAAAAATGTTTATCAAAGATTTGCAATCGTTGCTGCAGGACCAATATTTAATTTGTTATTAGCAATTATTTTTTTCACTATGACCTATTTAAACGGCATAGGAGGAATAAAACCTAAAATTAATTTAACGGATGAGACATATCAAATTATCTCTGTTAGTGGTAATGACGTTCAACGTTGGCAGGACGTTAGAGTCGAAATACTCAATAATGTAATTAACAACAAGTCAATTAATTTATCACTGAAAGGTAATAATAACCAGATAATGACGTATAACCTACCGTACACACCATCTATTCTAAATAAAGAGGGAGATATTATTCAAAATATAGGCTTAAATGTTGTCTACCCAAATAATTCTCCTATTATAGGGTCTATTAATAATCAGCCTAATAATAAAAACTTTCAGATCGGAGACAGGATTATATCTATCAATGGAATCATGACTGATTCCTGGATAGCTTTAGTTGAATATATACAAACAAATCCAAATACGGATATTAGCGTTATTGCTGAACGTGACAATAATATTTTTGAATATACTGCAAGAATTTTAGATAAAAATGGAAAAGGATTTTTAGGTATTTCAAAAAGAGTTGATGATTCTAGTTTTATCCTTGTTAGTTACGGACTCTCCGATTCTCTTCAGAAAGCTATGAGCAGTACTACTGACTACACTCTGCTGACTTTTAAAATGATAGGGAGGCTGATTACAGGTGATGCAAATGTGAAAAACTTAAGCGGCCCTCTCTCAATTGCACAATTCTCTGGGAAATCATTAGAGATGGGCTTTTCATACTTTCTTTATTTATTAGCAATTTTAAGTGTTAGTCTAGGCGTACTTAATTTACTTCCAATTCCGATGCTTGATGGCGGACATCTTGTTTATTATACATATGAAATTATTTTCGGTAGTGAGCTGCCGATTAAATTTCAAATGGCCGCACAATTCGTTGGCATTGCAATACTCGGTTTAATTATGATAATCGCTTTTTATAATGATTTCGTAAGAATATTTTCATGAAACGAAAATTATGTTTAATATTACTGTTACTTTTATTTTCAAATTTTGCCTATGCAGAGGGACAGCAAGCTAATTTTTTAGTTATTGACGGCAACAACAGGATTTCAAATGAAGAGATTACCGACTATTCTGGATTTCAGGTAGGAAAAATATATGATAAAGATGATATCTCGAATTTAATAAAGGATCTCTTCTCTACAAACCTTTTTCTTGATATCAAGGTCAGTTTAGATCAAAACACACTTTATATATCTGTCATTGAAACTCCAATCATTTCAAGAATTAATGTCGATGGCAATAAGTTAGTAGAGACTAAGCAAATTATTTCATCTCTCCAGAGCGTTGGAATATCTAAGAGTAAACCTTATAGTAAAAATCTGGTGGATAAAGTTCAGCAAGAGTTAACAAGATTGTATTATGATAATGGACGATATTCATCCTCAATTGATATTAAAGAGAACAAACTTGGTGATAATTTAATAGAGCTTGATATTAATGTTGATGAGGGTACTGCATCTACCATTAAGGAAGTTAAGATACTTGGCAATAAGAGTATCTCAACCCGAGAATTAAAATCTATTATAAAGTCTGGCCCTAAATTCTGGTTTGAAGTTTGGTCGAGTAAAGACATATATAATAGCTCTGTGCTCGATCAGGATATCGAGTCGTTGCTTAAGTTTTATCAAGATAGAGGTTATGCCAAGGTAAGGCTTGTCTCAAAGCAAGTAAATTTATCCTCTGATAAGAGTGATATATTTATAACCATCTCTCTTAGTGAGGGAAATTTGTATCAATTTGGTAATACAAAGATATATGGCCTTGAGAAGTTTGATTCACAAACATTCAAAGGTATTCTCAATTTCAACCTTAAGCCAGGATCAATATTTTCTAGAGCAAATATTGAAAATACTGAACAAAACATAAAGTATGTTCTTGGTGAGAGGGGATATGCCTTCCCTGAGATAGTATATAATGTAGATTTTATAGATGATAAGTCTGCTGTCGACATCAATTTTAGAGTAAACCCTGGATCTAAGTCTTATGTTAGAAGAATAAACATTGTTGGCAACACAAAGACAAATGATGAAGTTTACAGACGTGAATTAAGACAATTTGAATCATCTATCTATGCTGAAAGTAAAATAGATAGATCTAAAATAAGACTTCAAAGATTAAAATTTGTAAATAATGTTGAAGTAAAAAAAAATATTGTGGATGAATCTTCGGGATTACTCGACATTGATTTTATAGTTGAGGAAACTCAATCGGGAGAATTTAAGGTTGGAGCTGGTTATTCTGACTCATCAGGAGCAATCTTTAATATAAAAGTACAACAGGATAATTTTCTTGGTAAGGGAAACAATGTTGCTTTAGAGCTTGAAAAAACTAATTACAAAAAACTAGTAAGATACAGTAATACTAATCCATATTATACAAGAGATGGAATATCTAAAACTACTAGTCTCATTTTTAGTGACACTGATGTATCAGGAACTTCAACTGCATCTTATTTATCAGATACTTATTCTTATGGTGTAAATTTTAGTGTTCCAATGTCTGAGACTCAATCTTATGGATATGGCAGTGAAGCAGTTTTGACTGAATATACAACAACTGTTGGGTCACCTTCTAATGTAACTAGCTTTATAGACAAATATGGTGATGTTCATTTTGCTTTTAGATTTAATGCCAGTTATACAGAAGACACTCGAGATAGGGTTGTCTATGCCACTACAGGAAGAAGACAGGGCATAACATCTTCACTTTATCTGCCCCCTGATTTGGATTATATCTATGCCTCTGCACTATTCACTGGAGAGTACAATAAACCATTTAAACTAAATTTTTTAGGTATGTTTGACTGGAATACAGTTCTTCAAACTAAGCCACAGATTGGAGTTGGAGTTGGTCTTTATGAGATCTCTAAATTACCTTTTCATGATAAATTTTTTGCGGGTGGTGATCGAACAGTTAGAGGTTTTGATTCAAATAGTCTTGGACCACTAAGAAACAATACTACTTGTACTGCAAAAACTTGCGATGCGATTGGCGGAGACTTTCTTACAGTTATTCAGTCAAATTGGATTTTCCCTCCTCCACCATTTCTTGGTCAAGATCAGCGTAATTTCAGAGCTTCTCTTTTTGTAGACTTAGGTAATGTGTTTGAAGATATAGGAGATTTTAGTTATAGTGAAATACGTGGAAGTTATGGTATACAGGCAAATTTTAGAACACCTGTAGGTGCTGTATCTCTGGGCTTTGTAGATGCATTTAAGTCAAAGGCGGGCGATGATACAAAACCAGTAATATTCTCATTAGGAGGTGCATTTTGAGTTACAAAAAATATTTAATATTCCTATTTACTATTCTTGTTCTATCAACTCATTCAGTCAAAGCTGAGGTAAAGATTGGAATTGTAAAACTCGATATTCTTTTTAAAGAAATTCCAATTTACAAGGAATCACAAAAGAAGATGAAAAACGAGTTTGAACCTAGAGCAAATGAATTAAAAAAAATTGAAACATCATGGAACAAATTGAATGATGATTATCTTAAAAATGAGAGAGTAATGTCTAAAGATGAAAGGAAAAATAAAATTGAAGAGATTAACAAAGTTGAAAAAGAATTTAGAGAAAAACAACAAACTCTCCAGCAAGAACTCCAAAGCAAACAAAACTCAGAGCTTAATCGAATTAGACTGATAGTTGAAAATGCTATAAATGAATATGCTAAAGATAACGATTATGATCTGATTCTAAGGGCAGATGGCACCACACTGTATGCAAAAACTTATGTTGATATAACACAAGAAATAATCGAAAAGCTTAATTGATATGAATTTAGGAAAAACATATACTTCTAGTGAACTAGAAAGTTTACTTGATGCAAAATGTTCTACTAATACTGATATCAAGTTTGATACTATTTCAACCTTATCTCACCCTATTAATGGCTCACTTGGTTTTATCAATAATGTAGGCGACTATGATACTAGTAAATTCAAAGCACTTATCGTAGATGATTCATGTTCCGATGAGCAGTTTGATAAAACTATTCTTTTTAAAACCAGAAACGTAATGAGATCTGTCTCGCTATTACTCAAAGACGTTTCTAAGAATCAAACATATATAGAATCGGAAAAGTATCCACATGTAATGATGGGAGAAAATGTAAGGATTGGTAAAAATTGTTTTTTATATCCAGGTGTTTTTATTAATCATAATACTGAGATTGGTGATAACGTAATAATCCATCCTAACGCTGTTATTGGCTCTGATGGCTTTGGCTTATACTTAGATAAAAAAGAATGGCACAAAATACCACATATAGGCAAAGTTATTATCGAAGACAATGTGGAAATAGGTAGCTGTACGACAGTAGATAGAGGGATGATTGATAATACGCTTTTGAAGAGTAATTGCAAGATAGATAATCTTGTTCATATCGCGCATAACGTAACAATAGGAAGAAATACCGCAATCGCAGCTTGCACGGGTATAGCAGGAAGTAGCATCATTGGTGATAATTGTACAATTGGAGGCGGAGTAGGTATTAATGGCCACATTTCGATATGCGATAACGTACATATTCATGGAATGACCATGATTACTAAATCTATCAAATCAAAGGGTGAGTACGCCTCTGCGATGGCAGCTGATACCGTTCGTAATTGGCGTAAAAATCAAGTATTATTCAGAAATCTTTATAAAAATAGGTAATTAGCAAATGAATATTCAAAACTATCTTCCACATAGATATCCATTTCTTTTGATTGATAAAATAATTGAAATTAAGAAGGGCGAGCTTATAATCGCACAAAAAAATGTTAGTAATAATGAGCCTTTTTTTCAGGGTCATTTTCCAAAATATCCGGTTTTCCCTGGCGTTCTCCTACTTGAGGCAATGGCTCAGGCTACAGCTATTCTAGATGTGCAAAGCAACGATAGAGATATGTCAAAATTTTTATATTATTTTGTTGGAATTGATAACGCTCGTTTTAAAAAACAGGTAATACCAGGCGATATCATTATCATTAATGCAAAACTCGTACAAAGTAAAAGTGAAGTTCACAAATTTACAGCTGATTGTAAAGTAGAGGGTGAGGTGGTATGCAAAGCTGACCTAATTGGAGCAATAAGACCTAAAAATGATTCATGAGTCTGCGATAATCGACCCAACAGCGAAAATTGCTGATAATGTAAAAATTGGTGCTTATTCAATCATAGACAGGAATGTTTCCATATCTGAAGGAACAGTCATTAAAGAAAACGCAGTTATTAGAGAAAACACGACGATTGGTAAAAATAATTTAATTTATCAATTCGCAACCATCGGAGAGAAACCTCAAGATCTAAAGTTTCAAAATGAGAAAACTACATGTACTATTGGGGATAATAATACCTTTAGAGAATATTGCAGCATACATCGAGGAACATCGGATGGAATTTCTGATACAAATATAGGTAATGGAAATCTGTTTATGGCTTATACCCATGTTGCACACGACTGTGTAATAAAAGATAACTGTATTCTATCAAATGGAGCAAGTTTAGCAGGACATGTTAATCTTGAGTCATTTGTTTCCCTTGGCGGATTTTCACTTGTACATCAATTCTGTCACATCGGAGAATATGCTTTCTCTGGTTTGGGTACTGTCATATCGCAAGATGTAACACCTTATACACTAGTTGCAGGTAATCACGCAAAAGCTTATAAAATTAATTCTGTAGGTCTAAAAAGAAAAGGTTTTGATCCAGAAACTATATTAAATTTGGAAAAAACTTTTAAACTATTTGTAAAATCGAAAAAAACAAAGGAAAACAGAGAGCAGATATACAAAGATTCTAACTTATCTAATCCTTATACTGAGAAGTTCGTTAGGTTTATTCTTGAAAGCGAGAGAGGCATAACTCGTTAGTTCAAATCATGTCCTCTGCAATCATCCATAATTTTTTCTCTGATTCAATAGATAATTTATCTTTAATCTGTCTAAACTTTTCTAACATATTATTCCTATATAATTCATCATTATCTATTTTGTTCAATTCCACCATAATATCTATCTGATCAGAGTATGATGGCTGAATATACTCCTCTACAATAGGCTCTTGTCCAATTTCGTCACCAAGGACGATGTTGACTAAACCAATATATTTTAATTTTACTAGAGATTTCATAATAAAAAATGTTACCAAAGACAATTTATACGTAATTATCATAGGGATCTCTAATATTGCTAGTTCAAGTGTTATTGTTCCTGATGCGCATAATGCCTTTTTACATGAGCTAACCTTATCTATATCTTTACCAGATTCAAGCTTAGAGTGGTACTCAGGTGGCAGCAATTTCCTCAGAAGATCTAGTGATGTTTCATTTGCATAAAATATCTTAATTTTTTCATTTTTATTCTGTTGTATACAATCTAGCATAGAATAAATATTATTTTTGATCTCAGACTCTCTACTACCGGGAAATATACCCAAATCAGTATTTCTATCCTCATATTTTTTAACAGAGTTTAATAAATTTGCGTTTCTAAATAATGGATGCCCCACATAGGAAACATTATCTGTATACCTTTGAAAAAAAATTTCTTCAAAAGGAAATATTACTGCAAGATGATCAATATTTTTCACTAAATCATAAGCCCTTCGTTCTCTCCAAGCCCATAATTGTGGTGCTATATAAAAAATAACTCGTATACCTAACCCCTTAGCAAACTTTGCTATCTTTAGATTAAACTCCACATAATCTACTAAAATAATTAAATCTGGTCTTGTCTTATCGATATGACTTTTGGCTAGTTTTAAAGCTTTAGTAATTTCCATATATTTTGAAATAACTTCGATAATTCCTACAACAGCAATCTTTTCAGTATCATAAACTAAATTAGCAGAGGTACTTCTTAGTTCCTTTTGTCCAAATGCGTCAAAAATTATTTCAGGATTCATCTTTTCATGTTCTCTAACATAGCGAGCAGCATGTTGATCACCTGATGATTCACCAGCTATGATGAAAATTCTTTTTTGTTTATTTATAGTCATTTAGGATATTACTAATTGTTTTAATATCTTTGAGCTCTAATTCTGGGTAAATGGGAAGTGAGAGACATTGTTTCGATACTTTTTCAACCATAGGAAGATAATTATCTTTATAGTTTGCATAGGCTTTATATTTATAAATTGGTTTAGGATAATATATTCCATATGGAATCTTATATTTCTTGAGATGATTTTCTAGTTTCTTTCTATTCTCAACTCTAATTGTAAATTGGTTGAATGTATGTTTTCCCTTGATATCTTTAAAGGGAAGTCGAATTTTTTCATTTTTGATAAGTTTGTAGTATGATTCTGCAACATCTATTCTTTTTTCTATAAGCTTATTGATGTGTTTCAATTTAATATCCAAGATCGCTGCCTGAATTTCATCCAGACGACTGTTATATCCAATCATGTCATGCTGATTTCTTCTTATTCCGCCATGAGTCCGTAATTTAAGTAATAATTCATAAATTCTTTTATTTTTTGCTGTTACGAGCCCTCCATCTCCGAAACATCCAAGATTTTTAGTAGGAAAAAAACTAAAACATCCGATATCACCATATGATCCAGTCTGTTTCTCTTTATATGTCGCTCCAAATGATTGTGCACAATCCTCTATATGTGATAAATTGTAACTTTTTGCTATTTGAGAAACTTTATCGAGTTCGCAGGCTTGACCAAATAGATTAACAGATAGTATCGCTCTAGTTTTTTTTGACACTAACTTTTCTATCTTTTTTGGATTTATATTAAATGTGTGAGGGTTAATATCTGCGAATATTGGTGTCGCGCCTACGAGTGATATTGCCTCAGAGGTAGCGAAATATGTAAATGGCGAAGTTATTACCTGATCATTTTGCCCAATATTTAGTGCACGAAGTGACATCACTAGAGCGTCAGTCCCAGAGTTACAGCTGACTACATATCTTGTATCCAAATATTTACGTGAATTATTTTCAAAACTTTTTACATTTTCACCAAGTATATAAGAGCCGGAGGAGAATACTTTAAGTACTCTCTTCTTAATATCTTTTTCAAAAATCTTATATTGTTTCGTTAAATCGAAAGTTTTCATTTTCTTAAGAGTCTCCTGGTTATATTTTTTGCCACAACAAGAGCTTTTAGTCCACATTCACCCGATGTCATTGACTTTTCTTTACCATAGCAGGTGTTTATAAAATTGTTAATTTCATCATTAAGAGAGTCACTTTTTTTAAATTGAAAGTTCGTTGTTTTAAAAGAGCTATTTTTGTTCTTTACAAGCCTTTTTAATTCATTATTGATGAAGTCAACCGAGTAATAGGCATTTTTTAAAAATATTCTCATCTTACGTTCATTTTTTGTACTAATTCTACTTGCAGTAAGGTTTGCTACTACATTATCTTTGAATTCTATTCTTACATTAGCGATATCAATAAGATTAGTTATTACTTTTTTTCCAGATACTGATATTTTTTTAATATCTTTGTCAATTAAAGATAAAACTATATCAATATCATGAATCATGAGGTCTAGCACTACATCAACATCTATTGCCCGAGGATTGAATTTACACAATCGATGCACTTCAATAAATTCTGGAGTTTTAAGCTGAGACTTTAACTTTCTTATTGCAGGGTTAAATTGCTCTAAGTGACCAATTTGTAATATACATCGTCTCTTTTTTGCGATCATATTTAACTTTTTTGCTTCACTAACTGATTGAGTCATTGGCTTCTCTAGCAAAACATGGACTTTATTCTCTAGAAAAAACTTTGCGATTGGGAAATGTGTAACAGTAGGAGTAACTATAGATACAGCATCTACCTTTTCCATGATATCCTTGAAGGAAGTAGTCTTATAAACCTTGTTTGAATCAACTAAATCCAAATTCTTCCTGTCAATATCAACGATTGAAGTCAAGTTAACCGACTTGTTTGATTTGTATTTCTCAAAATGAAATTTACCCAAATAGCCTAATCCAATCACGCCAACCCTAATTTTGCTATTCACCATATGTCATTTTTTTATGTTGATTGTTAGAATGAACATTATATACCATTTAGATGAAATCAAGAAAGATAATAGCTGGAGTTGATGAGGTGGGTCGAGGAAGTCTTATCGGCTCAGTTTATTCTGCAGCTGTAATTTTACCAGATCATGGATTTAGCTTGAAACTCAATGATTCAAAAAAACTGACAGGTAAATCGAGGAGAAATCTTGCAAATAGGATAATCAAGGAGTCTATGTGTATTTCTATTGGGGTAGCCACGAAAGATGAAATTGATTCTCTCAATATTCATCATGCTACCCTTCTAAGTATGAAAAGGGCGGTTTATAATTTAAATATTGAACCAAATCTTGTATTAGTAGATGGGCTGCATAAACCAAATGTTGAAATAGAATGTGAACCTATCGTTAGGGGGGATAGCAAAGTTGAACAAATCTCTGCTGCTTCAATCATTGCAAAAGTTGCTAGAGATAATGAAATGGATTTTTTACATGATAAATGCAAAATGTATAATTTTAAAAAGAATAATGGCTATGGAACTCGCGAACATTTAGAGGCTATAGAGAGTTTGGGAAAAACGATCTACCACAGAGAATCTTTCATTAAACAGATATGAAATACTTCACACATCTTCACTTACATACTTCTTATTCATTAAACTCTGGTACTATCAAAATAGATGATCTAATTAGCATAGCTAAAAAGAAAAAAATTTCTTCTCTAGCAATGACTGACTTTCTAAATATTTTTGGAGCAGTTAAATTTTATAACAAATGTATTAGGGCACGTATTAAACCTATAATAGGATGTGAAATCCCTCTTATAGTAGAACAAAATCATAGGATCGATAACATAGTTTTTTTATGTCAAAACATTAATGGATACTATAATCTCAACAAAATATTATCATCCATTCATAAATCAAGATCATCAAATCTTGGTGCTAGTTTGGAGCTTTTAAAAAAATATAATTCTGACTTAATTTGTTTATCTGGGGGACGAAATGGACTATGTGGTGTAAATGCACTTCAAACACCCATAGATGTTACTAGAAATACAATTGAGAGTATCTCGAGGATATTTAATGACAGATTTTATATTGAAATAGACAGAACGAATAGAGCAAATGAAATTGAGTACAATAATGTTGCGCTATCATGTGCAAAAGATCTTGATCTTCCTATTGTAGCTTCAAATGATGTTCTATTTATCAATGATACTGATTACGAAGCTAATGAGGTAAAGGTATCAATAATTCAAAAAACAAAATTAGATGATAGGGCGAACCAAGATGAATACTCACCTGATCAGTATTTTAAATCGCAGGATGAAATGTTATCACTATTTGAAGATCAAACTTCTGCTTTAAAAAATATTTCAAATATCATTGAAAGATGTAATTTTAAATTTCCAAAATTTAAATACCACCTTCCTACATTTTCAAATCCAACTGAAAAAGATAATGACCAGTACTTTCGAGATCTTTGTAATGAGGGATTAAATAGATATCTTCAATCTCATGATTCTGATAGGACAAAATATACTGATAGACTTGATAATGAAATATTCGTCATACAGAAAATGGGATTTGCGAGTTATTTTCTCATTGTACAAGAGTTCATTTCATGGGCAAAAGATAATGATGTTCCAGTTGGACCAGGTAGAGGATCAGGAGCAGGATCGCTTGTGGCATTTGTTCTGGGAATTACTAATATCGATCCTTTAAAATATAATCTTCTATTTGAAAGGTTTTTAAATCCAGAGAGAATATCAATGCCTGACTTTGATATTGATTTTTGTATGAATAAGAGACAGAAAGTTATAGATCAT
>MDTE01086387.1_pt1 | contig 18060 bp, 12 predicted proteins | sample 811231 | NCBI WGS metagenome assembly MDTE01 (sample SAMN05326651, study PRJNA326480) | marine metagenome | isolation source: seawater | place: Indian Ocean: Red Sea | collected 2010 | reverse complement strand
CTTCTACGAAAGAAATTTGTTTTTTTTCTTTAAAGCTTTTTTTTTCGATTATATATTTCCCAAATTCTGTTTTGATTTGATCATGACCTTTACTTCCAACAGTAATAATTTTAATTTCTTTTCCATCTTTTAAGAATTTTTTAAAATTTTTTTTTGCTAGTTTGCAAATATTAGAGTTAAAACCACCGCATAAACCTCTGTCAGCTGTCATTACAACACACAAATAGGTTTTGTCTTTACCATTGCCGCCTAGTAATTTTGGAGCATTAGAGCTATCTGATAATGATCTAGTAAGATTTAAAATTATGTTTTGTAATTTTTCACTATAAGGCCTGCCTTTTTCAGCGTTTTCTTGAGCTTTTTTAAGTTTCGCAGCAGCTACCATTTTCATGGCCTTGGTAATTTTTTGTGTAGATTTCACACTTTTTATCCTTTTTTTCAAGTCATCTAAACTAGGCATTGTTACTCCTTTGCTTAAGTCCCTCGATTAATTCTATTAATTTTTTTTTAACATCGTCTTCTAATTTTCCTGATGTATTAATTTTTTCTAAAATATCAGGCTGATCATTTTTGACTTTATCTAACAATTCTGTTTCGAAAGTTTTAATCCTATTAAGTTCAACATCATCAAGATACCCGCTTACACCTGTAAAAATTGTTACTACTTGTTCTGCAACTGTAAGAGGGGAATACTGATTTTGTTTTAATAATTCTGTAAGTTTTGAACCTCTATTAAGGAGCTTTTGAGTTGAAACATCCAAATCTGAACCAAACTGTGCGAAAGCAGCCATTTCTCTGTATTGAGCTAATTCTAATTTTATGGATCCTGCAACCTTTTTCATAGCCTTTGTTTGTGCAGCTGAACCAACTCTTGAAACTGACAATCCAACATTTACTGCTGGCCTTATACCTTGGTTAAATAATTCTGTTTCAAGAAATATTTGACCGTCTGTAATAGAAATAACATTTGTCGGTATATAGGCAGATACATCGCCAGCTTGTGTCTCTATGATAGGTAAGGCTGTTAAAGATCCTCCACCATTTTTTTCATTCAATTTTGCAGCTCTCTCTAAAAGTCTGCTATGTAAATAAAATACATCACCAGGATATGCTTCTCTGCCCGGAGGTCTTCTTAATAGTAATGACATTTGACGATAAGCAACTGCTTGTTTTGAAAGATCATCATAAATAATAAGTGCATGCATACCATTATCTCTAAAATACTCTCCAATTGTGCAGCCAGTATATGGAGCTAAAAATTGAAGTGGTGCAGAGTCAGACGCGGTTGCTGACACAACCGTCGTATATTTCATTGCACCAGCGTCCTCTAATGTTTTAACAATTTGTGCTACTGTAGATCTCTTTTGACCTATAGCTACATAAACACAATAAAGTTTTTTCTTTTCATCTTCAGACTCATTTATAGCTTTTTGATTAATTATTGTGTCAACAGCCACTGCAGTTTTTCCAGTTTGTCTATCTCCTATTATAAGTTCTCTTTGACCTCGCCCTATTGGTATCAAACTATCTATTGCTTTAAGACCGGTTTGCATTGGTTCATTTACTGATTGTCGCGGAATAATTCCTGGTGCTTTTACTTCAACTCTTTTTCTTAAGATTTGAGCTGGTAAATTTCCTTTTCCATCTATAGGGACACCCAATCCATCTACAACTCTACCAAGTAGTTCTTTACCGACTGGAACGTCAACAATTGAATTTGTACGTTTAACTGTGTCTCCCTCTTTAATTTGCCTGTCATCTCCAAAGATTACTATACCTACGTTATCACTTTCTAGATTAAGAGCCATACCTTTTGAACCGTCATTAAATTCGACCATTTCACCTGCCTGTACATTATCTAATCCGTAAACTCGTGCAATTCCATCACCTACAGTCAAAACTTTTCCAATTTCTGAGACTTCAGCTTTGTTGCCATAATTTTTTATTTGCTCTTTTAATAATTTAGTTATTTCAGAGGGGTTGAATTCCATATTAAATCTCAATCATTGATTGTTTTATTTTTTTAAGTTTGTTACTTACCGAGGTGTCTATCAATAAACTTCCTACTTGGATTTTAATTCCACTTATCAGCTTTTTATCTGTTTTAAAATTAAATTTAATATTTGACTTTATTGTTTTTGAAATATCTAAACTGATTTTTTCTTTCTGATCATTTGAAAGCTCTTTTGAGGAAACCAATATCGCGTCAATTTTTCCCTTTTTTTTAGAACTTAATTTAATGAATTTATCTATGATTTTGTCTAAAAAATAAATTCTTCTTTTTTTTATTATAAGATATAAAAAATTTTCTAATGTTTTATTAAATTTCATAATTTTTACAATTTGAGAAAAAACTTCGTAATGAATATTCAATTGATGTGTTGGATTTTTAATAAAGTAGATAAATTCAGGATTTTTATCACATACTTCTTTCAAGAGTATTATGTTTTTTTCTATAATTTCGACTTCAGAGTTTTCATTCGCAAGTTCAAATAACGCAAGAGCATATCGCTCCGAGGTCTCATTTGAAAATGTCTTTACTCCACTCAATTTCAATCCTGTTTAGAATTATTTAAGAAATATGCTGTCCTAACATAGCTATTTATACCCTTCAAGAAGATATATTAGATTAAGTGAAATTTATTGGATCTACATCAACTGTGAGTTTAATTTTTCTCGATATTTTAAGGTTTTCCAAAACATTTAGAAGATACTTTTGACATAAAATCTTGCTATCCGAACGAATAAGCAATCTTGTCCTGTATTTTTTTTTTTTCTTAAAAATAGGAGAGTCTATTGGCCCTAGGACTTGTATTCCTTTGATTTTCTCTATTTTGATTTTAATTTCAATTGCTCCACGAAAGCTATTTTCTTTTGACTCTGAAGAAATTATTAGTGAAATTAACCTAGAAAATGGTGGTAAATTATTTTCTTTTCTAAGACTCAATTCATTAATAAAAAAACTTTCAGGTTTATTTTGTATTATATTTGTCAATACTTGATGTTCTGGATTAATTGTTTGGTAAACTATAATAGAGTCTCTAGAAAATCTTCCTGCTCTTCCACTCAACTGGTTATATAATTGAATATTCTTTTCTGTAGTTCTTAAATCATATCCTTTACCTGTGAAATCTGCATCGACAACTATAATGCAATTTAGCTTTGGAAAATTATATCCCTTTGAAATCATTTGTGTTCCAACAAGAATATCCACCTTTTGTTCAATTATCTCATTAATCAAATTTTCAGAATTTTGTTTTTTTTTCAGATAATCACTTGAAAATATTTTAATCCTTTTGTTTGGAAAAATTTTTTTTAATTCTTCAAACACTTTCTCGACTCCCGGACCATACATGGAAAAATTACAATATGAATTTTCTTTAGAGCATTTTCTTTTTGTTTTGCTTTGATAGCCACAATGATGGCAAATAATCTTATCAGATACTTTGTGGTAAGTCAGATAGATCGAGCAATTAGGACAGGTATATCTGTAACCACATTCTTTACATATTAAAAAAGGTGCATATCCTCTTCTGTTTAAAAAAAAGAGGATTTGGTTATTTTTCTTTAGATATGACTTTGAAATAGATATGGCCTCTTTAGATAAGGATCCGTTTTTAAGTTTTTCAAGATTTAAATTTATAATTTTTGTTTTAGGAAGTGGGTAATTTTCATACCTTTTTTTTAATTCTGTCTTCCTATATTTTTTGTTGAGGATATTATTATAAGTTTCTAATGATGGTACAGCAGTAACAAGATGAATTGGAATATTTTCTATAGAAGCTCTAGAAATTGCCATATCTCTGGCGTTATATATAACACCTTCTTCTTGTTTATAGGAAGGGTCATGCTCTTCATCAACAACGATTAAACCTAATTTTTTAAAAGGTAAAAATAAAGATGATCTAGCTCCAATCACTATCTTTATTTTATTCTGTGCAACTAAATTCCAAATATTTTTTTTTTTATTTTTACCAATTTTAGAATGCCAAATTGCTGGCTCATAACCAAAAAATTGTTCGAATCTTTTTTTAAATTGTGTTGTCAAAAATATTTCTGGAATTAATATCAGTGCCTGCTTATTTTGTTTTATAAGCTTCTTAATTCTCTCAAAATATACGAGCGTTTTCCCTGACCCAGTGATCCCTATTAAAACTGAAACATTAAACTTCTCACCAACATTCGATAAATACTCGACAGCATTTTTTTGTTCTGCATTCAAAGAATATTTTGTTGTATTTGTTTTTATTTTATATTTTTCTTTCTTTTTTAGTTCTTCAAAATCTTTTAAATTTCCTAAGCACATTTTTAAAACCATTCCTTTAGGAACAATATTGTAAATAGAGAACCAATTTATAAATTTAATTAATTTTTTGCTTAAACTTTGATTTAATATCTTTTTTTCAATATGTTTTAACTTAATTTTTCTCTCTGTTTTTTTAAATTCATCCCAGACAACACCTATTTCTTTTTTTTTTCCAAATGGAACTAAAACTAAATCGCCCTGATTAAGAATTTCACTACTATGCTTTTTGAGATAAGTAAAAGGATGATTAAATAATTTTGGTATTAAAACAGGAACTTCCATTACCAAATTTTATTAAATTTTATGATAATTAAAAATGAATTGGTCTTTTATCAACAGCTAAAGCTGCTTCTTTTATGGCTTCGGTGTGCGTAGGATGTGCATGACAGGTTCTAGCTATGTCTTCTGAGCTAGCACCAAATTCCATCGCTAGTGCCATTTCAGCGATCATATCTCCACAATGAGGTCCGATAATATGGACGCCCAAAACTCGGTCTGTCTTACTATCAGCTAAAATTTTCACGAATCCCTCTGTTTCATTATTAACTTTTGCTCTTGAGTTCGCTAAAAATGGAAACTTTCCAATTTTATATTTTACTCCCTCTTTTTTAAGTTGCTCCTCAGATCTTCCAACATAGGCAACTTCGGGTGAGGTATATATTACCCCTGGTATGACATTGTAGTTTACATGTCCAGATTGACCTGAAATTAGTTCTGCTACTGCAATACCTTCTTCTTCTGCTTTATGAGCCAACATTGGTCCATCAATTACGTCACCAATCGCATATATATTTTTAACTGAAGTTTGAAATTTTTTGTCTACTTTTACTCTTCCCTTTTCATCTTTCTTAATTCCTATCTTATTAAGATTAAGACCTTCCGTATAAGGTTTTCGTCCAACAGCTATCAAAACTTTATCTGCTGAGATCATGTTTTTATTGTTCTTATTATTATCTTGATATTCTATCTGTACTTGTTTCCCAATGTCTTTTACTGATATGACTTTAGAGTTAAGTTGAAATTTAAGACCTTGTTTAGAGAGTATTTTTTGAAATTCATCTGAAACCTCCCTATCCATACCTGGGGTTATAAATGGTAGATTTTCAATTACTGTAACGTCTGAACCTAATCTTTTCCAAACTGAGCCCATTTCTAATCCTATGTAACCTCCACCTATAACTACAAGTTTTTTGGGAACTGACTCGAGAGAAAGAGCTGCTGTGGATGATATAATGTTTTTTTCATTTATCTCTATTCCTGGAAGAGATGTAGGTGCAGAACCAGTAGCAATTACTATTTTATTTGTATTGTATGAATTTTTTTTATTTTGATCATATACGACAACATTATTAGGAGAAAAAATTACTCCTTTACCTTTCAAATAAGTTACTTTATTTTTTTTAAATAAAAATTCGACACCTTTAGTAAGAATTTGGACGGATTTATTTTTATTTTTCATCATTTTGTTTATATTTAGTTTCACATCGGATACTTCTATTCCTTGATCAAAAAAGTTTTTTTGTGCCTTATGATAATTTTCTGATAAATTTAATAAGCTTTTTGATGGAATACATCCGACATTGAGGCAAGTTCCTCCCAATGCCCCTCGGCTTTCTACACAAGCAACTTTCAACCCAAGTTGAGCTGCTCTTATAGCGCACACATATCCTCCAGGACCACCACCGATTATAATTACGTCAAAATTATTATTCATTCTTTCTTTAAAGGTTTAAAAATAATCTTTTTGGTTGTTCTAAAGAGTCCTTCACTATCTTTAGAAAAGAAACGGCCTCTTTACCATCTATAATTCTGTGATCATACGATAGAGCCAAAAACATAATTGGTCGTATCTTTACTTCTCCTTTAACAACAATTGGTCTCTCTATAATATTATGCATTCCCAAAACAGCAGATTGTGGAGGATTTAATATTGGCGTGGACAACATGGATCCATAAATCCCTCCGTTTGTTATAGTAAAAGTACCTCCCTGAAGATCTTCTATTGTTATTTTTCCATCTCTTGCTTTTTGACCTAGGGCACCAATATTTTTCTCTATTTCAGCAAAAGATAATTCGTCTGAATTCTTAATGACTGGAACTACCAAACCTTTATCGGTTCCTACAGCGATACTTATATTATAATAATTCTTATAAACTATCTCATCTCCCTGTATTTCAGCATTTATTGCTGGATAATTTTTCAAACCAATAATGCTTGCCTTTACAAAAAATGACATAAAACCTAACTTGACTGAATATTTTTTTTGGAACTCATCTTTGTAATCATTTCTCATTTTAATTACTTCATGCATGTCAACTTCATTAAAAGTAGTAAGCATAGCTGCATTTTCTTGAGCTTCTTTTAATCTTTTTGCAATGGTAAGTCTTAACCTTGTCATTTTAATTCGTTCTTCCGGTCCATGTGCAATTTTTCTTTCAGATGGAGGTGGCTTTACTCCCATCAAACTCATTACATCTTCTTTTAAAATTAAGCCGTTTTTCCCCGTTCCTTTTACTTTTTCAATATCAATATTTCTATCATTAGCAAATTTTCTTGCTGAAGGAGCTACTCTTATATTTTTTAAGGGTGCATCTGCAATCTTTTCCTCTTTGATCTCCTCATGGATAGTATCGAGCACTAATGGTTCTTCTTCAAAGATTTTATGATCGGTTTCATTGTCTAGAACTAAAGGTTTTTCTTTTTTAACTTTTTCTTTATTGTCCTTTTTAACCCTGTTATTAATCGTTTTAATTTCTTTTAAATCTAATTTTGGTGGAGTATACTTATTGAAATTAGACTCACTTTCTGAATTTTCAGGGATTAATTTTGTATTAGATATTGAACCTAATAAAGCACCGACATTTACTGTCTCGCCTTCTTTTACAGATATACTATCTAAAACTCCATTTGATGGAGAAGGAACTTCAACATTCACTTTGTCAGTTTCCAGTTCAACTAATGGCTCATCAGATGAGACTTTATCTCCCTCATTTTTAAGCCATTTTGCCACTGTAGCTTCTGTAACGGATTCTCCGAGCGTAGGTACGATAATTTTTTCAGACATTATTTCGATTTCCCAACAACCTTTTCTAATATTTTTTTTTGTTCTGCAAGATGTTTATTAAAGTTTCCAGTCGCAGTTGTGGATGAGGCATTTCTGCCAACATATTTAACTTTTATATTTTTTAATTCAATTATTTCCATTGTTCTGTCTATATAATTTCTAACTGTATTCCAAGCTCCCATATTTTTAGGTTCTTCTTGACACCATAAAAACTCCGCATTTTTATATTTTTTCAAGATTTTTGCTAAGGTTTTTACTGGAAATGGATATAATTGCTCAATTCTTATAAAAACAACTTTATCATTATTCAATTTTTCTCGTGCCTCCAAAAGGTCAAAATATATTTTACCTGAGCACATCACAACTTTTTTAATTTTATTATCATTATCCAATTTTATCATCTTAGAATTTTTTATATAAGCATGATCTTCTAGCACGCGATGAAAACTGTTTCTTTTGGAAAAATCTTCCAATGAGGAGACACATTTTTTATTCCTTAATAATGATTTTGGAGTCATTACTACTAGGGGCTTTCTAAAATCTCTGTGCATTTGCCGTCTTAATGCATGAAAATAATTTGCTGGAGTAGTACAATTTATCACTTGAATATTTTCCCCAGCGCACATCTGTAAAAATCTTTCAAGTCTTGCAGATGAATGTTCTGGGCCTTGACCTTCATATCCGTGAGGCAGAAGTAAAACTAATCCACTTGCTCTCCCCCATTTGGACTCTCCGGATGTAATAAACTGGTCAATTATAACTTGGGCTCCATTAGCAAAATCACCAAATTGCGCTTCCCACAAAACTAATGTTTCAGGCTCAGATAAAGAATAACCAAATTCAAATCCTAGTACAGCCAACTCAGATAGAAGGCTATCAATTATCTCAAATTTTTTTTGACTCTTTATCAAATTATTTAGAGGTATATATCTTTCGTGATTATCCTGATTCCTTAAAACTGAATGCCTTTGGCTGAAAGTCCCTCTTCCAGAGTCCTGTCCTGATAATCTTACAGAAAAACCATCAATTAGAAGGGTCCCAAAAGCAAGTAACTCTGCGGTAGACCAGTCTATCGGTTGGCCTTCGGTAAACATTTTTTCTCTCTGTTCAAAGATTTTTTTTAAAGTCTTATGAACATTGAAATTTTTGGGAACTTTAGATATTTTTAAACCAGTTTCGATTATTACTTTTTTATCTACTCCACTGACTCCTCTTTTATCTTTACCTAGACCTGGTTTAAATCTTGACCACACACCATCAAACCATTTTAGTTCAGATTTATAACTTTTAGAAGAATCGTATTCTTTTTCAAGAAATTTTTTAAAATCAAGCTTTGTTTTATTTATTTGATTTTCATCTAATAAACCTTCGGATGAAATTTTTTTACTGTAAATGCTTAACGTAGTAGGATGAGATCTAATTTTTTTATACATCAATGGTTGAGTGAAAGAGGGCTCGTCTCCTTCGTTATGTCCAAATCTTCTGTAACAAACCATATCTATGACCACGTCTCTATTAAATTTCTGTCTGTACTCTGTAGCAATTTTGGCACAATGAACAACTGCTTCGGGATCGTCTCCATTAACATGAAAAATTGGTGCTTGTGAAAGTTTAGCTACATCCGAAGGATATGGAGATGATCTTGCAAATCTTGGTGCTGTGGTAAAACCAATTTGATTATTAACTATTACATGAATAGTTCCGCCAATGTTGTGCCCAGGAAGTCCAGACATAGCAAAACACTCAGCTACAACTCCTTGACCAGCAAATGCAGCGTCACCATGAATTAAAACTGGGACCACTGATTTTCTTTCCGGGTCATTATGGAAAAATTGTTTTGCTCTTACTTGGCCTAAAACAACAGGATTTACAGCTTCTAAATGTGATGGATTGTCAGTTAAACTTATGTGCACAATATTCCCATCAAACTCTCTATTTGAGGAAGCTCCTAAATGGTATTTAACATCTCCTTCGAAATCTTTGGTAGCTGAAATACTTTTTCCAAAAAACTCACTAAAAATTGCTCTATATGGTTTTCCCATTACATTGGCAAGAACGTTGAGTCTGCCTCTATGGGGCATTCCTATTTTTATTTCTTTAACTCCTAAGTTTCCACCTCTTTTAATAATTTGCTCAAGTGCCGGCACCAAAGATTCTCCACCATCAAGTCCAAATCTTTTTGTACCTACAAATTTTACTTGAAGGTACTTTTCAAACCCTTCTGCTTCTATTATTTTTTTTAGAATTGCTCTCTTTCCGTTATCTGTAAAACTAATATCTTTTTCTGGACCTTCTATCCTATTTCTTACCCAAGCTTTTTCATCTGGATCACTCATGTGCATGAATTCGTAACCTATTGTAGAACAATATGTTTTCTTTAAAATTTTTAAGATTTCTTTTAAGCTACCGTATTGAAGACCAAGCACTCCATCTAAGAAAATTTTCCTATCATAATCTTTCTTTTTAAATCCATAGGTTTCAGGTTTTAATTCAGGATGCTCATCTTTCTTTTGAAGTTCTAAAGGATCGAGATTAGCAATAAGATGCCCCCTTATTCGGTAAGCTCTAATTAACATTATGGCCCTGACTGAGTCTTTTGAAGCTTGTTTTACAGACGCAAAGTCTAAATTCTCACTTTCGATTTTTTCTCGTGTCTGACTCTTGTTTAGGGGTAAATTGATTTTTTTAGGACCCCAACTTGGTCCTTTAATATTTTCAATTATATTTTTTGAATCTTCTTTTAGGCCATCAAAAAATTCTATCCAATCTTTAGGTAATAATTTTGGATTTTGTAAATATAAAGAATAATACTCCTCTATATAATCACTGTTAATACCAGTTAAAAAAGAAGTTTTTTTGTAAGTTTGATTACTCTTATCAAGTGACATGAGGCTTAGATATTATCATAAATTTCTTAAAATCAAGCCTTTAGTTTTTCAAAAAGTGTCTTACCAATATCTGCTGGGGACTTCGAGATAGTTATTCCTGCCGATTTCATATGTTCTATTTTATCATTTGCCCCTCCTTTTCCGCCAGAGATAATAGCGCCTGCATGACCCATTCTTCTTCCGGGGGGAGCGGTTAATCCTGCTACAAAACCTACTATAGGTTTTTTAATTTTCGATTTTTTGATAAAATCTGATGCCTCTTCCTCTGCTGATCCACCTATTTCACCTATCATAACAATAGACTCAGTCTCCTTATCTTTTAAGAACAACTCAAGACAATCAATGAAGTTAGTACCGTTTATTGGATCACCTCCGATTCCTATGCAAGTAGATTGGCCTAAACCATTTGTAGTAGTTTGAGCTACTGCTTCATATGTCAAAGTTCCTGATCTTGAGACGATACCTACAGATCCTTTTTTGTGGATATTTCCGGGCATAATCCCAATTTTGCATTCATCAGGAGTTATAATTCCTGGGCAGTTTGGACCTATTAGTCTGCTTTTGCTTTTTTTCAAAATATTTTTAACGTTTATCATATCAATTACAGGTATTCCTTCAGTAATACATACTATTAAATCAATATTAGAACTTATAGCCTCAATGATGGCTGATGCTGCAAATTTCGGTGGCACATATATCATTGTTGCAGTAGCTTTTGTTTTATCTTTTGCTTCTGCAACCGTATTAAAAACTGGAAGACCCAAGTGTTTTTGTCCACCTTTTTTTGGTGTAACACCTCCAACTAATTGAGTTCCATACTTAATTGCTTGTTCTGAATGGAAAGTACCATGGCTACCGGTAAATCCTTGGCAAATAACTTTAGTATTTTTATCAATTAATATTGACATTTATTTAATCACGCTCACAATTTTTTTTGCAGCATCATTTAAATCTGATGCTGATAAAATTTTTAAATTCGACGCATCTAATATTTTTTTTCCTTCTTTAAAATTAGTGCCTGCTAACCTAACAACTAATGGAACATTTAATTGAGTCTCTTTTGCAGCTTCTACTACGCCTGCAGCTAAAACATCACATCTCATTATACCTCCAAAAATATTTATTAAAATTCCCTTTACATTTTCATCTGACAAAATGAGTTTGAAGGCTGCAGAAACTTTTTCTTTCGATGCTCCTCCACCGACATCTAAAAAATTTGCAGGCTCTTCTCCATATAATTTAATGATATCCATAGTAGCCATTGCTAAACCCGCTCCGTTTACCATACATCCAATATTTCCATTTAACTTTATATAAGCAAGGTCATGTTTGCTAGCCTCAATTTCTTTTGGATCTTCTTCATTTAAATCTCTTAATTTTAAAATTTCAGGTCTTCTAAACATTGCATTATCATCAAAATTTATTTTAGCATCTAAACATATTAAATTTCCTAACTTAGTGAGAATTAGCGGATTTATTTCTATTAAATTTGCATCCTTTAAAGTTAAAGTCTTGTAGATTGATTTTACCAATTGAGAACCTTCTTTTTTTTGAGATTCATTTAGATCGAAAGGTTTTAAAATTTTTTCAATATCATTTATCTCTAAATCTTTAGTCAAATTTATTTTTGTAGTAATTATTTTCTCAGGACTTTTAACAGCTACTTCTTCAATATCCATACCTCCTTCTTTACTGCTAATAAATGCAATTTTGGAGCTTTGTCTGTCTACTAAACAAGAAAGGTAATATTCTTTATCTATCTCCGAAGCTTCTTCGATATACAATCTTTGAACTTTTTTTCCAGCTGGGCCAGTTTGTGGTGTTACTAATTTTTTACCTAATAATTTATTTGCTTCTTTTTTTAACTCATCAATGTCCTTTACTAATTTTACACCACCCGCTTTACCTCTGCCACCTGCGTGTATTTGAGCTTTCAGAACAAATTTTTTAGATTTTAAAATTTTTATTTTTTCATCTATATCATTGAGGTCATATATAACGATACCTTTTGAAACCGGTGCACCAAACTCTAGAAGTAACTCTTTTGCTTGATGTTCATGTATATTCATAAAATTTACTTGTAATATAGTTTAAATTTGATTTAAGTAGATACAATCAAATGCAAATTAGTTCAAATGCCTTTTTAAAATATTTTTCAGTTGCTTTATTTGTTATTTATTTCTTTGTTGGCCTTATTATCTTTAATGATTACGGGATAACAACTGACGAGGAGTTTCAAAGATTTTCTGGTTTTTTTTGGCTTAAATATGTGCTGAGCTTTACTCATTTTGAGGAATTAAAAGCTTTGGTTGAAAATAAGTTAAACTTAATAAAAGGATTTACTTTGCCAAATCCTATTAATTTCCCCTTTTATGGTGTCGTGTTCGATTTGCCGCTTGCTTTAATAGAAACAATTTTCAATATAAATCGATCAGAAAATTATTTTTTATTGAGACACTACTTTAATTTTTTAATTTTCTTTATTAGCTCTATCTTTTTTTTCAAAATTTTAATGAATAGATTTGATAATTATTTAATATCAATTTTTGGAACGCTTTTTTATGTTGGGTCTCCAAGAATATTTGGCGATAGTTTTTTTAATAACAAAGATGTAATATTTTTATCGTTAGTTACAATTGCTCTATTTTATAGTTTGAAATTACTAAGTAATTTCAATGGTAAAAATATAATTTTATTTTCTATTTTTAGCGCAATTGCTACTGGTTCAAGAGTAATAGGAATTTTTTTACCTACTTCAATCTTAGCAATAATAATATTTGACATGTTAGATAGAAAAATAAATTTGTTTTCTATTTACAAAGTTTTTTTACTAATTGGATCTTATTTTATCTTTACAATTTTTTTCTGGCCGTATCTTTGGGAGGATCCTTTTACAAATTTAATAAAAGCTTTTTCAATCTTTTCTAATTACATAATCGATATTAAATTTATATTTAACGGTGAATTTGTATCTTCAAAATCATTACCTTACACATATCTACCAGTTTGGATATTTATTTCTACCCCAACAATTACTTTGTTGTTATTTTTGACTGGTTACATTTTATACGCCAAAACATTTTTTTTACGCTTAATTGAAATTGATAAAAATAAAAATAATAGTTTATGGGTAAATGATTTTGAAAAAAAAGATTTTTTAATTTTTTTAAATTTGACCATCATTTTAATATATCTTATTCTATTTGGGGCTGTTCTTTATAACGGTTGGAGACAAGTTTATTTTATAAATGTATTTTTAATTTATTTTACCTCTTACGGAATTTTTAGTTTAGTAAAATTTAAATTATTTAAAAAAATCAAAAGGTGGTTTTTTTTTCTTATTGGTTTTTTACTCGTAATGATTTTTTATGAAATTATAAAAATACATCCCTACCAAAGTTTATATTTTAACAATACTTTACATAAAGATATCCAAAACAAGTTTGAAATAGATTATTGGGGATTATCTGGAAAAAGATTTATAGAGGAAATTAAAAATTTAGATGATAAAAAAAAATTAAATATAGGAGTTGCTTCTTGGGTGCCTTTAGAAAGAAGCCTAGCTTTATTTGATGAATCAACAAAAAAAAGATTTAATATTGTTGGGCAAAATTTTGAAAAAGCCGATTATATATTTTCGAACAATATTACAGAGGTTGATACCTCTTTAAATAATAAATACAAAATTCCAAATAATTTTAAAAGATTGTCGGAATTTAAACTTCAAAAAAGTATTATTTATACAATTTTTAAAAGAGAGAAATAAAAAATTAAATTTTACATTTTTTAATTTCATACATAAAAAATACTTCATTTATTTTAATTTCTTTTAAACATTCTTTATCTATAAGTGTATAAATGTTTTTTGGTTTTACAGGACTTATAGAATAAATAACTTGAATATTGTTCTTTCGAATTATTTCTTTAGTCAAAAGTTTATAACTATTAAAGAATGAACTTTCAGGTAGTGGATAATCTGTTCCGTCTAAAACATGCCATCTTGAGGTTGAAAACAAGTTTTGACCCAAAACAACAGATAAGAATGGATAGTTTCCCTGAACCATTTTATTTCTTTTATCTTTTTTCAAATAATTTTTAATTTCATTTATAATTTTTACTTCTTTCAAAGGATTTTGCTTGTATTGTGGTGTAACCCACTTTAAACCGCTCAATCTAACATCAATAATTTTCGCATCAACAGCACTGTCGAAATTTACATTTTGAAGTTCATGAAATTTTCTACCTTCATTAAAACGCTCGTGATACTTTATTGTTAAAACTAAACACAAAATTATTGAGAAATATCTGAATATTTTTTCATCAAATAAGGCATTAGCTATGCCTATAATTAGTGGAATTAGAAAAAAAATATATATTTGATTTCTTGTAGCAATTTGATGAAAAATCAAAACTAATGAACTAACTACTAATATAATTGATATTAAAACATTCTTATCTTTAAAAAAACTATTTTTTTTAAAACTTTTCGCTACAGCAAAAATAAGTATTAATAAGCTTATCAGTATAAATTTGAAATTTCCAATCACTCCAACAAAGGAAAGATACTTAAAGTTACTAAATCTATTTGATGCTATTGATTGCGGGTAAAAAAAATATTGTTCCATAAAACTTTTTAGGTTTATCTCATTTAATAGACCAAAAACCAAAATTACAGAGATGACAGCTATTGATCCAGAAAAGAGTGAGAAAATAAAATTAAATTTTTTATTCACAACAAGATGGATTATATAAATTGGGATAACTGAGATAATAAAATAACTTGATGGCACTTGCTTAGAAAAAAAAGCTAGAATAAAAAAAAGTGGAATAAAATAATTTAGACTCTTTGTGTTTTTTTTAATACTTAATAAAATAAAATACATTCCCATTAAAGATAAAAAAGTGGAATGATGATCTACAAAAGGTGTTCCGCTAGACGGATAAGCTAAAATTGCAAAACATAATGAAAAAAATAAGCTTGTTATAAATTCTAGATTTAAATTTCTTAAAATAATGAAAGTAAAAATTGTAATAACTATATTTATTAAAGATGCATGTAGAACGTAAGTCTTCCAACTAATCCCGAATAAATAAAAAATAAGTGCCTGCAAGTAATCTATAAAAGGTCCTGAAACAACCCAAAAATCTTTAAATGGATGGAAACCATTTAATATCATGGAACCAGTTTCAAAATGAGAAAAACTATCATGAGGAAAAACACCAAAATTTCCATAATATTGATTAACAGCCAAAGAAAAAATTGAAATTATAACTATGCCAAAAAAATTACTATTATTTATTTTTTTAAAAATATTCAAATCAGTCAAGTGTAGTATCTATTTTTTTTGCGGCATTATATAATTCCTGTACAGCTTTAATTGAATTTTCAAACTCTTTCTGCTCAGGCGACGATAATTTAATTTCAACAACTTTTTCTACACCGTTTTTACCAATTATTACTGGAACACCCGCATAGATATTTTTTGCTCCATACTCTCCATTTAAATATGCTGCGCAAGGAAGCTCTTTTTTAAGATCTTTAAGGTAGGACTCTGCCATCTCTACCCCCGCTGCTGCTGGGGCGTAAAAAGCTGAACCTTTTTCAAGATATTTAACTATTTCTGCACCTCCTTTTTTGGTTCTATCTACTAAACTTTCCAGATCTTTTTGAGTAAGTTTACCACTTTCCACAATTTTTTTTATTGGAACACCGTCAACTTTTGTATGGTTTAACATTGCTACCATGGTATCACCGTGCCCTCCTAACACAAATGACTTTATTTTTTCCACATTTATTTTTAATTTTTCAGATAAAAAATAAATAAATCTTGATGAGTCTAGTATTCCAGCCATACCAACAACTTTATTTTTAGGCAGACCAGAAAATTTTTGTAAAGCCATAACGATTACATCTAGGGGATTAGTTATACAAATTACAAAAGCATTTGGAGAGGTTCTTTTAATACCTTCTGCGACTTGCTTGATAATTTTTAGATTTATGCCCAACAAATCATCTCTTGACATTCCAGGTTTTCTGGGAACACCCGCTGTTATAATTATAACATCAGAATTTTTAGTATCGTCATAATTATTTGTTCCTTTTAATTGAATATTAAAACCTTCAACTGGGGAAGATTGAGCAATATCTAGTGCCTTGCCTTTAGCTAGACCCTCTGCTACATCGAATAACACCACGTCTGCTAAACTTTTTATAGCAATAAGATGTGCGAGCGTGCCACCAATTTGTCCAGCTCCTATAAGTGTAATTTTTTTTCTCATAATTTATTTCATTGTTGGCATAGTAAATTCAGGGTCAGATTTTAATCCATCTGGCCACCTAGAGGTAATAGTTTTTAATTTAGTGTAGAATCTTACTCCTTCGGGTCCATGCATGTGCTGGTCTCCAAAAAGAGATCTCTTCCATCCACCAAAGCTATGAAAGGCCATTGGCACCGGTATTGGAATGTTTACGCCAATCATGCCTATTTTTGCTTTTGTTGAAAAAGACCTTCCAACATCTCCGTCTCTTGTAAAAATACTTGCGCCATTTCCGAATTCATGGTCATTTACTAAATTAAGCGCCTCTTCAAAATTTTTTGCTCTGACCACTGAAAGAACAGGTCCAAAAATTTCTTCTTTGTAAATTCTCATTTTGCTAGTAACTTTATCAAATAAACAACCACCCATATAGTAACCTTTTTCATAACCTTGTAGCTTAAGTTTTCTTCCATCCACAACTAAATCTGCCCCTTCACTCACACCGAGATCAACATACCCTTTTACTTTATCTAAATGATCTTTTGTAACTAATGGCCCCATTTCAGAATTTTTGTCCATTCCAGGACCTACTTTTAATTTTTCTACTTTTGTTTTGAGATTTTCTACCAAACTATCCCCGATATTTCCAACGGCAACGGCAACAGATTGAGCCATGCATCTTTCGCCAGCTGAACCATAAGCTGCTCCCATTAATCCATTGACCGCTTGGTTTAGGTCACAGTCTGGCATTACCACGCAATGATTTTTAGCTCCACCTAATGCTTGAACTCTTTTTTCAAATTTTGCGCAATTTTCATAAATATATTTAGCAATCGGAGTCGAGCCAACAAAACTTACTGCAGCAATTTCCTTGTTTTTTATTATTGCGTCAACAACCTCTTTATCTCCATTAACAACATTAAGAACTCCATCAGGCAGTCCCGCGTCTTTAAAAAGTTCAGCTAATCTTATTGAACACGAAGGATCTTTTTCTGAAGGTTTTAAAATAAATGTATTGCCACAGGCTATTGCCATAGGAAACATCCACATTGGAACCATTGCAGGAAAATTAAAAGGAGTAATACCTGCACAAACGCCTAATGGCTGCCTGAGGGACCAGCTATCAACATTCGTCCCCACATTTTCAGTGAATTCTCCTTTAAGCATTTGCGGTATACCGCAAGCATATTCTACTACTTCAAGACCTCTCGTAAGTGAACCCTTTGCATCTTCGTAAACTTTTCCATGTTCTGAGACAATAATTTTGGTTAGCTCATCTTCATTTTTTTCAATGAGTTCTTTAAATTTAAATAATATTCTAGCTCTTTGTAAGGGTGGAGTATTAGACCAAATCTCATAAGCTTTTTTAGCATTTTTAACAGCTTCATTTAAATCATTTGTACTTCCTAAATTAACTTTACCCGACTCTTCTCCCGTTGCAGGATTGAAAATTGTTGAGTATCTCTTAGAATCTCCAGAATATTTTTTACCATTAATGAAATGTTCAATTAGTTTCATAGCCTTTGATTAAATAAGGTTTTAG
>MDTE01194644.1_pt1 | contig 18063 bp, 26 predicted proteins | sample 811231 | NCBI WGS metagenome assembly MDTE01 (sample SAMN05326651, study PRJNA326480) | marine metagenome | isolation source: seawater | place: Indian Ocean: Red Sea | collected 2010 | reverse complement strand
TTTTTTTCGTTCAACAACTCTAGAATCTCTGGTGGTAAGCTTATCTTTTTTCAAGTTTTTCTTTAGATTTTCATCATGTGCTATCAAAGCTTTGGATATCCCTAAAATTATTGCACCTGCTTGACCTGATAATCCCCCTCCTTTAACTGTGCATTTAACATCGTAATTAGAGGCAACTTCTGAAATTTCTAAAGGTCTTGTTACAATGATTTGATGCACTGGTCTTTTAAAATAATCGCTCATTTTCAAACCATTCACATGGATAACACCTGATCCTTTTTTAACCCAAACTTTGGCTATAGATTTTTTTCTTCTTCCAGTAGCATATTTACTATCTTTGAAGTCCAGTTTTATTTTTTTTGTTTTAATTTGTGAAGGAGTGGTATTTTCCATATATTATTACTTTATAATATTTTTTTTATTTAATTTTTCAAAATTAATTTCGGTAGGTTTCTGTATATCATGAGGATGTTTTTCACCATTATAAATCTTAAGTTTTGTAAGTTGTTTTTTTGCTAATGGACCACCTGGTAACATTCTCTTTACTGCAAGTTTTAGTATTTCATCGGATTTATTTTTTTGCGATAAAGATAATGGTGAAATTTCTTTAATACCTCCAGGATGACCCGTATGTCTAAAATATTTTTTTTCTTTAAATTTTTTACCAGTAAATTTTATTTTTTCAATATTTGTGACTACAACGAAATCTCCATTGTCAATATGAGGATTAAAAGTTGATTTATTTTTTCCTCTTAAGATTCCAGATATAAATGCTGCCAGGCGACCTACGCTGGCATTTTCTGCATTAATAATATACCAGTTTTTTTTAATTTCATTCTTTTTAATAAACGGTGTCATAATAGTTGGCGATAAATACAAAGAATAGAACTTAAAGTCAATTTATTTTATTGATAAATAATATAAGTTTAAAGAGCTTAATACCAAAATTACGCTTGATATCTGATGAGATGCAGCAATTAAAATATTTAAGCCACTTATTAACGTCAAAATGCCTAATATTATTTGAATGGACAATATTATTAACAACAAAAACATTGGTCTATATAATTTTTGAAATTTTGACTTAAAAATAAAAAAAGCTAAAAAGAAAATATATAAACAAATAAAATATGCTAAATTTCTATGATAAAATTGAACTAAGGAATGGCTATCAAAATTTATTAAGTCAAAAACATTTTTCAAAATAAAATCATCAGGAAAATAATTAGTACCCATCAAAGGCCAAGTTTGATAAATTTTACCAGCATCAAGTCCAGATACAAAAGCTCCAAAAATAATCTGCAGAAAAACTAAGAATATAAGTACTAAAAAAGGAAAAGATTTATTCTCAATGGTAAAGAAATTCTTAATTTTTTCTCCTTTCAAATTTTGAATTTTCCAAAATATCATTGACAAAATTATTATTGCACAGGTCAAATGAATAGATAATCTATAATGACTAACTGTTACATCATTTACTAATCCACTTTGAACCATATACCATCCTATTAAGCCTTGAAGAATTATCAAAAATAATATCAAGTAAAAATCAATTAAATCATTTTTGCGAATTGTTTTAAATACATGAAAAAAAATTAGTGGTAGAAGAAAAAATAGTCCAATAATTCTTCCTAAAATTCTATGAATATACTCCCAATAGAATATGATTTTAAATTCATCTAATGTCATGTTTGGATTGATTAATTTGTACTGAGGGATATTTTTATATAAATTGAAATAGTTATTCCAGGCGTTTTCGTTTAAAGGAGGAATAATTCCAGTAAATAATTCCCACTCCGTAATAGACAAACCTGAATTGGTTAATCTCGTAAGACCTCCAACAATAATCATTAGTGTGATTAAGAACATTGAGTATGTGAGCCACTTGATTAAAATTTCATTATTTTTTTTGTCGTGTGTCATTAGTAAATTTAATATATATATATTGAGTATAATATTTATGATTTAAATGTCGCTATGGTAAATAAAAATATAATAAAAATCAGAAAAAGATTAGATAAATTAGACAATCTTTTCTTAGATTTGATAAAAAAAAGAACAAAATTAGTTGACGAAGTTTTAATAAATAAAAAATTTAAAAAAGATATTATTGATAAGAAACGAATTAAAATTATTCTTAATGGTATTAAAAAAAAATCTAAAAGAAAAAAAATTGATCATCAAGTCACGCAAAAAATATGGATTTCAATGATAAAAGCCTACATTGATTATGAATATCGTAAATTTAAAAAATAATTACTTACTATGTGGAGGTAGTTTTTTCTCAACAAAAAATTCGTGTTTTCTAGTATTTGGATTATATTTTTTAAGTTTTAATTTATCTTTTGCTTTTTCTCCCTTTGTAGGTTTTTTTGCATAATAAATAAACTTACTATCAGGATTGCTTTCGGGGACCAGCCTTACTTTAAGATGTGTTTTTTTTGCCATATTTTTTTAAATTTTTTAATCTAATTAATAATTTATTACTTTTTTCTTTAATATTTAATTTATAATAATTAGCTTTTAAACTATCATAATTATACTCGTCAAGTTTATTTATTTTAGAATTTAAAACTATTTTTGCTCCTTTTATAGTCATGCCTTTGTCTTTAAGTAAATATTTAATTAGTTTTATAATTTCAACTTGGTCCTCAGAGTAGTATCTTCGATTATTAATTATTTTAGGTTTAATTTGTTTAAATTCTTTTTCCCAATATCTTAAAATATAATTCATTGGTTTATTACCTTTTGGATGAATTATTCTTAATTTTTTAGATAATTCTGAAATATTAATCAATTTACTCATTTAAGTAATTAGTCAGATTTTTAGAGCTCAAAAAACTTATAGATTTTCTCTTACATATAATAAATTCCTCTTTAGTTTTTGGGTTTCTGCCAATTCTTTCGTTTTTTTCAATCAATTTAAATGATCCGATATTTTTGATTATAAGATTATTTCTTTTTAATTGTTCACACATAATACTTAATAAATTATTTACTAATTTTTTTGAAAAAGATAATGGAAAGCCAGTGTTTTGGCTAAGACTTTCGGCTATTTCTTTTTTTGTTATGTTTTTTTTAGTCACTTTCTAAATGACTTAAATTATTCTTAATTTGTTCCATAAATTTACCTTTTACTATCTTATAACACAAATCTAAAGAATAATAAAAACCTAATGAGTCTGTAGCACCATGACTTTTAACAACAGGACCATTTAATCCTAAAAATATTGCTCCATTATATTTTCTAGGATCAAATCTTTGCTTAAAATCTTTTAATGCGAAATACGAAAATAATAAAGATATCTTAGTAAATAAATTTTTTGAGAGTGTATCTTTTAAATTTTCTGTAATAAATTTTGCAGTTCCTTCAGCTGTTTTTAAAGCTATATTTCCAGTGAAACCGTCTGTAACAATAACATTAGTCTTACCTTTCATTATTTCATTACCTTCTAAATAACCTTTAAATAAAAAATTTTTTTCATTACTTAGTGAACTTAATTTTTGATAAGCTTTCTTTAAAGTTTCTGTCCCTTTAATTTCCTCAGATCCTATGTTCAATAATGATACAAGTGGTTTCTCATTTGGAAATAACGATTTATAAAGAGCTGAACCTAATTCAGCAAAATGAACTAAATTTGTGTCATTGCATTCAATATTAGCACCAAGATCCAATACTACATTCATGCTGTTTTGATTAGGCCACAATCCTGCTAAGGCAGGTTTGCTCACTTTAGGTATCATTTTTAATATCATTCTTGAAATAACAAGTAATACACCTGTATTCCCCGCTGATAAACTAATATCAGAAACTCCATCAACTTGTGACTTTATAGAATTCCACATACTTGTGTTTTTTGAATTTTTAATTGCAGTAAGTGGAGTTTCTTCGTCTGATATTACTGAGTCTGTGTGAATAACCTTGATTAAATTATTTGGTATCTTAAATTTAGATAACTCATTGTTTATTTTTTTTTCGTCACCGTAAATATTTAATAAAAAATCTTCGTTAGAAATATTTTTTTTTATAAATATGTTTATACCCTCAATCGTTTTTGTTGGCGAGTTTTCACCACCCATTGCATCAATTGCAATAGAAATTTTTTTGCTCATTATTTATATTTAAATATCTAAGATTTTTTTTCCGTTATAATAACCAGACTTAAGATCTACATGATGAGAAAGTTTATATTCCCCGCTTTTTTTATCTTCAGCCACATTAGGTGAAGAAATTTTATGATGAGATCTTCTCATCTTTTTTTTCGATACAGACGTTTTTCGTTTAGGTACAGCCATATTATTTCTTAAATTTCACTATTTCTCTTATCATATTATCAAGAGATATATCAAAGCAAAAATTATAAAAATCTATAAAATATCTTTCAAATTTCTTATAACTCTCACTTTTTGTATCATTTAATTCTTTAAAATATTTGATTATTAGTTTTTGGTTAATTTTAATGTCTTTATTATTTGCCTCTTCGTCCTTTTCATCTATTTTTAAAAGAATATCATACAATAATTTATTCATATCCTTCATTTTTTTGTTTACAGAAACATCACCAAATCCTAATTCTCTTAAATTATTTTCAATATTATGAAATAGAGAGTCATATGATGATTGATCAAATTTACTTCCTTTTTTTTTAAAAATTTTCATAATTATAGAAAAGTGAAAAAACATCAGATAAATACGGGTTTCAAATGTATCTTGTAATTTAATTTCTTTATAGAAAAAAATATTTCTAGATAAGCCTAATAAAGTATTATACAAATTATCATTATGCTTTTTGATATTAAACATCATAAATTTATCATTATAATTTTATTTTTTATTATTTCAAACGGATGTACATTTCAAGAGGCATCTAAAAACCATGGTATAGTTTTTCTTGAAAATAGGTCAAAAAAACTAACAATAAATAAGTCTAATAAAAATGATGTAATCAAAATTTTTGGCCAACCTCATTCTAAATCAATAAGTGATGACAGTGAATGGATTTATATAGAGCGAGTGTTAGTCAAAGGTGAATATCATAAATTGGGGAAACATATACTTAAATCCAACAATGTATTAATATTAAATTTTGATAAATATGGAATTTTGAAAAATAAAAAATTAATTGATAAAAGTGATAAAAAGAAAGTTGCATTTTCTGATAAAGAAACCAAAAATGAATTATCTCAAAAAAGTTTTGTTGAAAGATTTTTGTCGAGCGTAAGATCTAAAATGTATAGAAATAAGTAATTAATGAGCGATTACTGCCAGCAACAACAACGCTACAATGTTAGTAATTTTTATCATTGGATTAACAGCAGGTCCAGCTGTGTCTTTGTATGGATCGCCAACTGTATCCCCTGTCACAGCAGATTTATGAGCTTCAGAACCTTTTCCACCGTAATTACCATCTTCAATATATTTTTTTGCGTTGTCCCATGCTCCACCACCAGCTGTCATCGAAACTGCAACAAACAATCCAGTTACTATTACACCTAGAAGCATTGCTCCTAAAGAGGATAATGCTGCTTCTATTCCACCAATCTGAAGAATAATAAAGTATAAAACAATTGGAGATAAAACAGGCAATAAGGATGGTAATATCATTTCTTTAATAGCAGCCTTAGTTAATAAATCGACTAATTTTCCATAATCAGGTTTTCTTTTACCTTTCATTATTCCTGGAATCTTTTTAAACTGTCTTCTAACTTCTACCACCACTGCACCACCTGCTCTTCCAACAGCCTGCATACCCATAGAACCAAAAAGGTATGGCAGCATCCCACCAATTAATAATCCAGCTACTACAAAGGGATTTGATAAATCAAATGTAACATTTACACCCTCTAATGCGGAACCACTTACGTTTGAAAAGTAATTAATATCTTCTGTATAAGCTGCAAAAAGAACTAATGCACCTAAACCAGCTGATCCAATTGCATAACCTTTGGTAACTGCTTTAGTTGTATTACCTACAGCATCGAGTGCATCGGTAGTTTTTCTTACATTTTTTGGAAGCTTAGACATTTCAGCAATTCCTCCAGCATTATCAGTTACGGGACCATAGGCATCTAAGGCAACAACCATACCTGTTAATGCAAGCATAGCCGTGACAGCTATTGCTATACCGTATAAACCAGCTAAACTATTAGTATATAAAATTCCGGCAACTATTATTAAAGCTGGAATAGCAGTAGCTTCCATTGAAATTGCTAGACCTTGAATAACATTTGTTCCATGACCAGTAGTTGAGGATTTAGCAACTGTTTTTACTGGCCTGTAATCTGTTCCAGTGTAGTATTCAGTTACCCAGATTAATAATCCAGTGATAACAAAGCCAACAACTCCACATAAATAAAGATCAAATCCAGAGAAATTCGCTCCTGCATTATTAGTATATGATTTACTTAAGCCTATCACAGAGTCGGTCACTGGATACATTACTATTAAAGAAGTTACAGCTGTTACAATGAAACCTTTATATAATGCGCCCATTATGTTTTTACTTTTTCCTAGCTTAACAAACCAAGTTCCAATAATAGATGTTATAATACATGCACCTCCAATAGCTAATGGATAAATCATTAAGTTATAATCTTGCGGTGAAAAAATAGATGCTAAAACCATAGTCGCAACTATTGTTACCGCGTAAGTTTCAAATAAGTCAGCTGCCATACCTGCACAATCACCAACATTATCGCCAACATTGTCCGCAATTACCGCTGGATTTCTCGGGTCATCCTCTGGAATACCTGCTTCTACTTTACCTACTAAATCAGCACCCACATCTGCACCTTTAGTAAAAATTCCTCCTCCGAGTCTTGCGAAAATTGATATCAAAGACGCACCAAAGCCTAGAGCTACTAGAGCATTGATGATTTCTCTGTTATCAACCTGTAAATTAATAAGAATTATATAATAAATTGTTATAGCTAATAGGGCTAAACCAGCTACTAATAAGCCAGTTATCGCGCCAGATTTAAATGCTATAGTTAATCCTGATTGTAGACTACTTCTAGCAGCCTCAGCAGTTCTTACATTTGCTTTCACAGAAATAAGCATACCCACGTATCCAGCGACACCAGAGAGAAATGCACCAATAAAATATCCTAATCCAACTAAATAACTAAAAAAATATGTAACAATAGCTAAAACAATTATGCCAACTATAGCTATTGTTTTGTATTGTCTGTTTAAATAAGCTTTTGCTCCTATTTGAATAGCCTCGGCTATTTCTTGCATCTTAGCATTACCTGGACTCGAGGAAATTATTTGACCTGATAGAAGATAGCTATAAGCTACAGCTAATATTCCAGTAAAAGATATTAGATACAAAAGTTCTAAAAAATTTATCATTGATTAAGGGATAAATGCCAAAAAAGGATTAAAAACGCAAGCTAAACTTCAAATATTTATGATAATTACTCATCTTTTCTCAATACTTTGGATATTTTGTCTAAAATTGCATTTAAATAACCAATTTGAACTTTTTCTAAAAAATATTCAGAAGCAAGGAGATATTCGCTAATTATAACCTTTTTAGGATTGTTATGTTTAAATAATAGTTCGAAAATCGCAGCAAAAAGTATGATTTTAAGTAATTTATCTGTTTTTACTAAGTTTATGTCTTTATTTAAATGTTTTTTTATAGTTTCCTCGATTAATTCAGATCTTTCTAAGGTTCCTGAAACTACATCTTTAATGAATTTTTTGTATTGGTTTTTAGAATATTGAATATCGGTATTAGGATTCATCATTGAATTATAAATTTTTTGTATAATTTTAATTCTTGGAGAAGAACTTTTATTTTTTTTTGCTTCCATTTTTGATCAAGGAAAATAATGCTTTTGCTGCCTCTAAACCTTTGTTGGGTTTTTTTGATTTTATAATCCCACATCTCTCATAAGCTTGTTTCTTGTTAAAGCAAGTAATTATTCCATTTGTTACAGGTTTATTGAAAGAAATAGATAAATTTAATATTGCATCAAATGAGGATTTACAAATAATATCAAAATGAGGTGTTCTTCCTTTTATGACACACCCGATTACAATAAATCCGTTAAATTTTTTAATATTTTGTCGTAAAGCATATGGTGCTTCGAGAATACCAGAAACCTCTAAGGTAAAAATATTAAACTTTTTTCGTTTTAAAAAATTTATTGCTGGACTAATTAACTTTTTAGTAATGTTATCATAATAATTAGCGTTGATTATTAAAATTTTTTTCATTTTATTATTACTTGTTTTTTAATTTTTAAACCAAATCCCTCTAATCCTATAATATTCTTTTTTTTTCTTGAAAGTAATATCATATTTTTTACTTTAAAATCTTTAATAATTTGTGCACCAATACCATAGTATCTAAGAGTTATGTCAGATGTATTATTTTCTTTTTTAATTTCATTGTCTATTATTACTAATAAAAAATTCTTATATTTTGATAAAATTTTAATATTTTTCTTAATTTCTTTACTTTGAAGTAATTTTTTTTGGTTTATTTTTTTCGAAATCACTCTCACTGGAATAGACTTATTTTTCTTAAATTTTCCTCTAGATAAAACAATGCTTTCATTATTATTTATTTTATTTTTAAATATACTTATTTGTGTATTTTTGAAATTTTTATAAACGTGATTTTTAGATTGTGCTTTATAAACTAATTTTTCATTTTTAAATCTGTAAGCAATAATATCTGCTATTGACGCAATTTTTATTTTATGTTTTTTCGAAAATCTTATTAGATCATCTAATCTAGCCATTCTTCCATCTTCGTTCATAACTTCACAAATTACTGAACTTGGGTTCAAATTAGACATTTTTGATATATCAATAGAAGCTTCAGTATGACCCGCTCTTTCTAAAACTCCCCCATTTCTAGCGACCAAAGGAAATACGTGGCCAGGTGAAACTATATCTTTCTTCGTTGATTTTGGGTTAATAGCGACTTTGATTGTTTTTGCTCTATCAAAAGCTGAAATACCAGTAGATATCCCTTTTCTAGCTTCTATAGATACAGTAAACGCTGTTTGCATTCTCGATTTATTAATTTGTGACATCAAAGGAATTTTTAATTTGTCAGTTTGTTTTTTTGACAATGCTAAACAGATTAAACCTCTGCCATGTTTAGCCATAAAGTTAATTGTCTTTGAATTACACTTAGAACCTGGAATTACTAAATCACCTTCATTTTCTCTATTCTTAGAGTCTACAAGAATAAACATTCTCCCTTTTTTTGCATCTTTAATAATTGATCGAATAGGAGAAAAAATATTTTTAGTCATGTTAATTAGAATATTTATATATATATTTACTAAAAATATCTAATTCAACGTTTACAAATTCATTTATTTTTAAATTTTTTAAATTAGTTAATTTAAGTGTGTGCGGTATAATGTTTAATTCAAAGCATTTTTTTGAAACATTTGAAATAGTCAATGAAACACCGTTAATCGAAATCGACGCTTTTTGTTCTAGGAATTTATTAAATTTTTTATCTCTTAATTCTAATTTTAAGATCCATGCTTTGTCTTTTAAAAATATTTTTTTAACTTTTGCAATAGTGTCAACATGACCTTGGATAAAATTACCTGAGATTTCTTGTCCGAAAATTAACGATTTTTCTAAGTTTATTTTTTGGCCCACTTTTAAACGATTAAAATTAGATCTTTTAATCGTTTCATTAGATATATAAAAATATAAAATATTAGATTTAATTTTTTCCAAAGTAAGACAGACTCCATCACAACAAATTGATGATCCAAGGTCTTTCATCTTTAATTTTAAATTATTTTGAATCCCAACTAAAATACTGTTATCTTTTTTTTTTAAAGAATGTACTTTTCCGGTATTAAAAATTATTCCATTAAACATTATTTTATCTTTATCTTAAATAGTTTATCTTCATCTAAATTAACTTTTATTTGTTTTTGAAGTTTAAAATTAAGAGTATTACTTATCTTAAACTTTTTAGATCCGTTCTTACTAAGTTTTTTATTTGATTGAAAAATAAATAGGTTATCTATTAATTTTTGTTTCAAAAGAATTTTAAGAAAAATCAAACCTGACTCAACTAAAATTCTTCTCAGACCTAAATTAAAAAGTTTTTTAGTAAGAATTTTGAAATCACCATTATCTTTTAAATCATTTATATTGATAATTTTGCATCTTTTTTTTGTTAAAAACTTAATTTTTTTTTTATTTTTAGACATAGTGACAATATAAGTTTTTCTTTTTTTCGAAAGTTCAAACAACTTAAGATTTTTTTTTATTTTTAAATATCTGTCTATAATAACAAGATGAGGTTTAAAATTATCTAAACCTTTAATTCTACAATTTAACAGTGAATTATCTTTATTTATACTCTCTGATGTAGAAATAATACAATCATATTTAGATCTTATTAAATGTGAAACTTTCCTTGATCTTAAATTTGTTATCCATTTTGAATATTTATTTACGGTGAAATTATCTTTAGAAATTGCAATTTTCGCATCTATTGAAGGTAATCTTTTTTTTTTATTAAAAAAATAACTTTTGTAAAAATCCTTATAAATTGTTGAAATTTTTTTTAAATTAATATTATTCTTCTTTAATTCTTTTTTCGCTTTTTTATTTGTTCTTAAATCAGGATCATCATAGCAATAGTAAACGTTTTTTATTTTTTTTTCTTTAATAATTTTTACGCATGGAGGAGTAATGCCGTAATGTGTACAAGGTTCCAATGTTACATATAAGTCACTACCTCTAAAATTTAAATTTTTATTTAAGGCATTAAATTCAGCGTGTGGTCTTCCATTGATCGATGTTGAGGCAGAACTAATAACTGAATTATTTTTAACTACTAAACATCCTACAGATGGATTAGTGGAAGTTTTGCCTAAATTTTTTTCAGCTAAATTAAAAGCAAGATTAGAAAAGAAACTACGATTTATTTTCATCTATACTGCCTACAAATTCTTCAAAATCTTTTGCTTCTTTAAAATTTTTGTAAACAGAGGCAAAACGTACATAAGCAACTTTATCTAGCGTAGATAGTCCTTCCATTATAAATTTACCGATCGTGGGTGTTGGAATTTCACTTTCACCGAGACCTTCCAAATTTCTTACAATTTTGGAAATAAATTTTTCAATTGTTTCTGAGTCTATTGGTCTTTTACGAGTTGCAATTCTTATAGATTTCGAAATTTTGTCTCTATCAAAAGGTTCTCTCTTTCCGTTTCCCTTAATGACTGTCAGTTCTTGAAATTGAACTCTCTCGAATGTAGTAAATCTCTCTTTTCTCTCACAACCACACAATCTTCTTCTTCTAATTGCTGTACCATCTTCTGTAGGTCTTGAGTCTACAACCGAAGTGTCTTTTTCTCTACAAAATGGACAGAGCATATATTCTAATTACTATATATAGGAAAGGATGAACAAAGTTGAATTATTTCTTTTTGAACTTCCTTTTCTATCTTTGAGTTGTCTTCTTTATTCTTGCTAAGTCCATCTACAACTTTATAAATTAAATCAGCAATAAGTTTAAACTCGTTAGTTCTAAAACCTCTTGTTGTGCAAGCAGGTGTACCTAATCTTATTCCTGAAGTAATCATAGGACTTTCGTTATCGAAAGGTATCCCGTTCTTATTGCAAGTAATATTTGATCTTCCTAAAGAGGCCTGAGCATCTTTTCCAGTTACTCCAAAAGATCTTAGGTCAATTAACATTAAATGTGTGTCCGTTCCTCCAGAAAAAATTTTAAAACCTTTTTCGGTTAATCTTTCTGAGAGAGTTTTTGCATTATTAATCACATTTTTTGTATAATCTTTAAAATCATCTGATAAAGCTTCTTTAAAACACACTGCTTTAGCTGCTATAACATGCATTAATGGACCGCCCTGCAAACCAGGAAAAATTGCACTATTAAATTTTTTAATTAAGTCTTCTCTGTTAGTTAAAATTATTCCTCCTCGTGGACCTCGAAGAACTTTGTGAGTAGTAGAAGTAACAACATCTGCATATTCAACAGGATTAGGGTAAGCCCCTCCTGCAACTAAGCCGGAAAAATGAGCCATATCGACTAATAAATATGCTCCAACCTTATCACAAATTTCTCTAAATTTTTTAAAATCAATAATTCTAGAATATGCACTACCGCCAGCGATTATTAGTTTTGGTTTATTTTCTTCAGCTAACCTTTCCACATTTTCATAATCTATAAGGCCTGTTTCTTTATCAACTTCGTAATGAAGGGCATTAAACCATTTACCTGATTGTGCTGGTTTAGCGCCGTGAGTTAAATGACCACCAGAATTTAAACTCATAGCCAAAGTTGTATCACCAGGTTTTAATAGAGCTAGATAAACTGCTCCATTTGCTTGTGCGCCTGAATGAGGTTGTACATTGGCAAATTTACAATTAAATAATTCTGTTGCTCTTGAAATAGCTAAATTTTCCGAAATATCCACGTGCTCACATCCTCCATAATATCTTTTTCCTGGATAACCTTCGGCGTATTTATTTGTTAACACTGATCCTTGAGCTTCAAGAACTGCCTTCGAAACAATATTTTCTGATGCTATTAGTTCAATGTGATTTTGCTGTCTTATAAACTCATCTTCAATAGATTTGTAGAGCTCTCTATCAGCACTTTTTAAATCAAGCTTAAAAAAACTATTTAAATATTTATTTAACTTTAATGCTATTGACATTTCATATCTTTCTAATTCTTCTTAGATGCCGTCCACTCTCAAATTTGGTCTTTAAAAAAATTTCAACTAATTTTAAAGACAATTTTTTTTTAATTAATCTTGAACCTAAAGTTATTATATTAGCATTATTATGCTGTCTAGACAATCTTGTAGACTGAAAATTATAGCATACTGCGGCTCTAATTTTTTTGATTTTATTAGCACTTATGGACATACCTGTCCCAGAGCCGCAAACAAGTATCCCAACGTCACTTTTTTGAAGTTTGACTCTATTTGCAAGTTTTTTTGCATAGTCAGGGTAATCTACTGATTTATTGGTGTAAGGGCCTAAATCAAATATTGACATATTTTTTTTAATTAAATGGTTTTTTATATCCTCTTTCAAATCGAATCCTGCATGATCTGAGGCAATACACACCGTTTTAAATATACTGTTTAATTTTATATTGCTCATAATTACTAATTAAATTACACTTATTATAATTATAATTATATATTTGTCGCACTAAAATTATAAATAATCAGGATATCTAATGAAAATAATAGGCTCTTACCCAAAAACAAGGCTCAGAAGATTAAGACAGTCTAAATGGATTAGAAATTTAATGTCTGAAAATAGTATTTCAAATAATGATTTAATTTTGCCAATTTTCGTTAGGGAAGGAAAAAATAAAGTTGAAAATATAAAATCTATGCCTGGTATTAAAAGGTACTCTGTAGATAAATTGCCTTTAATTCTTAAACAAGTTCAGATTTACAAAATACCAATGGTAGCTTTATTTCCTTTTACTCCAGACAATAAAAAAAATAATAAAGGCACAGAAGCATTAAATAGAAATAACCTTATATGTAAGAGTTTGAAACTCATAAAAAAAAAATTTCCAGGAATTGGTGTAATGTGTGATGTCGCTCTCGATCCTTACACCTCACATGGACATGACGGTGTGATAATTAATAACGAGATTGATAATGATGAAACAATTAAGATTTTAACAAAACAAGCACTTCTTCAGGCAAAAATGGGGTGTGATGTAATTGCTCCATCAGATATGATGGATGGTAGAGTTGGTATAATAAGAAATGCTTTAGATAAAGCAAATTTTAAAAATGTTTGTATATTATCTTACGCAGTTAAATATGCATCAAATTTTTACGGTCCATTTAGAGATGCAGTTGGAAGCAAATCAAAATTAAAAAAAGATAAAAAATCCTATCAAATGGATTACAGAAATTCGATGGAAGCATTCAGAGAAGTTGCATTAGATCTGAAGGAAGGAGCGGATATGGTTATGGTTAAACCTGGTATGATGTATTTAGACATAATTGATAAGATTAAAAGTAACTTTAAAATTCCTGTTATTGCTTATCAAGTTTCCGGAGAATATATTTTAATCAAAAATGCTATACAAAATAATTTTTTACCTAAAGAGGCAATTATTGAAAGCATTATCTCCTTTAAAAGGGCTGGGGCAAGTGCAATTGTAACTTACTTTGCTATTGAAATTGTAAAAAGACTCAAAAAGTTTAATTAAAATAATTCTCTAATAAAAGTCTAAATTTAGGAAATGGTAAATTGTTTGGAAGGAAAAATCTATTCTGTATTATATTTCTTGTAAAATAAAGAGATTTTTTAATAAGTTGATTAGATAATTTTTCTGGAGGTGCTCTAGTTATAAGATATCCAGGAATTTCATATGTAAATGTATCAATCTTAATTTTCTTTATACTATCAACTCCAATGTTGTTGTCATAAAACTTTGACAAATCTGGATCAAATCCTAAGTCTTTGATAAGATTTAATTCAAAAAAAATATATAATATAATCCAATTATTAAGATCAATAGAATTTAAAAAATTTTCGTAAGATCTATATATATTCTTATTTGGCTGGGATTCTGGTAATAAAATATTTAACATAGAGCAGATAGACATAAGTGCTGATATTCTTTCTTTATCATCAAAATATAATGGAGAAATTGGTTTAATTAATTCTGGTTTAAAATAACCAATTTTATTTTCGTTTTTGGAGTTATAAATAACAAATAGTTTGTTCGATATCTGTAAAAAATTTCTTATTTTTCTTGCATTTCCTCCGTAAACTATTCCTGAAACTTTACCTTTTTTTGGTGAAAATATATTAATAATATTTGCATTCTCTCTAAATTTATTTTTTGATAACAAATAACATTCATCTTCCCAATTCATATTTTTAAAATTCTAATTAGTTTTTCAGCTGCATTTTGTTGTGCATTTTTTTTTGATGTTCCTTCTCCAATAATCTTTTTTGACTGAGGAATTTCCACCTCAGTTTTAAAGTTTGGTTTATGGGAAGGACCTGTTTTTTTAAAAAAAGTATATTTTGGTAGTTTTTTAAATTTTTTTAAACTGTACTCTTGCAATTTTGTTTTGGAGTCAATTAAAGTAACTATTGATTTGTCAATATATTTTTCCCAACATCTTGAGATGAATTTTTCCGAACTTTTTAGACCGCTGTCTAAATAAATTGCCCCAACTATTGCTTCAAGACAATCACTAATTATTTTATCAGCTGACCTTTCTAAATTTTTATGAGAAGTTCCTAGATACAAATATTTTTTAATACTTAATTTTTTAGCAATATCTGCGCAAGTGCGTTTATTTACTAAATTAGCAAATTTTTTATCAATTATACCTTCTTTTTCATTCGGATATTTGTCTAATAATATTTTTGATATTATTAATCCTAAAACTCTATCCCCTAAAAATTCTAATTTCTCATTATTAATATTACTGTCAAAACTCTTATGAGTTAAAGCTCTATGTAACAGGTCTTTATTTTTAAAATAATATTTTAAAATTTCTTCAAACTCTTTAATACTTTTTATCAATCTAATCTCCGAAATGTTCTTTTCAATCTAAATGAATTATCTAAATTCCAAAATTTTAATAAACTTCCTTTTTTAGTATCATTTGAAAAAAAAATTATCTTTGCTTTTCCCACTAAATTTAAATTTTGAACATAGCCAACGTCATTTAGATACCGACTATCTTTTGAACAATCTCTATTATCACCCATTAGAAAATAATGTCCTTTAGGGACTTGGTATATCTTGGTATTCTTCATTGTACCTTCGATATTATAAGTAGCTAAATGTGTAACTCCATTGGGTAGAGTTTCTTTAAAAGTTTCATTTTTTAAGATAAATTTACCACATCGAATTGGTTCAGAAGTTTTAACTTGTTCTCTAATTACAGGAACATTATTGATATGTAATATTCCTTCTATAAATTGTATCTTATCTCCAGGCATCCCTATAAGTCTTTTTATATAGTCTGTTCTATTATCAGCGGGTGTTTTAAATACAACTAGATCTCCTTGAATAGGTTTTTTAAAAAAAAAACGATTAGTTGAAAAATTGGGACTAAATGGAAAAGAGTGTTTGCTATAACCATAAGAATATTTAGTCACGAATATTCTATCACCTACTAGTAAAGTTGGCTCCATAGATGAAGATGGAATATAAAATGGTTGTACAATTAAAGATCTTATTATTATGGCAATAATTAATGCACCGATTAAAGTTTTTATATTATCAGTAATGACACGTATTAAATTTTTTTTCATTTTGAAATAGTTACAAATGCAACTGCATAATCATCCGCATCAGCTAAAGAGATTGATATATTAAATTTTCTTTTTTTGAATTTTTTATCAACTTTTTTTTTTGTATCGTTTATTAGTTTTATAACAGGTTTTCCATTTCTTCGATTAGATACGACTATTTCATTGAATTTTATACCTTTTGAAATTCCAGTACCCAATGCTTTTGAAAAAGCTTCTTTAGCAGCAAATCTTTTAGCAAAACAATTTGCAGAATTTTTTATTTTTAAACATTTAAAAATTTCTTCTTTATTAAACAATCTTTTTACAAGAGCTTTTTTTTTTAAGGATTTTTTTATCCTCTTTATTTTTACGATATCAGCCCCTACACCAAATATTTTCATTATTTTATTAACTTTTTAAATCTTTTAATAGTATTTCCCAAACCAGAAAAAATTGACTCTCCTACTAAAAAGTGTCCAATATTAAATTCTTTAATTCCTGAAATCTTTGATAATATTTTTGTTGATTTATAAGTAAGACCATGTCCTGCATGAACTTCTAAACCAATTTTATTTCCTAATTTTGCAGCTTCTTTTATTCTTTTAATTTCATTTTTGTAGTTTTTTTTTTGATTTATTAAATTACATATTTTTCCAGTATGTATTTCTACACAGTCCGCATTTAAAATTTTGGACTCCCTTATATCTCTCAAACTTGGCTCCACAAATAAACTGACTCTTATATTATTTTTTTTTAATTTATTAATATTTGACTTCAAAAATTTTTTTTTATAACTTAGATTCAAACCTCCTTCTGTTGTTACTTCTTTTCTTTTCTCTGGCACTAAACAAATGAAAGCAGGTTTATATTTAATAGCTATTTTTATCATTTCGTTTGTTGCGGCTATTTCAAGATTGAGTGGAATTCTAAGTTTAGATTTTATTTGCTTAAGATCTAGCTCTTTAATGTGACGTCTATCTTCCCTAAGATGAATAGTTACCGAGTCAGCTCCGAATTTTTGAGCAATTAAAGCTGCTCTTAATGGACTTGGATATTTTTCTCCTCTGGCATTTCTCACAGTGGCAACATGATCAATGTTAACGCCAAGTCTAATATTTTTCATTAAAGGTTTCTACTTCCAGGTTTTATTGGTTTTAGAGATGCTAAATTTTTTGGTAATTCATCTTTTTTATAGGTTGGTATATTAAGTTTTACCTGCGATATAATTTTTTCTTTTACAGATAAATTATTATTGCTTCTATCAATTATACAAGCATAACCAGCTATTATAGCATCATTCTCCAGTATTAGCTTTGCACACTCTAAGCTTGATTTACCCGTTGTTATAACGTCCTCAACTATTAAAACTTTTTGTTTTTTGTGAATTGAAAAATCTCTTCTTAGTTTTAATTCTCCATCAACTCTCTCACAAAAAATAGCTTCCTTATCAAGTAGTCTACCTATCTCATATCCCACTACTATTCCTCCCATCGCAGGCGAAAGTATAATGTCAAAGTTTTGTATCTCGTTTTTTATTTTATTTGAGAGAGAAACACATATTTTATTAGCTGCCTTAGGTTTGCTCATTAATTGAGCACATTGTATATACTGTGGACTATGTAACCCAGAAGTTAAGACAAAATGTCCTTCTAAAAGTGCGTTAGTTTCTTTTAAAATTTTCAAAGATTCTTCTAATGAAAGCATTTTTTTTCTGTTTATGTCGAACAATTTTAAATTTTAAATTACTTTGCTTTATTTGACTTATCAAGTTTGTAAAGTTTTTCAAATCTTTA
>MDTE01146294.1_pt1 | contig 18066 bp, 16 predicted proteins | sample 811231 | NCBI WGS metagenome assembly MDTE01 (sample SAMN05326651, study PRJNA326480) | marine metagenome | isolation source: seawater | place: Indian Ocean: Red Sea | collected 2010 | reverse complement strand
CTTACATCTACAACGGCAGAACTCAATTATGTTGATGGTGTTACATCCAATGTGCAGACTCAGTTAGATAACAAGCCTTCAATGAATATGATTATCAATGGAGGGATGGAAGTCTGGCAAAGATCAACAGATATTACTGCTTCAGATGGTAGTAATGAGGGTTATAACTCAATAGATAGGTGGTATTTTAATTTTAATAGTTCTTGTCCCGGCACTTTGGATATAGATAAATCTACAGATGCACCAAGTGGATTTGGTTCAAGCATGAGATTAAAGTGTAATGCAACAGGAACTCCTGCTGGGTCTTCAACTGATTTTGTTATGGCTTCAATTTCATTAGAAGCACAAGATTTACAAAGATTATGCTATGGGAGTGCAGACGCAAAAGTTACTACATTATCGTGGTACATGAAAAGTGTTAATTTTACTACTCCTATTTCAGTAAGTATAGAAACTTTCGATGGGACTAGGGAATTTTATCATGTAAATGTCAGTCCAACAACATCTTGGGCAAGATACTCAATAACTATTCCTAAATCTACAAGTGCAACAATAAGCAATGATACTGGTGCTGGTCTTTTAATAGGATTTGTACTATCAGGTTCGACTGATGGTAGTTTAGCAGAAGCTAATGATTCAAGTGCATGGAGTACCACACAAAAAACATTTAGAACTAATCAGACTAATTTCTTTGCTAGTACTTCTAATGAACTTTACATAACAGGATTGCAATTTGAACTAGGAAGCAGTGCAACTCCATTTGAACATCGAACCTATGCGGATGAGTTAAGAAGATGTCAAAGGTATTATGAAAAAAGTGCAAGTGATGGTGGGTCTATTGCTTATGCAACTGGAACTATGAGTAAATCTACTCAAGGCACAGTATTTACTAATGCTTTTTTTAATGAGCCAAAACGAGCAACTCCAACTGTTAATGTTTATTCTGAGGTTGGAGTAGAGAATGAAGCAAAGTTTGATAATTGGGGAGTTGGGAATACAGGTATAATAGCTAATTTTGGAGCAAGTTGGATAAGTAAAAGGAAAGTTACATTCTTTTGTACTAATGCTACGACCACACACCAGCCTTGGAATCTAGTTTTTATTGATTGGAAAGCAACCGCAGAAATGTAAAAAATTATGGAATATACTTATAAACTTTGTATAACTGGTTCTAATCAGGTTATAAGAAAAGAAGATGGGGCATCAATCCCATTTGATGAGGATAATGTAGACTACCAAGAATATCTTGCATGGATTGCAGAAGGTAATGAAGCTGATCCAGCAGATTCACTAGATGAAGAAAATGAATAAATATCCGAAACCATGATTGAACTTTTCTTATGGAGATGGGGCTTGTACCTCATAATAATATGGACTTTCCTTTTTAATGGGTGTTCCCCTATTTCTCCAGATAGAGCTGGGTATTGGGTTAATGATGGCCCTTATCGTGGGACATTAAGGGCTAACAGAGCTTACGTAAGGCCGTATTGGAATTGCATTGATAAGACATTAGATTGCAGCAATGAATGAGCAGAAAACTACACAAATCACTTTTAGGTGGTGGAGGTGATCCTCTTGAAAACAGAAAACTATTACTCTTCTGGGCACGATTTTCTATTTCAGTGGCAAATGCGGTTACGTTTCTGGCGTTATTATGGTTATTGTTTTATGCAGAGGTTAAGGACACTTCAAGGGATTTTCTTAATGTATTGCTCGGAGCTTATGTGGCGGTTCTCGCAAAATCCACTGATTATTGGTTTAAGGACAAGAAGGATGCAGAGGCAGAGGAAACAAATGGAGAAGAAAAATAATGGCTAATGGAAATGGCAGTGCATTAACTGCTGCTACAGATCATGCTTTAGTAAAAACATTCACACCTTTAGTTGTTGCAGGGTTATTAGGAATTGTAGGGTGGTTATTCAGTACTGTATTAGATTTAGAAGAAACAGTTTCTCAGCAAGCAATACATATAGAGCATTTACAGGAAGCTGAAGATACATTCTCGTATCAAATGAAAGAACTAAAAGAAATAGTTACAGGTATTCGTATTCACTTAGGGAAGGTAACAGCACATTAAACATGAATCAGCCTATGTCTGTAAATAATATATTACTTGTAGTTGGCTCGTTAGTAATAGCCAGCATATCATGGTTACTTGTCACTGTCTCCGAATTAAGTGGAGATGTTAAGGTAATTAAGTTTCAGGTAAACCAAAATTCAGAAAAACTAAACTCACTTACAGGAGAAAATTAATGATAGGTTTATTAGCACCATTGGTAGGTGCAACAGTTAAAACAATGTGTATGTCGATGCTTAGCGAGAAGCTTCTCCAGCAGGTAATTTTAATACTCTTAAGAAGGCTTGTTGAATCTACTAAAAACGAAGTTGACGACAAGATATTACAAGCCTATGAAAAGAGTATCGCTAAGTAATATTAACCTTAAAAGGTTATATCATTACTCGGAGACAATTTGGAGGAATTCTAATTGGAGGGATAGGTATGCTTATAACTAAGAACTTTACAACTGATGAAATGGCCTGTTCTTGTTGTGGTAAATCTGATATGGATGATGAATTTATGAGGATTCTTCAATCTATTAGAGATGAAATGCAAAGGCCACTGAAGATTACATCTGGTTTTAGGTGTGAGGAGCATAATCAGAGGGTGTCTACAACAGGAAAGAAGGGGCCACATACATTTGCTAAGGCAGCAGACATACTTATATCTGGTGCTGATGCTATGAGGTTATTTACTATTGCACAAAAGCATGGGGTGAGTGGGGTAGGTATGAGTCAAAGAGGTGTTCACTCAAAAAGATTTGTACATCTTGATATATTATCCCCAGATGAAGGGCCAAGACCAACTGTATGGACATATTAAAATGGAAATTATTCTTGAACTGGAATGTGGTCTTACTGCTGAGTTTGAGCCTGACTGGGAGTTGTCAGAAAACCACTCAGATCAAACCAAAGTACGATGGAAACTTCAGTACGATGGAGATCAGGAGTCTTTGGCAAGTTTGTTCAGTGAGTTGGAAACAGAAGAATCCGTTCATGAACCAGATATTAGTCTGGCAAACATGCGATTGCTATACGGATACAATCCGTGAGATGCTTACGCCTGAGGAAGTTCAAAAGGAAAAGATAATTAAGGAAGTAAACCTTACAAAAATATTAGCAGATAAATGTAATCCTAAGGTACTCCCTCAGAATCCTACATGAGACATAAACTAATAACTATAGGGGTTGTGATAGATGCCAAGGAATGTACTTAGACAATTTACTGGTGGTATATCAAATGAGATTGATCCCCAGAATCTACGTGATGACCAAGGAGAAGAAGCTCTTGATATTAACTTAAAGGGCTTTGCTCTTGAACCCGGAGATGGGTTAGAAGAGTTAACAGATGCTGGTCATTATCATTACCGGGGTGAGTGGATACGTGATTCAGAAGCTGTATCATTTGAGGAATCTGGTATCGGAGTTGTTAAAACATTCGATAATAAAAGACCTCAGTTTGAAGAGATAGTAAATGATGATGCAAATGTATCTAGGAACCTTGGCCCTTCACTACCTCCCAAGTCTATTATCACAGGATCTGTTGTCTCAGAAGGTTCTAGGGGACTCAGACCCGCAGAGGGATCGCATCTATTAAAACTAAAAGCTGACAAGTTTGGTATAGTAGACACAGGAGATAAAACTTTAACCCCACCATACAGTGATGCCCCCTCGCTAGAAGAACACAGGGCAGATACTAACACTACAGATAAAAAAATATACTATTACAGTGGTCAACCTTACTGGATAGATGATAGTACATCTAACTGGAAGGTTGTTACTCGTCAGCCGGGTAGTTCACCCGGAGAATGGACTACTAATCTAGTACAGTCTGGTAATCTTACACATCATAGCGGTGGTTATTTATTTAAAGAAAACTACTTTATCTGTTGGGATGCTCAAAATATAGATACTGTGCAGCTTAGCACATCATCAATGACTGTTAATTCATTTGATACTGTTGATGCAAGTCAGGGTGGTAATGCAGGTAGTGACTTTGGTTTTACTTCTGGTGCAACAGGTCAGGAAATCAGTAGTCTTGATATATGTAATGGTGTTATTACCTTTGCACAAAAAATAAAAACAACAAATACAACCCCGTCTGCATACTCTGGTAGTGCAGACGAGAGGTGGATACTACCTCCAGCAACAGATTCAATTCTTTTATTGGTTAGAGATGGTCAAACTGATGGCGAATCAACTGGTAACTGGGATGCAGGTAGTGATGATATTGAAATATGGGCAAAAACAGGATCTAATCCTCCAGAAAAACAAGGTGGTAAAGCCACTTGGCAAACTCCTACAGTTACAGTTAAGGGTGGGATAGATAGACAATGGTGGAGAACAACTAATGTTGGTCTTAAGTGGGCTGCTTCTATAGTTAAAGCAAATACATGGACAAAAATAAAAGTAGGAAGCAGTAAACCTCAATTCTATTTTATAAATAAAAGTAACAAGGTACCTACTCAAACCCATATAGATCAAATCACTGTAGATTATAATCAAAATACAAGACTGGTAGTTAGTATAGGTAAAAATGGATTACCCGGAAGTGGGCCAGAAAGCTATGGATATTATAGAGTAGACCCTATATACACATTAAAGATTCCTTATTTTGATTTTGAAATAAAATATACTCACAGTTCTATGCCTACCTCAACAGGTCAATACTGGGCTAGTCGTTATTGGTATAGCCAATGGGTAAATCAAGGGAATGCTTTAGCATTAAACCACAAAAGAACTTTTCAATATCACTATAGCCAGAGAACTGGAAGGAAAAATATTCCTAATAGATACTATGCTTGGTCGCCTTCAATGGGATCAGATTGGCATACCAAATTTACATTAACAGGTTCTGCATCGGTAAATAGAAATAACATAGCTAATTCTAGTAGACATTCTACTGCAAGGGAAAATGTAAAAACAAATATAATCACAGGGGGTTTTGAGTCATATATAATAAGGTTATGTAGTTATACTCCCGGTGGCTCAATGACAATACAAACAGGGTTTGCAAGATCTAAACTTTGGACTAAGGCAACTATAAGCAGGTCTGAACAAAGCATAACATTTGCTGAAGCAGATACTAAAACATTTACAGTTGGTGATTATATTAAAGTACAAGCAAATGGAAATAGAACATTATCATGGAATGTATCAGCTAGAAAATCACCCGGCATAGTGATACAACCATCAAATGGTAATATGAATTTATTAAAAAAGGAGGATCGTGACCATAAAAAAGATTATTTTTTAGCTAAAATTACCAGCATTAGTAATAGTGCCAACAAACTTTACTTAGAAAGGACTGATCAAACTGAATCAAATAACCCTTTTGTAGATGAGGAATGTTATCCTGTTATTAATTCAATTGATCCATTTAACGAAGAAGGCGAAAGGCCACTGGCACGGACTCAGGTATATGTATTTAAAGATGCAGCAGATGAAGATGTACTTAATGGCTCTGAAAGAGAAGTGCTACAGACTGATCTATTTGGTCATGTATTAATAGGACATCGGCCCCCACTTGAGCCTAACAATGATACAAAACAAACTATAGAAGTAAGAGCAAACTCAGGGGTAGAAGCAACAAACTCTGATTATAAGCATACTATCAAATGGAAAGATAGCACTGATGGTATGCTTGATGTTAGGGCAGTAACTACAACATCAGGTTCTCAACCTAGAATCTTTTATGTAAAGGGGGCTGAAGGGAATCAAAAGCTATACTCTCAGAATGGTACTGACAGTGATGTAGCTCCATCATCTAGTGTATTTAGCAATGCTGGTGTTTATTATTTAACAAGTGATTACCTGTCTGTTGTTGATAACGATGGTGTCACTGTATATGACCCATACTATAATATTAAATACAGCAAAAATAAACCAGAACAAGCAGTTGGTCTTGGACTTACAGGAATTGTTGAAGATGCATTACATTTAATAGCAAGCAGTGTTGTATTTGTATTTGTAAAGATTAAACCTAATGCAGAAGCCACACCTAAATGGAGGTTGGTTAAGACGGGTTCAACAAAACCAGAAACATCTATACTATCATACGATTTTGTTAAGCCATTACACTTTGATGGACTGAAAGTTTGGGGCATAGCAAGAACAGATAATACTTCTACTTCTACAGAAAAATATGATGTACATACAGCAGTACCATTTTTTGAATCTGATCTTAAAAATACTTGGATTAATCATTCTTCTAGTAGCAATAATATATCTGCTTGGGGACAAGTAATAAAAACTAGAGAAGGGGAGGCAACTGATCAGGGCATACCAAGATATCTTTCAGTAGAATGGAAGTTTGATTCTGGGGTTTTTAATAGTACTGGAAATCCAACTATAGGATTAAACCATGAATCTAATAAAATGCTGGGAGATCAAAATGAATTCACATGGTATATACTAGATGCTCCAGCAACACTCCAGTCAGGAGGGGTGGGGTCACAAATAACAAATCCTAAACTTGAAATTAAATTTAAGAGCAAGGTTATTCGTAACGTAGCATTCTTTAAAACATCTGAGACTGTACTGCCATCTACTGGACAGACTGGTGCAAATAATAGAATTTCATTTACTAACTATCAGGAAGCAGGTCAAAACTTTTATGTACTAAATGATAAAGCAATACCACTTAAAGGTGGTGCTGATGCTACAGAAATAGGATATACCTTAGGTAATGCAGATGCAGCAAACAATGCATTTGATGCCTCAAAGGTTGGAATCTCTGCTTTCTTAGTTGGTGCACCTAATATGTTTAATCCTTATGGGCCGAATATAGATTTTTATTATCGTGCTTCTTTCTTAGATAAATGGGGGAATGAAAGTGCTCCATCAGTAGCATCTGCTGAAGGTATACAACCATTAGATAGTGCAGATGATTGCATACAGATTAACTTTGATGAAAACTTCTTTCACTTTGACAATACAGATATAGAAACTATTCGTGTGTATCGTTATGGTGGTGATTCATCAGAGTGGATGTTCCTTCGTGATATAGATATGCCTGATCTAACAGGCTTCCCACTTACTTTAGGAAGTCTGACTGGTTCATTTGCTCGTGTATCTTCTTTATCAAAGTTCTACAACTTTAAAACATTTAAAGATATAACTAAATTAAGAAATTTTACTAATTCAAACTTTGATTTAACTGCAACAGGATTGGGGTCAAGTGTCACATTTACTGCAAGCACAACTAATGAAACAATAACTACAGCTTCACCACATGGTCTTGTGGTTGGAGATCAAGTAAGACTATCTGGTACTGATTTACCAGCACCACTTGTAGCAGGAGCAGTTGGAACTGAAAATAACCTATATTATGTAGAATCTCAAACAGCTAATAATAAGATAACATTATCTAGCACAAAAAGTGGTAACGATGTTTTTACAACTAGTGGATCATCATTAAATCCATTGGTAATTAATGATGTTGGGCACGGACTCACTAATAATACAGTAATACATGTAACTAATATTGATGGGGCATTACCCGGAGGCTTAGCTATTGATACAAATTATTATGTAATAAATAAAGCTGATGATACATTTGAGGTATCAACATCAGAAGGTGGCTCAGCAATAATATGGTTAAATAATGGAACTGGAACACATAGTTGGCATAAACCTATTGTTTTTTCAGATGCAGGTACAGGTACACATAGCTTGAGAAAATATGTGGCACCATCTGATATGGATGGTTCATGGAATATAATTCAGCTTAGTGAAAATGTTTCTCCCAGTGTTGCTTACACAACTACACTATCATCTGAGATTAATGAGACAGCTACAACGATTGCCTTAGCCAGCACAACAAACCCAAGTGCTTGGCCTACTACAGGAGTTGTTAAGATTGAAGAAGAATATGTATCGTATACTGGTATATCAGGTACATCATTAACAGGATGTGAACGTGCACAGTATGATTCATCTGCAAGCAGACACGAAGCAGCAAAGGCTGTTAATGTAATTGAGTGGGTGCTTGAAATAGAGCATAGAAATCAGGATACCACAACACTTGAAACTGATATTGATACTCCATATGCAGCTACGAGTGGTGCAATAACCATAGAAGTTGAAGATGCAGCATTATTCCAAGCTTCAGGCAGGATTCTTATAGGCAATGAAATATATGACTACACTGGCAGAGATCTAACATCTACTCCTAATAAACTTACAGGTTGTACAACTAATGCAGCAGGAAGCTTACCATCTAAGCACAATGCTGGAGTAACAGTATTCAGTTATGAGGAGAACTTTACGAATCAAGATGTAGAAAGTATGTCAATAGAAATTAATAGTTTTGGGTATAGGGATAAAGCACGAGCACCAGTAACATCACTGCACTACCTACAAAATGATAACTATCCTCCAGTAGGTCTTACATATAATGAAGAAAAGAAAAACTTCTTTGAAACAGAAAGTAGTGAGGATTATTATAGATATATAACAGCAGTAGGATCAATGTACTTTGGTGCATTAGATGCAAACTTACAGTTCTCAAGGTATGGAACTCCTGAGTACTGGCCTCTTGATGCAGTTGTTACACTAGACTCAGAAATCAGGGCAATAATGGAGCATGCAGGTGAAGGTCTTGTATGGACAACTAACTCATTATACAGGGTGAGGGGTACTGATCCTAAAGCAATGATAGCTTTTAGGGTTCCAGATGCACATGGAATTAAGGAAGGTGACGAACAAACAGTAGCAACATTTGGTGGCGGGGTATTATGGCTTACTGCTAATGATGGGATTGCATACTATCAGGCTGGTAAGGTTCAGTATTTAACTAGGGACAAACATATAATAACTAATCTTGTTAAACCTAGAGCTTTAGTAGCAGATGGAGTTTACTGGTTATTCCAGAAGCCGGGTAATGGTACTGGATTTAGGCTTGAGATTACAGGTGGTGACTTAAGACTTTGTAAGACTTCAATAGAAGCCTACTATGCACATTATTCAAAGGCTCTTGGTAAGGCTATCGTTGTAACTAAAGATAATCAGGTATCAGATAGTGACAGCACATTCAGTGTAAGTGAGATAGGCTCAACTAAAGCTACTAATATATCATGGAGAAGCAAGAAGATTGATGCAGGAGAGCCTGCACTTGCAAAAGCATTAGGTTCATTAGCTGTTGTATATGAGGTGCTTGATTCTAAGTCAGCAGTTACATTGTCAGATGGCATACGAGGCCAGTCTCTAGCCGCTTCCTTATTGGGTATGAACCCAGATGACTTAGATGCAGGTGATTTAGCAGCAGCAGGGGCTGACTCAGAAGTAGATATGTATGATGTGTTTATCAACTATGGGAATGCCGAACAGTATTTTGAGATTGATATAGGTGGTGGTAACTTATCTGAAACAGAACGTAAAAAGATAGTTATGCCCCTTGATTTTGATACATCAACAATTAAGGCTGGTGATAGAATATGGAATGAGATGCTTGCAGACAATACTATTGTTAGTAGTGTGACTACTTCAGTTGTTGGTGGTGTTACATATCCTGCACTACTTCTTGATAAAGAGCCACTAAGGAGTGGGTCGGGTACAATATACTGGGGCAACCTACCTGTAGTAGATGTATTCCTTAATAATGATACAACAGCAGCAAGAACTTTTGTTCTCCCTCCGAGTGATAGGATTGAGCCATTGTCTGCTGACTTATACCTAAATGATCTTCGTAGATTTAGAACTATATCTGTAAAAATACAGGGTAATGTAAGGGTTCAGACATTATCAATAAGACACTATCCACTTCAGCAGTATCAGGCACACACGCTAACCCATAGTGCTGATGTATTCTATAAGGGTAATATTGATTTCAGGGTTATGTTAGATGGCAAGCTTATATACAGGAAGGAACTAACTAATCCAGAAGGTGAGTTTAAAGAAGAAAGAGTTTATTTACCAGCATCTTCATATGGACAAAGAATACACTATATGAATGAGAGTATGTCAGGTACTATAGAATCAGTACAGTTCAACGGAAATATGGCAGCATAATGGCAGAGTTTCAACAGTATCCAGCACCAGTAGTTTTTCATCAGGCACTTGTTGGCGTAATACCTAGAGAGGATGGTGATGATCTGAAGTTTAATTTTGCTGTGGATGGGGATCATGCAGGCACAGAAACAATTTCTGGTGCGGGGCTTGCAGTGAAAGGGAAGCTTCTGCCTCTTAGAATTTTCCCTAACCCCTCCCAAGCTGGATCATTGGTACAGGTTAGTATAGAGGAGGGCTGTGACATGGTTAGTTGTGAGTTAGTTGCTGCCCCAATAGCTTCTCACAGAGTTGTTAAAGAGCTGTCAGAAGCACAGATTACATACAAGGGTGATGTTACTATAGATATGTATTTCGATGGCACTAAGATAGGTTCTAGTCGTTTCTTTAGTTCAACTGGATGGAAGACTGAGAAGTTTTATATGCCATCAGGAAGTAGGGGGTATATATTTCAATGGAAGCAGATCGATAATACTAATAATAATCCAAGAGGTTATGTTGGTTCATTTGAAACTGACATTAGTATAAGTGATGTTGAAACTCCAGCAGTACCCAGCTAATGGCTGAAGCAGAACGATATGGAATAAATGTAGTTGCTTCCCAGATAGAAGACCAGATTACACAGGAGGCTTTCAGGGATCAGGAACGTGTTAATGCAGAACTTAGATCTAAGGTGATTGCATTGTCTGGTGAGGTGGCAAATCTAAGGGAAATGATTAAGGAACAGTCTGAAACACTAGCAGTATTAATGGATGGGTAAAATATTATCAGTTGCTTTCAGTTTTGAATATGGTAATTGTACATATCAAATAGAAACAGAAGAAGGTATAGAAAAACATACATTAAATCCTGATCATAACTTTTCTGAATCATCTGTTGATCCTGAAATAGAAACACTTTGTAAAATACTTTGGACTGATAAACGTAAATCTGCTTGGAGTGATAGAGTAAAATATAAAAACATGACACCAGAAGAAAGAAAGGAAGCAGGATATAGCTAATGAGTTTAGCAGAGGTTGATATAATACAATCTGAAAAGATTGTTGCATTAGAAGATGATATTAAAGATCTAAGGGATAAACTAAATCTTGTTGTTGCAGATATTCTTGCATTAACAACTAAGCTTAATACAGCAATAGCAGATGCAGATGATCTAAATACTGTTATTAATGCAGGTTATAGTGTAGCAAGTGGAGGTGGTTCAGCATCAGGTACTGGTATCTTAAAACGATTAGATGATTTATTTCAAGAATTAGAAAATCATAGATGGATTGCTACTGGTGCATCAGCCCCTGCAGGAACTTGGAAGCAAACACATCCACCAGCCAACACATCTTCAAGTGTTTATACAGGATGGGGTTCAGCAGCTACTTCAGTTTCTAACTTAGATGGAACAGCACAAGGTAACGGGAATCCAAGATCAACATATACTGCAACAGCACAGACTGCAACAATGGTAGCTAGTTATGGTCAAGGAGAAACATCAGTTATGACACTTAAAACTAAAAATGAAAAACGAGCAAGAAAAACTGCAAGAACTTTAGTTAAAAGAACAAGATAGTATGGCAACAGAAAAAGTAGATACACTTCAAAGTGCACAAATTAAAGCAATAGAAGATAATGTTAATGAACTTAAAACAAAACTTAACCTTATGGTTAATGATGTTCACGCAATAACAGCTAAGGTTAATACAGTTATAGGCGATTTGAATAATATGAATGATGTAATAATGGAGGGATATACTACTCCCAGTTCACCAGAGTCATATGGAATTTTAGAATCACTTGATAGATGGAAAAATAAATTAGCAGATCATGAAGATTATACTTATGGTACATGGCATTTTGCATTAGGTTCATGGAGAGTTAATGCGTATGGTGATTGGTCACATCCATATATTTCTCATTGGCCTCCTTCTTCTGGAAGAACAGATGGTGGTTATGTTCCACCAAGTTATGATGCTCCAGCTTTAGGTGGTACGGATCAAGGTGGTAATTCACCACATAGTGCAGGTGCACAGAATTCCACAGCAGTAGGAAGTTTTCAAGGTGATAAAAAAAGAATGCTTACAGTTAAAAGATCTGAAGCAAAGCGAGCTAAAAAATTAGCACGACAAACATTAAATAGACTACGTAAGTGAGGTAAAACTATGGCCTTAGGCAGAGCAATTAGAGGAATGTTTGAGAGTCTTGGCGGCCCCAAGATGTCTGATCCTAGAAGACTCCATAATCCAGAAGAGCTAAGGAAGTGGAAGGAAAGATCCGATAAGTCATATGATAGATATGGTACTAGGAGGGATATGTATGAAGGCCGTGCTCAAGATGAGTATGGCAGATACCTTACCGATAGTGACGAAGCACGTAGATTATATGGTAGATCAGAATCACAAGCTGGTGCAGCACAAGCAGGTATTACATCAGCCGCCATGCGAGAGAGAAGAGCTGGCGAACTTGCAGATGATAGACAACATTATGCAGGACTACGTGAAAGATCAATGCAAAGACAGAAGCAGAGAGAAGCTTACAGATTAGATCTTGAGTCACAAAAGTATCAACCCGGAAGCTTTGATGCAGTGCAAGCTATGGTAATGGATGCCGCAAAGATGGGTAATGAAGCTGTCATGGCACAGACTGAGGCAGTAGCTTCTGGCTTAGCAAAAACAAATCCTGTGGCAGCAGCAAAGCTTATGATGGATGCACAGAGTACAGCAGGTACTAACCTTGCTAAGGCTAAACAGCAAGGCTGGTTTGCAGGGCAGGAGAATAGGATGAAGGAAATGCAAGTAGATGCTAACAGGATAATGCAACAGTCAGGTATGCTTGGTCAGGAAGAACAGGCAGATCAGATCATGGCACAGGCACACCAGTCACGTATAGCAGATCAAATGAATCTTGCTACAGCAGGTCTTAATAGATCACAGGCTAACCTTGCACTTGCTTCTGACTATCGTCAGACAGGAGATAGGTTCGCTAACCTAGCAGGAAGATCATTGCAGGCAAGTCAAGCTTATGATCAGTTTGGTGATGCAATGTCTGACAGGAGAACCAGTATAGAAGAGCAACGTATGGGTAGGGAACAGGAGCTTATGCTTAGTGACCAGATGGCACAGCAACAGGTTGATGAATACAATGCTGGTCGTATGGGCAGGGGTATACAGACAGGTCTTGCTATTGCAGGTACTGCGGCAAACCTTTACTCAGGAATCCAAGCAGGTAGGGCAGCTAGTGCAGAAGCAGATATGTACAGCAGGTTTGGGAGGCAAGATGCTGTTCAACCAAATAGATTAGCAAGCTATTCTCCAAGTTTAGAAGACCTTTCTTCGACTTCAGGCAATCAAATAACACGGATTTCAAATAACAATATTAACCCAGTAAATCAAAATTTTAATAACAACAGTCAAAATAGTTTTGTACCAAACATGTATGGTGCAGGGCCATCTGTTAGAGGTGTTGATCCTATGGTTTCAAAACAAAACTTTATGAATCAGCCAACATCTTTTCAACCACAATCTTTTACGGGACGATCAAGGAGAAATACATCAGAACTTTTCCCAAGAAAACGAAGACCTAGGTTTGAAACAAGTAGCGGATACCTCGGATTATAACAATAGTAAAATAAAAAGGATTTGAAATGGCAATAGCATTTTACGATAGTGGCAGGTTACTTCCATATCGGCATAAGCAGTTATCAGAACAGATAGCACAACGGAATCAGGATGCCGAAAGAACTAGGCAGTATATAGGATATGCTGGTGGTGCATTTGCTAACATGGCTGAGAAGACAGGCCAAATCTTTGGTGCTGATTTATATTCTGGATATAGAGGGCATCCAGATACTGCAAGAAAAGCAGGTGGACAGGAAGTATCCTTTAAGGGGGAGAAGCAACCTCAGGAATACTTTGGTGGTACTATAGGTAGGGATACAGCTAAAGCAGGGTGGCAGAAGGGTGTAACAGATCAGGAAAATAGAAGGAGAGAAACAACCCACAGGCTTGGGTTGTTAATGAAGAATGTAGAATACGGAAACTTCCAAAGAGATTGGGAAGCTTGGGGTGGATTGGATAAAGAAGAGTTGCGTAAAAACTATAATACTAGATGGGATCAGTTTATTAAAGATCAGCAACTTGGTGAGGATAAGTTAGTAATTATGCAACGATATTCAGATATGTATGATCCCACCACTCAAGCTAAATTAAAAATTTGGCATGAGGGCAGACTTGATAAAGAGATTGAAGCAGGTAGGCTTACTGAAGAGGGGAAGCAGGCATTCAAAGAGCAATTAGAACAAGCAGTTATGTCTAATAATACCTTTGAAAAGTATGCGGAAAACAACGGCTTGTATAACAAGTCTGTTGCTGCCAGACCAAGGGAAGATGTTAATCTGCTTCTTGCTTACTTAAAGGATGGGGTTAAGTTTCCGGGCATGAATCAAATAATGGATCAATACTCAAAGGAAAAAGAAAATCGTAAGGATCTTAGGCAGGAAATAAAACTTAAGCAAGGAGATCAAAGTGATAATTTATATAAACAAACTCTTGATTCAATAGTTTCCTCTGATAAACCTAAGGATAAAACAGAAGATAACACTATTGATTCATATAATAAATTAATTGAACCTGAAAGATTTAGAAAAAACACAGGTGAAAAAATACACACTATAACTAATCAGGTTAATAAGGATAAAAAACAAGATCTAACAGAAGCAATGATTCTTGCCAATCATCCTGATGGTATTGGGGCTGTTAAACCAAAAGATATTGATGAAAATGGAAACAAACTTGAAGGATTTCCAAGGTTTCTTGAATTTAGTGGGCGAGTTTTAGATACTGCTGCTGAAATATGGAGAGGTAATGGTAGTATATTTGGAGATGAATGGTATGCGATAGGCAAGTATGAACCTGACCGAGAAAAACATTTTCTTATTAATAAAATTCTACATGATCTTTTAGATGGTGAGTTAACTGAGGAAAATAAAAGATTAGCATCTGAATGGGCTGATGATTTGCACCAAAAAATTAAATCTAAAATAGAAGTTTTACAAAGAGAGTATGGTGACAAGCAAGGAATTAAATTTCAACCGGGTGGTTTAAGGGTTCAGGGGCAGGAGTATACTCCAGATTTAAGTCCAGTTGATGTGAACAATGAAGGTGCAAGGTTGAATCAAGTCTTTCAAAACCTTATGGCTCATGAGGATAGTAAGCCTGACGGCAAAGTTATTGATGATAATAAACACCCAATACTTGCAGGTTCAGTTGATGCTTGGGAGTTGGTTAATAGGGATGAAGAGCTAATGAAATCGGTAATGATAAATCAATTAGGCTTAACAGAAGGTAGTAAAGCTTGGAAAGATTTTACAAATTACTTTATGTCTACTAACCCCAAAGAACATTTAGGGCATCAAACTGATAAGAATAAATTCCTATCTCCTAGACAAAGAGAAAACAGGGATAATGTAAAATTGAATCCAGCACAAACTAAAAGCTTAGTTATGTGGGCATATAACAAAAACAAATCCGCACTTGAAAGTTATAATAATGATATACCACTTAATAGTAACGTGTATAAAAATTACCCTGCACTAGAACAAATGCTTGGTGATCTTGCTTATAGGCATGGCGGTGATTTTATGACAAAGAAAGGTGGATATGTAAAATTTAAACAGGCACTTAAGACAGCACTTAATACTAATTCTAGATCAATAGCTGAATCAAGTATTGATGATATGTTTAATGAACTCTTTCACAGTAAACAATATAAGAATGAAACAGGAGCAAGAGTTAATTTTTTAAAAGATAGACTGGCAAGATTTAGAGCAAGAATATTAAGTCCTTATAGATTTAATACTACTTTAGGAATGGGTAGCCTTCAAGCACCTAATGAATCTTTTGATCTTAATAATCTTACTATTGATAATACAGGATTAAATATTAATGCTCAAACAAATGATATGTCAACACGTATAAATACTAGCTCACTAATACCGGGAACATAGGGAATTAATATGGCAGAAGAATATAAAGGATATCTAAGAAGAACCCCTCAGTACGGACAAAAGTCTTTTGATCCACAAGAATTAGGTACTTGGACTTCTGGAGAAAGATCTAGGCTTGATAACCTATATGATATTCCTAATCAACCATATGCATCATGGCAGTTAAAGCGTTCTGATTTAAGAAGGAAAGCTAAACAAACACATCCAAATATTACAGATGACCAGTTAGAAAAGTTTTATGAAACATTCAATTTAGGTCAAGCAACTAACCCTAGAGACTTTAGTCGTGATCGTGACTTTGGTGGCACTCTCAGCAGGGCAGGGCAGATGATCTCAAATATAGGTTCACAAGCATGGGATATATCTGAGTTTGCAATTGCTAAATATATTACTGATGATCAGGAGGCAATGACAGAAAATGCAGAACAGGTACAGGAAGCTGCATTTGAAAACCAAATGATACATGCATTTCAAACTAAGGATATGAATCCTGTCACTCAGTTCTTATTTGATTTAACTGTATCAGCCCCAGTTATGGCAGGTGTTATGCTTGGTGGAACAGCACTTGGGCTTGGTGCAGCAAAAGCTGCTGGTGCTGTAGGGATAGGAGCAATAGGACAGTGGCTTGCTGGTATTATGGGATTTAATACTGTAGAAGCCTTAACAGAGATGGGCTTTAACTATGCAGATATTATCTCAGACCCAATGGTAAGGGAAAAAATTGAGAATGCATTAGGTAAGAAGCTGACTGATGCGGATGAAGAAGAAATTAAACAAGAAGCATTAAGAATAATATCTGATCGTGCAGGAGAAAGTGCTGAGACTGTAGGTAAATTAAATTTCTTTAATCCATTAAACCTTGGACATACATTTGGTGTAGGAAGATTAGCTAAGTTAATAAAGGTATCATCAGGTAAATGGGATACAGCAAAAAGAATAGGTGTTAGGGTTTCTGGTAGAGAAGCACTGGAAGAAGCACTTCAATCAACAGCTTCACAGTACACTGCAAGTGAAGCTAAGATGAAAGCACTTGGTGATGTTGGTGTTCAACTAAACTTTCCATTAAGACCGGGCACTATATATGGTGTAGACCCCGGACAAGTAGCATACGAGATGTTGATGGGTGGCTTTGTTGGGTTGCCATTAGGTACAGCACAGGGGTTAAGGGGCTATAGTAAGTGGAAGAAGGGAGAGTTTGAGCTTGATAAGCATGGTAATCCTGTAAGAAAAGGTGATCCAGTTGGTCGTATCTTTGGTAATGTAGATATACCTCAGCCCGGTCAGGATGGTTTTGTTCCAAAAGGTATGATTCAGAATGAAGTGAGATCTATAGTAGATATACCAGATACTGATTCAGCATTACAACAACTAGATAAGTTCAGGCAAGAAGCTATTGATAGGGGTAATCCGAGGGAAATAAAATTAATTGATGAAGAGATCGAGTTGATCAAGCAGGGGGCTGATCTTCTTGGTGAGAAAACTATACCTAAACGAACTGCCTTCAGAAGGGATAGGTTAAAAGATTTTAAACCGGGAACTCATAACCTTCCTGATCCTGAATCAGATAGTGTAGATGCAGATGGAGAACAGACATCTACAAGGATAACTAACCTTAATAAAGATCCAGCATTAAGGGCACATGTAAAGAATGTATATGAAATACCTGAAGATCAAAGAAGTCCTCGTGATGCTCAATATATAAAACTCGCCAACGAAAATCCAGAGCTTGATGATAAGGGTATTAATAAAGTTCTCAGTAACATGGAGAAGGCTGGCACTCTACCTAAGGCTGGTGCTACCCAGAAGGCTCCGGCTGAGAGAAGAGATGCACCTCCAGTTACACCTACAGATACTACTACTGAAGCAACTGTAAGGGATGAGGTTCCACCAGCAGATTTACCACCAACTGAGGCAGGCACAGTACAGTCTGGAGCAGATGCGGATGCTGGTGTAGTTCCCGATGTAGATGAGACACCAAAGGTAGTTCCTTCTGATGCCCCTGCTACCCT
>MDTE01089913.1_pt1 | contig 18068 bp, 22 predicted proteins | sample 811231 | NCBI WGS metagenome assembly MDTE01 (sample SAMN05326651, study PRJNA326480) | marine metagenome | isolation source: seawater | place: Indian Ocean: Red Sea | collected 2010 | reverse complement strand
TATAGAAGAAATTCCTCACAAGACTTTCTTTATTTTTTGTACAAGCAATATAATAAAAATTCCAGAAACAGTACTATCTAGGGCCAGGATTATAAGAATTAACGATAAGCTACAATTTAATGACATTAACAACTTAATTTCTGAAATAGCTTCTCAAAATCAAAATATCTCTGAAGATCTCCTTTTTAATTTAATAAATCCTTTTTTAAAGCTCCAAAAGGCTAATTTTTTGGAAAATATTAAATTATTTAATAAGGATCAACTCGATATTTGCTCAATCATCTTTTTAAGAATTGTTAATCATTATCTAAAATTAAATAAAGCAAACAAAAAACTATATAAATATCTTTACGAACTTCACTCAAGTTATGTTTATGATCTAAATGAAAGTTTACAGTTTAATACATTGACTAATGATTTAATTGCTATTTATTTTACTAGATTAAATTCAAATCTTATCAAATATGCTAAATAAATATTTCACGACACCAATATATTATGTGAATGATAAGCCACATATAGGTCATGCTTACACCTCTATAGCTGTAGACATTCTTAAAAGATTTTATGAAAGTAGGAATATTGAAAGCTATTTTCTTACAGGCACAGATGAACATGGACAAAAAGTAGAAAAGGCAGCTCTCGATAAAGGATTAGATCCACAGAAATTTACAGATAGTGTATCTGAAAATTTTAGACAATTAAGTAATATATTAAATTTATCAAATGATGATTTCATTAGAACTACTGAATTAAGACATAAAAAATCTGTTCAAAATCTCTGGAATATTCTTTTAGACAAGGAAGAGATATATTTATCTAAATATAGCGGTTGGTATTCAGTTAGAGATGAGGCCTTTGTTGCTGACAATGAAATCATTGAAAAGGATGGAAAGAAATATAACGGATTTGGATCTGAACTTAATTGGGTAGAGGAGGAGTCCTATTTTTTTCAATTATCAAAATGGCAAAATAAACTTCTACAATTTTATAAAAATAATCCTAACTTTATAGTTCCAAAATCTAGAGCAAATGAAGTAATCAAATTTGTTGAGTCTGGTTTAAAAGATTTATCTGTTTCAAGAACCACATTTAAATGGGGTATTGATGTCCCAAATGATAAAAATCATATTGTTTATGTTTGGCTAGATGCTTTAACTAATTATATATCTGCTCTTGGATATCCTGATGAAAATAATGATTTATATAAAAAATATTGGCCTGGCATACATGTTGTTGGAAAAGATATCATACGTTTTCATGCAATATTTTGGCCAGCTTTCCTAATGGCTGCAGATCTTGAACCACCAAAACAAATAGTTGCTCACGGTTGGTGGACAAATGAAGGTCAAAAGATAAGTAAAAGTCTAGGAAATGTCATAGATCCCGATGAATTAATAGATACTTACGGACTAGACTCAGTAAGATACTTTTTATTTCGTGAAGTTCCTTTTGGCAATGATGGTGATTTTTCAAAGTTAGCTATAAAAAATCGAATTAATGGTGAATTGGCAAATAACTATGGAAACTTAATACAAAGAATACTTAGTTTTATTTGTAAGAATTTAGATTATAGTATTGATTTAACTAATAAAAATTTTGATTTTGAAATTTTAAATAATATAAATTCATCAGAAAAGGAACTCTTTACATTAATCGAAAATTATAAATTTGATGAATATCTAAAAAAATTATTTTCATTTATGAGTGATCTTAATAACTATGTTGATAAAACAGCTCCATGGGCTCTTAAAAAGACTAATCCGGAGGAAATGAGGGTTGTTTTAGCAAATATTTGCCTATGTATTATACGAGTAACTCAATTTTTAAGTCCTTTTATGCCTATAAAATCCAGAGAGGTGTTTAGTTTGTTCAATAATTTAGGGGAAATTGACCTTTTTAAATTTAATAATTTTAAGATAATTAAAGATTTTAAATCTCTTGCAATCAATCAACCTAGTCCTTTATTTGTTAAAATTGAATAAAATTATCGATAGTCATGTAAATTTTGGACATGATTTATTAAAAAACAAAGTAGGGGATATTTATCATGAATCCATAAACTCAGGGATTGAAAGGCTATTGTGCATTAACTCAAATTTATTCGAGTTTGAAAGTGATTTTAAAATGGTAAAAGATTATGAGTTTATTGACCTTACAATCGGGCATCATCCTAACAACGCTAATGATATAAAAACAGATGAAGTAATTAAAATTATTGAAAAAGAGATAATCAACTCATCAAAAAAGATAGTAGGGATAGGAGAAACCGGTCTAGATTTTCATTATGATATTCCAAAGAGAATTCAATTAGAATGTCTGGAAAAACACATAGAATTAGCTATTAAATACAAATTACCAATAATTATACATATGCGCGAAGCTGAAAATGAAATGATAAACATTTTACAAAAATATAGAGATAAATTAAAAAATATTTTGATCCATTGTTTTACAGGATCTGACTTTTTTGCTGAAAAATGTATGGAAATGGATTGTTACTACTCTTTATCTGGTATTATAACATTTAAAAACTCCAATAAATTGAGGGAAACTATTAAAATATTACCTTTAAATAGAATAATCTTTGAAACAGATAGCCCATATCTCACGCCTGTACCAAACAGAGGTAAAATAAATGAACCAAAATACTTAGAAATTATTATAAATTTCTATGCAGATTTTTTGAATTTAGATGTCGAGCAGGTTAAGAGAGAAAGCACAATGAATTACAAGAATCTTTTTGAAATATTTAAAATAAATGACTGAGAAAATTGAATTAATAGTATTAGGATGTGGTTCTAGCTTTGGAGTGCCGTTATCTCATAACATTTGGGGTAATTGTGATCCTAAAAATTCTAAGAATCATAGATCTAGACCCTCCGTGTATCTAAAAAAAGAAGATAAATCCTTATTAATTGATACAAGCCCAGACTTAAGAAAGCAACTTATAGATAACAAAATTGATAAAATAGACTCAGTTTTATATACCCACTCTCATGCTGACCATATTCATGGTATTAATGATTTAAGGTCTATTTCATTGATAAATAAGAATAAAATACCAATTTTTGCTGATAAAAACACTTTAGAAGACTTAAATACTAGTTTTTCATATTTATTTAAAAGATCAGAAATACAGGGTTATGAACCAATTTTAGAGCAAAATATTATAAAAGATGACGAATTTGTCTTAAATGGCTTTAATATTAAAGTAATAAAACAAAATCATGGAAATATAGACTCTTATGGTTTTATTTTTGACAACAAAATAGCATATAATCTTGATATTAAATATTTTTATGATGAAAACTATTTAACTAGCATAAAAGATATAAACTGTTGGTTTTTGGGTTGTCTAAGATATGAGGAACATCCTTCTCATGCAAGCTATGACAGAGTTATCGAATGGGCAAAAAAAGTTAATGCCAAACAAACTTATTTGAGCCATATGACTGCCTTAATTGACTATCAAACTGAATATAATAAGCTTTCAGAATTCAACATTTATCCAGCTTATGATGGTCTTAAATTATATATATAAAGTTCCTATAATATATATTATGCAACAAATATATTTATAAATGTCAGTAAAATCAGTAAAAGAAGAACTTGAAATTAAGGCCCCTGACCTAAAAATCATTGAACACAAAGTATCAACTGCATCTGTAGATGAAGCTGCCTTAGCTCATAATGTAAAACCAGGGCAAATTGTCAAAACAATAGCCTTAATGCTTGATAAACCGATATTATTAATGGTAGCTGGAGATACCAAAATAGATAATAAAAAATATAAAAATATTTTTAAAAAAAAGCCTAAAATGCTCTCTGGGGAGCAAACTGAAGAATTTACATCTCACCCTATTGGTGGTGTTTGTCCATTTGGACTCCCTTCAAAATTGAATATTTATGCTGACAAATCACTAGATAACTATGATTTTGTTATACCTGCTGCTGGTTCCAGGAATAGTTCTTTAATAATTGAAAAAAATAGGTTGATAGAGATGGTAACAGCCACAAAAGTAGATGTGACTGTACCTAAATAATTTAGTAAATATAGTAAGTTAATCTAAGCTTTTAAATTTAGATCTTACAACTTTTGGAGCTACAGCGAATGTAGCTGCTGTCATAAAAGTTCCAAATATTAACAGAAAATGAGCTGCAGCTGTTAGTCCAAACACAAGAAAAGACCCAAAATACAATGAGAATATGATACACCACATCCAAGCTAATACCTGCATAATTAGATGCCTCATAGCTAAATCCGGTATTTTTCTGAGTGGATTCCAATCTGCATCCATTACACCTCTATAAAACTGCATAAATAAATTTTTCATAAATCTTTATACATGCGACATAAGTGACCAGATCAAATAAAAGCTTAAAAAAATTTATTATAAAAATATATTGATAAATATGAAAAAAATAGAGTTTTGGTATTCGATTGGTAGTACATACACATATCTCTCTACCCAGAGATTGGAGCAAGTGGAAGCAAATAATGATGTTGTTTTCGAATGGTTCCCTTTTAGTGTCAGAGCCAGAATGATTGAAATGGAAAATGTGCCTTTTATGGCTGAAAAAAAGCGACAAAAAATTGATTATATGTGGAGAGATGTACAAAGAAGGGCAAAATTATATGGTTTTGAAGCAAAAACCCCTGCTCCCTATCCTCTTAAAGAGTTCGATTTGGCAAATAAAATAGCAATTCTTGGAAAAAAAGAAGGTTGGGTAAAGGATTACACTAAATTAACATATAAAAAATGGTTTTTAGAGCATCTAGAGCCAGGATTAGATCCAAATTTATCAGATACACTAAAAGAACTAGGCCTTGATAAAGATAAGGTACTAAAAGATGCTAAAAGTAACGAAATTGCGGATAATTATCTTCAAAATACAGAAATGGCTAAAAATAAAGGTATTTTCGGTAGTCCAACTTTTATTTACGAAAATGAGGTTTTTTGGGGTGATGATAGATGTGAGGATGCAATTAAATGGAGTCCATAAAGTAGCCTTATTTTCGCTTTTTTTGCGTTTTTAGGCATATTGAATTTAAGATAGGTATCATTCTTTACCAAAAAAAGTTGATTTAACTATTGTTTTTAAAATTTTAATTTGTATATTGCTTGACCTTAAATAAGTTAAATATTCGCCAATTTTCTGTATTGTCGCAATTTGCATTAGATTTTTTATCTCATATTCTCAATTTTATTACTTATTTTTATCTTTTATTCTTTTTTCTTATAATTCAGTGAGTAAAAATAATTATTTATACATTAATTGAATATAAAACCTCATTAAAATCAATGTAGGTCTTTATATTTTATATTTATCAAAAAATATTGGCTGTTTTACAATGATTTTGTAAAACAATTATTTTTTTTTGCTAATTACCCAACAATTATTTATTTATTAGACATTCAAAATTATTGAAGTACTTATTTTGATAAAATCATCTATCAAAGATTTTTTAAAAATATATATATAAATAATAGTAAAAACAGTTACTTATTTAAAAAAACTATAAAATTTATACTATTAGCGTAGTTTTACCGTGATCAACGTGATCAATAATGGCAAGGTTCTTGATATTATTTATTAAGTTTTAGAGTCTTATAGTTAAATTTATTGATTTAAAAGCTTATTTTTTGCTTCGGTTATCAAATTAGATAAATAATTATTCCCGTCTTTATCAGGGTGAAATTTTTTCATAAGTTCGTAATAAGATTTTTTTATTTCTTCATTACTAGCGCCTTTTTTAAGACCAAGAATAGATAGAGCCTCCTCTTCAGTCATTGAGGAGGATTGGTTTCCTGAGGTATTTTGAAACGATTGATTAATAACAATATTTAAAATATTAAAACCTTTAGGATCATTTTGTTTTAATTCTGTAAGTAATTTATCAACTTCATTTTTTGAAAGTGAAGAAAACCCCCTCCCCTTAAATTCTCCTTCAATAATTTCTATAATAGCCTGACGAGTTTGAACAATAACTTGAATTTTTAAATATTTAGTTTTTATAGTAGGTTTAAATTTACTTCCAAAAGAGGATTTAGTAAAAAAATTCAAAATACTAAGTAAAGAAGATATTCTTCTAAAAAATAATAATGCTGGAGCTAATGCAACAGGTAAAAAGTTTAATTTACCTGAAAATATTAAAGCTGATCCTATTATTATTATAAAAAAAATAATAAAGTATTTTTTATATTTACTTGATAATTGATTTCCAAAAAAAACATAAATGCAAATAGCAATTAGAGATATTAATACAAGTAGTTTTATCATCCTAAGTTAACTTTAAGTTGTTTAATTCTTTGTTCTCTGCCGCAGCTGAATTTATAATAATTATATCTTAATGGATTCTTTTTATAATAATCTTGATGATAGTCTTCTGCTATATAAAAATTTTTAAAAGGTAAAATCAAAAACTCAACCTTTTTTTTATGATTATTTTCAATACTTGAGACTAAAGATTTAGTTTTATCGATTAATTTTTCATCATTAGAAAATATTGCACTTCTGTAGGAGTATCCTCTATCACAAAATTGCCCCCCTCCGTCAAATGGATCTATATTCAAAAAGAGTGTTTTAAGAAGTGTTTCTGTATCCACTATGTCTGAATCATAATCAATTTTAGTAGCTTCTATATGGCCAGTATCACCTCTCACAACTTCCATATATGTTGGGTTTTCTGTGTCTCCACCTGAATAACCGGAGTATACCTCTTTGACTCCAACTAATTTCTCAAAAACTTCTTCCACACACCAAAAACATCCTCCAGCAAAATAGACAGACTGAATTTTGCTATAACTAGATAAAGGAAAAAAAACTGTAGCTAAAAAAGCTATAAGTAACCTCATATAGCTTTAATGAACTCCTCTCTTAGAGATTTGGTAAATGTACCAGGTTTCCCATTGGAAATTTGATATTTATCTATTTTGATAATTGGCATAATAAAATTAGTTGCGCTAGTCATAAAAACCTCATCAGCACTAATTAAGGATTTAATTGAGAATTTTTTTTCTTCAAACTTAAATTTATGCGATTTAAGTATTGATATTAATTTATTACGAGTACACCCCTTTAGTATTCTATAGCTTAGTGGGTGGGTGTAACAAATATTTTTCTTAATCATCCAAATACTTGAAGAGTTACCCTCAGTTACATTATTGTTATGATCGTATAAGACTGCCTCATGAGATTTATTTTTCTTAGCATAATTGGCAGCCAAAACATTACCTAACAATGAAATACTTTTAATATCTGATCTTAGCCATCTAATATCAGGATATAACGATGTCTTAACACCTTTTAGGGCTAGTTTATCTAATTTTTTAAAATCTTTTTTTAGTGAATATATAATGATATTAGGCTTTAAATCATTTGTATATTTATGATCCCTTGGATTTTGATTACCTCGTGTAATTTGAATATAAATTATACCCATGGATAAATTATTTAACTTTTTAATTTTTTGAGAGATTTTTTCTATCTGAGATAGGGTAAGATTTATTTTAATATCTATTTTATTTAGTGAAGTTTTTAGCCTATTTAAATGGAGTTTCAAATCAACAAATTTATCATTATAAATAGCTATAACTTCATAAACACCATCAGAAAATTGAAAACCCCTGTCTGTAATACTAATACTAGATTTACTTAAAGGTTTATAATTTCCGTTGATATAACAAGTTGTCATTTTGATCTCTATTTGATTATACTAATATCATGAATCTTAAAAGACGAGATTTTATTAAAAAATTCTCTTGTTGTTGCTGTGCTCCCCTTCTATTGCCTGGTTGCACAGAAGTAGCTATTACTAATAGAAAACAACTGTCCTTTGTTTCAGAGGAAAAAATAAACAAACAGGCCATAGAAGCTTATGAAGCAATTAAACAAAAAGAAAAAATTATTAGCAGTGGATTAGACTATATGGCTCTCAACGAAGTAGGAAAAAAAGTAACTGATTCTGTTGAACTCTACTTTCACAATATGGGCGAGTCTGACCGTTTAAAGGATTATAATTGGGAATTCATACTAATTGATGACAAGGAAACTTTGAATGCTTGGTGTATGCCTGGAGGAAAAATAGCTTTTTATACAGGTATATTAGACATTACAGCAAATAAAGATGGTTTAGCATCTGTTATGGGTCATGAAATAGCTCATGCAGTAGCAAGACATAGTCTAGAAAGAGCTAGCCAATCAGTGGCTATTAACGTTGGAGCAACTATTCTTGACATAGCTTTAGAAGGAGCTCTTTCAAGATCTTCAGCTGATGATTATTTGGTTAGCTTAGGCTTAACTTTGCCATTTAATCGACTTCAGGAGTCAGAGGCTGACTATCTAGGTTTAGCGTTCATGACTATGGCAGATTATGATAATTCAGAGTCTTATAAAATATGGGAAAGGATGAAAAATGCTCAGAAAAACAATCCTCCTGAGTTCATGTCTACCCACCCCTCTCCTAAAAACAGAATTCAGAAATTAAAAAACTGGATACCTGAGGTAAACGCTCGATTTGGTTAAAATCATAGAGAGATATTTTGTCATATTCCATTTTGAGTAAAAATAACTAAATTTTAATTATGGCTAAAGTTGTTAAACTAAAAAAAGATTCTGTTAATAAAGATAGCGAAATTAAACAGTTAAACTCAAAACTCAATAGAATGGAGAAGAAGATAGATATTCTTTATGAAAGACTTGATGGTCATATAGTTAAAATTGATAAAGTTTATGCTCGTTTGGAAGAGCACTTTTCAGGAATTGAAAAGCTTTTATCATTCTTCAAGTTCAAAAAATAATATTTATATTCTGTCATAACTTAGACCTATAATTCCTGCTATAACCATTTTTGGATTAATATAGTCTTTATCCAACCAGTTGCCTCTTTCATTAAACCATTCTCTAGATTGATCCTTAGATATCATTTGAGGACACCTTGGGTGAACATCTTCAGCCAAATTAGCTGGTGAAGGTAAGGTCAATATCGAAAAATAATATTTATTATCAATAATTTGATAAACGCCTAAAAAATAACTTACAGGTTCATCTACAAAATAAACTTTATATTTTTGCTTAGATTTTCCTTCTTTTTTCCATTCATAATAATGACTGTAAGGAATAATACATCTTTGAGATTTAAGCAGATCTTTAGTATATTTTTTTTCTTTCACCGTTTCAGATCTTATATTGAAAAGAGTATTTCCTTTAGGGAGCCAATCAAAAATCAATCCCCATTTAGCTAATAAAAATTCGTATTTATTATTTTTTCTAATAATTATGGGTGCACTTGATGATGGTGAGATATTATCATTATCATATTGAAAAATATTTGAATATTTTTCAACATTTTCTGTTTTAAAGCAATGATGATTATCTTTAAAGTTTAAAGAGTATCTACCACACACTTTAAATTTTTCTAAAATTTAAATAATTAGAGATATCGAAATCTTTATAACCAGCTCTTAAATCAAGAAAATTAAAATAACTGTCTCTAATCTTTATGCCAATTGGAGTATCAGCATAATTATCTAAAACACCTGAAACATTTTTTTTAGCTTCAATTACTATATCTTGAGGTAATTTTCTAAAGTTTACATTGAGTGATTTTAATTTTTCAATTGCTGCTATCTCTTTATACATGAAGTCAGAGAGCATTTCTTGATTTTCGGACTGGCAGGCATATTGAATTATGCTTTTAGTGCCTTCATCGAAAGAATTCCATTTGTCTAAATTCATACCAAGAGAAATAGAAACAGTTGGTTTCTTAAAATCAGGGTAATAGCAATATTTAGCTACTTTATAGAAACCAAATGCTAGGTCCATTACAGGATTAGACCAGTCAGCAGCATCAATAGCACCACTTGATAAAGCTTGAAGGATTTCACCACCAGGAATATTAACTGGTGTGGCGCCCATGGTTTTTAACAAATCACCGCCCATTCCAGGGCTCCTGATTTTAATTTTGGATATATCGTCAACGTTATTTAATTCATTTTTAAACCACCCAAATAAAGTTGATCCTGTGTTACCTACAATGAAATGTTTTAAATTAAACCCAGAGCCTAATTCGTCCCAAAGTGACTGTCCTCCTCCTAAGTAAATCCATGAATTGAATTCTTCAGCAGTCATTCCAAAAGGAACAGCGGCAAAAAAAGGATAAGCTTTGTTTTTACCACCCCAATAAAACTCTGCAGAATGATATATGTCAGCAGTGCCAGATGAAACTGCATCAAATACTCCAAAAGGTGGAACTAGTTCTCCAGCTGAATATACATTTACCTTAATATTGTTATTTGAAAGACTCTCTATTCTTTTAGCTAATCTATTAGCCCCTAATCCAATACCTGGAAAATTTTCTGGCCATGATGTAACCATATTCAACTCTGTCTTGGTACTAGCATGTACATTGAAACTAGTAATTGAAGCAGCACCTAAAACAGGAATGGATGCTTTTTTGAGAAAACTTCTCCTATTAATTTTATTTTTTTTCATAATCAATTAATTATATATTATCTATCATAAATGAAATTAGAAGCCAAAAATCTATTAGACGCACTCAATGAAAAAGGAATAGATTTTAAGCTATTTGAACATGAAGCTTTTTTTACAGTTGAAGAGTCAAGTAAGTTAAAGAATGATTTAGATATGCAGGGTGCACATACTAAAAATTTATTTCTAAGAGATAAAAAAAGAAATTTTTTCTTATTTTCATGTTTAGATAACCAAGAAGTTAATTTAAAGGAAATTAAAAATATTATTTCTTGCCAAGGTAATTTATCATTTGGGAGTCATGATTATTTATATGAAAAATTAGGGGTTAAACCAGGTTCAGTTAGCCCTTATGCATTAATAAATGATACAAATAATTCTGTAACTTTTTACCTAGATAAAAATATTATTGAATTTGAACTGTGTAATTTTCATCCACTGGATAATACAAAAACGATACAGGTTAAAACTGAAGATTTTATAAAATACATAAAGACAATTACTAAAATTCAATTAATAGATTTAAAAACTAAAGAGATAACAGGTATTTAGTCTCTAAAGTTTTGATATTGAAGTGGTATTCCGATATCGCTTTGTTTTAATAAATCTATCATTGATTGAAGATCATCTCTTTTTTTGCCTGTAATTCGAACCTCATCACCATTGATAGAAGCTTGAACTTTCATTTTTGATGATTTCACTAAAGTTGTTATTTTTTTAGCATCATCTTTGGAAATGCCATTCAATATATCTACAAATTGTCTTACCCTATTTCCTGACGCCGTTTCAGTTGATTTAACATGAACAAACTTAGGATCTACTTTTCTTCGTACTATATTATTTTTTAAAATATCATTAAACTGGTTAAGTTTTGTGTTATCAGTTGTTTCGATTGTAATTGAATAGTCTGATCTTTCTATTGTTGAATTAGTATTTTTAAAATCAAAACGATTATCAACTTCTCTTTTAGTATTATTAATGGCATTATCGATTTCTTGTAAGTCAGGTGAAGATACAACGTCAAATGAAGGCATAAATGAACTCTACAATATTTTTGTTTATAGCGACACTATTATGTTGGGGCCCTACTTGGTATGTTATAAAATTTCAATTAGGGATTGTTGACCCTATGGTTTCCGTATTTTACAGATTTTTTTTAGCTTCATTAATAATTTTAGGCTTTTGTTTGATTAAAAATTTTAGAATTAAATTTTCTTTAAAAGAGCATTTTTATATAGCTGTATTAGGAATACTTTTATTTAATATCAATTACGTAATTTTTTATTTATCAACACAATATTTAATTAGTGGATTTGTGGCTTTATGCTTCTCTTCAATATTATTTATGAATGTTATTAATAATATTATCTTTCATCGAAATATACCCAATATCATGACAATTATAGGAGGGACCATAGGTACATTAGGTTTAATTTCTATCTTTTATAAAGAAATAAGTAATTTTACTTTCTCTAGCACCACTAGTTTAGGAATATTTTTAGGAATTATAGCTACTTATTTTGCTTCTTTGGGTAATTTGGTCTCTGCTTATACATCCAAAATAAAATTATCAGTAGTGCCGGTAACTGGATATGGAATGCTATATGGATCGATTAGCTTATTAATTTATTTATTAATAACGGGAGTGCCATTTAAATTTGATTACTCATTTAATTATATTATATCACTAATTTATTTATCAGTATTTGGAAGTGTATTTGGTTTTAGTTTGTATTTAACACTTATTAAAAGGATTGGCTCAAATGATGCTGCCTATGTCGCTATTGTTATGCCTTTAATTGCCTTACTTGTTTCGACTATTTTTGAGGGACTGATATGGAACCTAAGTATTGTGATTGGAGCTATAATGATAATATTCGGAAATATATTAATTCTTAAAAAGAAGTAAATTTTAATATTTTTTTATTAAAGAAGATTAGAGCTACACATACAAAAAATAAAATTGATATAGGTAAATAAACATAGTGAACACCCAATAAATTTGCCGTATAACCGAGTAAAGGTGGCGCTATTGTGAAATTGCCATATACGGCAAGAGTAATTATAGTGACTCCCACAGTTTGGTCTAAATTATCAATCCTTGAGACTAATGTGTAGCATATAGGAACAACAGAAGAGACACCAAAGCCAGCAATTATAAATCCTAAAATTGAAATAAATATAGAACCACTAATTAGAATTATCAGAGATCCAATTAGAGATAACACTATCGATATAAATAAAAAATTATATATACCAAAAATCGATTTTAATTTATCCCCTATCAGTCTTCCCAATACCATAGAACCATTAAATACAATAGCTGCAATTCCTATGTTAAATCCCTCAGCAGAAAGGTAATCTCTCATGTAAAGAGCTCCCCAAGAGTCAGTACCCCCTTCTAAAAAGACACATGTAGTAGAAAAAATAACTAAAATTAATACTATCTTGGGCCACTTAAAAAAAATAGCTGATAAAGTTTGTTGAGATGAGTTGAAATTTTTCAGAGTTAGGCTTCCTAAGAAAATCAATGGAAGTATTAAAGCTATAAAAACTAAAGAATTTATGAAAAAACTAATTTCATATTCAAGAAATAAACTTGTGCCAAAAGAACCTGCTAAAAGCCCTATACTCCAAAAAGCATGAATTCCTGACATGATAGGTTTTTGATACTTTTTCTCTAATGAAGTTGCTTGTAAATTTAAAACAATTTCAATTACACCGTATGAAGATCCAAAAATAAAACTTAAAATTGCCATTTGATAGAAAGAAGAAACAAAAGGTATAAAAATCCATAAAAATGAAATTACAAAACCTGTTAAAAGACCAATCGATTTAGAAGAAAAATTTTGAATTACTTTAGGTGCAATAATCATTGTTAAAATTGATCCTAAAGAAAAAATAACAAACAGATAACTCATGCCCTGATAATCAGTAACTATTTGATCTTTAATATCAGGAATTCTGACTGTCCATAAACCTACAAAAAAAGAAATAGAAAAAAATAAAGCCTTACAGGCATAAATTTCATTTATATTTAATTTCAATTTGAAACTTTAAAATTAATTACCAACCGCCATCATCCAATTTAATTTTATCAGAGACGGTATTATCTTTTTTAAAATTAACAATTTTCCAAATACCACTACCTGATACTATTAAATTATCTTTAGAAAAGACTTGGCATTTAACAAAAGAGAGTGTTTTAGTTTTTTTTTCTATAATTGGATGTCCTATTAACTCATCACCTAAAGAAGCTGATTGTGTAAAATGTATTGACATTGATATGGTAACGCACGCAGTATTATTAAAACTTTTATAAGCGGCATTTCCCATTACATTATCTAAAAATGACATTAAAAATCCGCCATGAGCAAATTTTCCAGAATTTAAATGGGATCGATCAACGAACATTCTGTAATAATCTTTATTATCTTTATTTTGTGTTTCTAGTGTACCTAGTAATTGAGAATATTGAGATTTTGAAATTGACTTCCAAGACATATATGACTTTATAGAGCAATCTTAAAAAAAATAAATGGTTTATGATCTTATAGTTATGGAACAGGTTCAGGAGGAGAATGAATAATAGATCTTTTAGAGTTGATGATAATTCTATAAATAGTTTTATTCCTAGTTACTCAGGCACTAAGGGCTCTATAGCTACGCATTCCAACTTATCTGCTACAACTGCCTATTCTATTTTAAATAATGATAAAGGTAATGCCTTTGACGCAGCCGCTGGCGCAATGCTTGTAGAAAGCTTAGTAAATCCTCAAATGTTTGGAATGGGCGGTGAAGGTGTAATGATATTAAAACCCTCCTTCTCTAAAAATCCCATCGTACTAAATGGAAATACTAGATCCCCTATTGATTTTAATTTTTTAAACTTAGTAACTAGAGGCCACAGGGAAGTTCCAGATCAAGGAATACTTTGCGCTGGAGTTCCCTCTGCTTTTTCTTCAATCATTAGACTATTACAAAATTATGGTAACCTTGAATTCAGAATAATAGCTAAATATGCATTGAAATACGCAAAAGATGGATTCCCGATTCATAGTGGAATAGTCAATCAAAAAAAATTTGGTTTAAAAGAACTAGAAGAGAAATTTTTAACAGATTGGAAGAACTCTAAAAATTTATATTTAAAGGGTAATGATATTCCTAAAATAGGATCTTTATTTAAAAATAAACCTTTTGCTGAACTTTTAGATTATTTATCTAATTATGAGAAAAAATTAATCGGTAATAGAAAAACAAATTTTAATAAATTGCATGATGCTTTTTATAAAGGAGATATTTCAGATATTATTATTAAACACTCAAAAAACAGAGACGGCCTACTTAAAAGAGAAGATCTAAGTAATTTTAATATTAGTTTTGAAAAAACAATCTCAGAGAAATTTGGAGATTATGAAATTCATAAAACAAATATATGGGGACAAGGTTTGACTACTTTATCTATGATGAAGTTATCTTCTAAACTAAAACTTACATCACTAAATAAAGATGAAGATATCCATAAATTTATTGAAATTTTAAAATTATCTTTTGCTGATAGAGAAATGTATTTTACTGGTCAAAAAAACCCTAAAGTAAAAGCTAATCATTTACTTGATGATAAATATTTATCTAAAAGAATTAAATTAATATCAAATAAAGCAATAGAGGATATTATCCCTGGTGATCCAATAAATAATAAATTTTTACTACCTATAGAGAGTGATATTAAACCTTGGGGAGCTGGAACAGTTCATATAAGTATAATTGATAAAGACAATAATGCTATTTCATGTACGCCTAGTGGTGGATGGATAAGATCAAATGAAGTTATCAAAGATTTAGGCTTCCCTCTTGGAAATAGATTAATGACTTTTTATCTATCAAAACCTGGTCATGTAAATTTTATTATGCCCGAACAGCAGCCAAGAACAACTTTAAGCCCCACTCTAGTTATTAATAAAAAAGAAAATGAACTACTTTCTTGTGGAACAATGGGAGGTGATGCTCAAGATCAATGGCAAACTCAATTTCTAATTAATTATATTTTTGCTAAGAAGCCAATTGATATCTCTCTTAATGAACCAAGGGTATCATCGGAACATTTGCCTGCTTATTTTCACCCACATGATCCCAACCATAAACAGTTATTATTGGAGGAAAGACTCTCTCCACTTATTAAAAATCTCAAAAAAAAAGGGCATAGAGCTGTTAGTGTTACTGATTGGAGTGAGGGTTTCATTCTTTGTGCTCGCAAGAAGGGAAAAATTTATGATGCATATGCAGACATAAGGAGTTATAAAAGTCAAATATTTCAAGCACAAGCAATAGCATGGTAAAAAAAAATAGTGATTTAAAGGATATTGTTGATGTAGTTAAAAAATTACGTCATCCAAAAAAAGGATGTCCATGGGACGTAAAGCAAACTTCTAAATCCCTGGCTAAATATACATTGGAAGAAGCCTATGAAGTAGTTGAGGCTATAGAGAATGGCAATTATCAAGAATTAGAGGATGAGTTAGGTGATTTATTGTTACAAGTCATTTATCACTCTGTAATCGCTGAAGAAAAAAAGAAATTTAATATTAAAAGAGTTATATCAAAGAGTGTTCAAAAAATGAAATCTCGTCATCCTCATATTTTTTTAAAAGATGAATCTATTAAATCTATAGATGATGTAAATGAATACTGGGAGTATAAAAAAAAATTAGAACGTAAAAAAAAAGGTGCTACTTCAATATTAGATGGTGTAAGCCTGAGTTTACCTGCAGTCTCTAGATCACTTAAACTTCAAAAAAGAGCAGCTAAAGAGGGTTTCGACTGGAATAACGCACAAGATACAATGAAAAAAGTTAAGGAGGAAGTTCAAGAGCTTTTTAAGGAAATTAAATTAAATAATAAAAATAAAATTAGAGAAGAACTCGGTGATTTATTCTTTTCTTGTATTAATTTAAGTAGAAAATTAGGACTTGATACAGAAAGCGTAATAAGAGATTCTAACAGAAAATTTGAAAAACGGTTCAAAAAAATGGAAAAAAGTATGAATAAAAAGAAACTAGAATGGAAGTTGAAAAATTTGGAGAGAGAATGGAAAAGATCAAAATAATATTTATTTCATTATTTCTCTTATTCTCAATTAACATAGCTAACAGCTATGAAATTTCTGATTTAATTAAAATTCTAGTAGAAAAAAATAAAAATAACTCATCTTTTAAGTATGATGATTTAATCGAAGACCTTGAATATAAGAGTGCTGATACAATTTACATTCCCCAAATTGATTATTCATATGACTATACTAATGATACATCATCAACATCATCAACTTCCACTATAAATTCACAAACTAATACAATTAGCGCTACTGTAAATTTATATAATGGTGGTTACAGTCAACTAAATTTAATTACTACTCAAACACGCAATCAAGCATTTGATTATTTACGTGAATATCAAAAAGAGCTTTTAATTAAAGAATTAATTAATGGATATAATACTATACAAGGATTAACTTTAAAAAAAGATAATCAAAGCAATAATATCAATTTTTTTGAAAAAAAAGTTCAAGAGGCAGAGGTTTTATTTAAAGCAAACCGTATTACAAAAACAGACCTATTAGATTTTCAAAATGAATTAATAGAAGCAGAATCTATACTTTTAGATTACGACAGACAAATCGATAATCTCATGCTTCAAGTCAATAAATTACTAGATATGGAATTAACTAATGAAGATGTAAATTTTACATTAAGTATTAATATCCCAGATAATTTAGTTCAAAAGAAAATATTTTCTGAACTGATGAATTCATCTTACGGAAATTATTTAAGTTATATTGAAAAAACATATCAGCCAGAATTAGAAATGGGCAAAAAAGATCTCAGACCCTCCGTTGATCTCTCATATTCGTTATCAGACTCTGATAAATTTTCTAGCACTGTAGATCATAGAAGAAGTTCAAGTATTTCATTAACCCTATCTGTCCCTATCTATGATGGATATAAAGATGAATATAACTTTAATATAGATAAATATGAGTATCAAAAAAAATTAATTAAGCATAAAGATTTAAAAAAAGATCTTCTAAATACTTATTTAGAGTCCTGGAATAATTATGATTTCTATCTAAAAAAACTTTCTAATCAAAGAAAGATCATTGAAACACTTGAATTAAAATTAAAGGGAGATGAAATTCTGTATAGATCTCAAAAAATAAGTGTAACCAAATTAATTGAAACAAAAAACGACTTAAATAATGCTAATAACGTTCTTTTAGACTTAAATACTCAAAGAAAATATTATTTAATGGATATATTAATTTTAAACGGAGAGCTTAATACAATTATAAATGGACTGGGATAGACTTAAAACTTTTTATCATGTTGCGACGGCAGGTAGTATTTCTCGTGCTATGGATACAATTCATTTGAGTCAATCTGCTATCACAAGACAAATTCAATCTTTAGAACATAGTCTTAAAACAAAACTATTTAAAAGGCATACTAAAGGTATCACTTTAACTGAACAAGGTGCCTATTTATTTGAAGAAACAGAAAAAATATTTGCAGATCTTA
>MDTE01075323.1_pt1 | contig 18070 bp, 11 predicted proteins | sample 811231 | NCBI WGS metagenome assembly MDTE01 (sample SAMN05326651, study PRJNA326480) | marine metagenome | isolation source: seawater | place: Indian Ocean: Red Sea | collected 2010 | reverse complement strand
TCAGGTAAATTTGCCAGCCTGACCGGCGGTGCAGTCGGTGCAGATTCTGCCGCAGAAGACATGGGGGCTCTGTTCTTTGACAGTGACGGGGATGGTGATCTCGATCTGTATGTAGTTAGTGGAGGCGTGGAATGCGCCAAGAATGACCCTATATTACAAGATCGCCTTTATATTAATAATGGAAAAGGAGCATTCACAAAAGCCCCCAAAGGAACGCTCCCGGAAATGCATGACAGTGGCAGCACCGTAACATGTGCTGATTTCGATTCTGATGGAGACCTTGATTTATTTGTTGGGGGAAGAGTCGTCCCGGGCGAATACCCGACCAGCCCAAAAAGCTACCTACTTCAAAACGTTGGAGGAAAATTCAAAGATGTCACTGACTCAATGGCTCCCGGACTCAGATCATATGGAATGGTTACCAGTGCCATATGGTCAGACGCTAACGGTGACAGAAGACCTGACCTTCTAGTCACCTATCATTGGGCACCAATTAGAGTCTATATCAATAATGGATCAAAATTAGAGAGTGATCCGGAATTGTCTGGACTATCCGAACTTTGGGGATGGTGGAACGGAATCGCGGCAGGAGACATCGATTCAGACGGAGACATTGATTATGCCGTTAGTAATTTCGGCATGAATACAAAATATCACCCAAAAGAAAAAAAACCGATCAGACTATTCTATGGTGACTTCGACGGGACAGGAGAATCCACTATCGTTGAAGCAAAATATGAAAATGACGTACTGCTACCAGTCAGAGGAAGGAGCTGCTCATCACACGCCATGCCTTTCCTTCTCGATAAATTCAAAACCTTTGACAGTTTTGCGCGCGCCTCATTACAGGAAATTTACACACCCAATAAATTGGACAATTCCAAAATCTACAAAGCGACCGAACTGCATACGGGAATCCTTATAAACAATGGAAAAGGTAACTTCAAATTCACTCCGTTGCCGAGAATTGCGCAAATAGCACCAAGTTTCGGTATCGATCTTAGTGACTTTAATGGGGACGGGAATCTGGACATTTATATGGTCCAAAACTTTTACGGCCCAGAGCCTGAAACAGGACACATGGCTGGGGGCCTGAGCCAACTGCTTCAAGGTGACGGTAAAGGATCATTCACTCCTATCTCACCGGAAAAGAGTGGACTCGTAGTTTTCGAGGACACCAAAAGCCTAACAAGAAAAGATCTTAATGGTGACGGATGGCATGATTACGTCGTCGGAGTCAATAATGGGAATTTAAAGGTATTCGAGAACATCAACGCAACGGACAACAAGGTGCTCTCGATTAATCTTAAAGGCGTTGCTGGAAACACCACAGGCGTGGGATCATTCGTCACTGCCAAGATCAGTGACGGTAGCCTAAGAGTAGCGGAAGTTTATTCAGGTTCGGGTTACTTATCTCAGAATCCCCCTACCATTTCTTTTGCCACCAAATCTTCAGAAAAAGTGACTGAGGTTTCTGTGGCTTGGCCAAATGGAAAAGAGTCAGTAACTAAAATTTCAGAGAACTCCTCCACGATAGAAATAAAACAACCGGAATAACCAATGAACACTGAACCTATGTCATCCACATTTAGGTCACTGATCATTCTTGTGACACTGTCAGTCCCTATCATTCTTTTCTCTTCCTGTAAAAAAGAAGAGGTTAAAAATACAGAACAGGAAAAACAGAAAGCATCATCGGCCATCGATCCAAAGGACACTATAATTATTAAACAGCTATCTGAAACTGACAGTCTCAATGAACCGGACAAGACGCTATTCGTGGCATTAAATCCTGAAGAGTCAGGAATCCAATCGGAGATAAAGCAAAATCTAGAACATCCTTACTCATTCTTTTACAATTCAGGACTCGAAGCCAGTGGCATTGCAGTCGGAGACGTCGACAATGACGGATTACCAGACCTTTTCCTTGCAAGTTCCCCCGGAGGGAACCGCCTCTATCGTCAGGTATCCCCTCTCAAATTTAAAGACATCACTCAAGGGTCAGGCCTTGAAAAAGACAATGCATGGGGAAGAGGTGCAAGCATCATAGACATTGATAATGATGGTGACCTTGACATCTATGTCGCCAATTACGGACAGGAAAATAGTCTGTATATAAATACCGGTAAAGAAGGAGACACGGTCAAGTTTGTCGAAAGAGCAAAGGAATCTGGATTAAATACAATTGATGCCAGCCTGATGCCATCTTTCTGCGACTACGATAAGGACGGAGATCTGGATCTTTATCTTATCACTAATGAATATCGACTCCCCCCAAACTTGACCCCTCCTGATCCAAAAAAGATGATCGGCAAGGGCCCTGAAGGAAAACCTGCACTGATTCCTCCGTATGACAAAGTCTTTAAACTATTAGTGAAGCAAACACCTAAAGGCCCCATGATAAAATGGGACAAGATAGGCAGACCCGATTACTTATATCGCAATAATGGGGATGGAACGTTCGAGGATGTGACTCAGAACGCCGGGATAATTCCAGGAGACGGAAGAGGATTATCGGCGACCTGGTGGGATTACAATGATGACGGATTGCCTGACCTTTACGTTGGGAATGACTGGGGCGACAGAGACTATCTATACCATAACAATGGGGATGGAACGTTCAGGGATGCTATCGAGGAAGCGGTGCCCTACACGACAATGTTCAGTATGGGTGCCGATGCGGGAGATCTTAACAATGATGGAAGAGTTGATTTCATTCTTGCTGACATGTCAGGCACAACTCATTACAAAAGAAAAATAAGCATGGGGTCAATGGAGGCTTCAACAACAGAATTCATGCTAAAGGCAAGACCGCCCCAAAACATGCGTAACGTTGTTTTTTATAACACTGGAACTAGGAGGCTCCTCGAATCTGCTTATCTGGTAGGCATGGCAAACTCGGACTGGACTTGGTCAGTCAAGATTGATGACCTCAATAATGATGGCCGTTCAGATGTTTTCTTCACCAATGGAATGGAACAAAACATCCGTGAAATTGAGGACGGGACAGAAAAAACTAAGACTGAAGCTCAAAATCTGAGAAAAGAAAACAATCTGGTTTTTAAGAACCTAGGAAATTACAAGTTCTCAGAATCAGGCAAGGACTGGGGTCTCGATCACTTTGGATTCAGCTTAGCTGCGGTAAATTGCGACTTTGATCGAGATGGTGACATTGACGTTTTCGTAATGCACCGAGACGAACCTCCAATACTATACAAGAATACAAGCAAAGATTCAGGGACGCTGATCAAACTGAATGGAACAAAAAGTAACAGAAACGGAATAGGCACTAAAGTTACCATCGAAACTGATTCAGGAACTTTTGTTAAACAAATCAATGTGGCCCGCGGATACCTGAGCTCTGATGAAGCCATTGCTCATTTTGGAATCACTAATGAAACAGAAATAAATCGCCTCGCGGTTCATTGGCCGAGCGGCATCAACCAGGAATTTAAAGGCCTTGAAGGAGGAAAGATTTATGAAATTACTGAGTCAGTAAACAATTCATTAGCATCAGTGAATGATAACAAAGACAAAGCCCTATTCAAAATCAACACGAGCCTTTCCGGAGTCAGACACAAGGAACTTAATTATGATGATTTTGAGCATCAGCCCCTGCTACCAAATAAGCTATCACAGCTCGGACCAGGCATAGCAGTCGGTGACATTGATAATGATGGTGATGAGGACTTCATTCTTGGAGGAGCAAAGGGCTCCCTCACTCAGATTCTCAAAAATAAAGGGGACGGTAACTTTTCTAAGCCTGAGACGATCGAGGGATCAATGAACTTTGAGGACATGGGATTATTACTTGCTGACACTGAAGGTGACGGGGACCTGGACCTCATTGCCGTGAGCGGTGGCGTAGAGTCCTCCGGAGCATTGTTGCAGGACAGGCTCTACATAAACGATGGGAATGGTAATTTCTTATTAGCGCCTAACTCTTATTTGCCGGTAGATACCGATTCTGGCGGACCGATTGCCACGGCAGACATTGACCGGGACGGTGATCTGGACATTTTTATTGGAGGCAGGGTCATTGGAAAGAAATATCCCACTGCCCCAAGGAGCAGACTCCTAATTAATGTTGATGGCAAATTCCAAGAAGCCGCCAAAGAAATGGCTCCTTCCCTTTCTTCTCTGGGCCTTGTGACCGGAGCCACCTTCACAGACATCAATGATGACGGATGGCAGGACTTAATTATTGCACGCGAATGGGGCCCAATCACCTATCTCCAAAATGAAAAAGGGAAATTCAATGACCTGACCAAGGAATCAGGACTCGAAAAAATTTCAGGTTGGTGGAATGGAGTTAACACGGCGGATCTGGATCTGGACGGTGACATCGATATCGTAGCAAGTAACTTCGGAATCAACACCAAATACCACGCCTCTGACGATCATCCAGTCCTGCTATACTACGGCAAATTCGGAACCGATCAGATGAGACTCGTCGAAGCGGAATACGAGAACGGCCAACTCTTTCCAGTAAGAGGCAAGAGCTGTTCGACCCGGGCCATACCTCATTTGGCGGAAAGATTCAACACTTTCCATTCTTTCGCTCTAGCGGAATTGAACCAAGTCTATACGCCCAAAGAAATGGAAGACTCTCTAAAGTTTTCAATCACGGAATTGAATTCTGGCGTACTCATCAATGATGGAAACGGCAAGTTCAGTTTTCAGGAATTACCGAAGGTAGCGCAAGTTGCACCATGCTTTGGTATAGTCATTGAAGATATGAACGGAGATGGTTTCCCTGATCTTTTTCTGGCACAAAATTTCTATCATCCACAAGTAGAGACAGGACGAATGTCTGGCGGCATGAGCCTCATGCTTACAGGTAATGGAGACGGCACATTCGAAGCTCTTTGGCCACACCAGAGCGGAATAATAATATCCAGTGATGCTAAATCAGCATCTAAAACAGATCTGAACGGTGACTCTCTTCCTGACATTTTAATTTCAAGCAATGATGGCCCCATGACATCCTACATCACTGATGCAGATGTCAATAATGCGAACAAAATACGTGTCGTTCTTAAAGGGGAAAAGGGCAATGTCCGTGCTATCGGAGCAAAAGTTACGGCCACTTATTCGGACTCTTCCAAACATTCCAAAGAAGTTCAGGCAGGGACAGGATATCTTTCACAATCAACTCCGCACCTCTTCTTCGGAGCAAAGGGAAAAACATTGCAAAGTCTCAAAGTTAGGTGGCCAGACGGAAAAGTGACTGATCATAAATTCGATAGTGAGGGCAAAACAATAACTCTGTCCAAATCCTAATTATTTACAGTTGCTTATTCTTTTTAGGAATTCCTTTTGATTTTTTTCTTTTTTTCGCTCTGTTCTGACGTTCCAGAGCAGCCAATTCAGTCTGCTGCCCCTTGTCACCCTGAGATTTCATCCAATCCTTAAGAACCTTCTCGAGTTTATTTTCAACACTCTTTATTCCTGGTCTTCCAGCAAGGTTCTTCCATTCATGGGGATCATTGTTAAGATCGTAAACTTCAATTTCAGGCCGCCATTGATACCTTCTAACTTTCTCGGCCGCGTCCTCATCACCTGATTCCGCCTTTAAAATCCAACTCTTAAATTCCTTAGTTTGTGTGCAGGCATTTTTAAATTCAATTTCCGGAGTAAAATTCCAGATATACTTATAACGCTTACCTCTGACCGATCTAATTCCAAAAGTTTCAGATCCATTATTAATTCCTCGAGTTGTCATTTCACCAAAAACATAGTCTTTGTGTGAATTTTTCTTTCCCAAAATGACATCAAAGAAACTTCTCCCATCAAGGTTCTTTCTTATTTTACCCCCAGCAACTTCTAAAAAAGTGGGCAATACATCCACATATTCAACCATCGCTGAAGTCTTCGATCCGGGGCTCACTTGACCGTCCCATCGGACAATCATCGCACTCTGCAACCCACTCTCATAGCAAGTCCATTTAGCAAACGGGAAACCACTACCCTGCTCACTGACTACCATAATCAATGTGTCTTTTGTGAGATCATGCTCGTTAAGTCTCTTTATGATTTGTCCTACCTGCCAATCATAGTAACTTATTTCCGCAAGGTACCGGGAATACGCATCCCTAGTCTCCGGTGTATCAACAAATTGCGGTGGCAATTTAAGAGTTTTAGGATCATACCTTGAAGAGTCCCCTTTATCCCACGGAGTATGAGGCTCATTGGAACAAGCAAAGAGACAAAAAGGAGTTTCAGTCTCCGCACATTCCTTAAATAGGAGGCTGATCCTGTCCATATCAGGGTTATTTGCTTTTGATGAATACTCAAATGGGAATGCCTCCCTAGGATTAATATGTGTTTTCCCGCTCAGAGCGACCCTATAACCAATTTCTTTGAGATAATGTGCAATGCTCTTCGTTCCTTTATTCACAAACGTATGGTTCGGATATGCTCCGCTCTTCACCGGATACAGACCAGTGTATAAATTGTGCCTAGTTGGAGAACACATCGGTGCTGCCTGAAAACAATGACTAAATTGCATGCCCTGAGAAGCCAGTTTGTCAATGTTCGGAGTCTTCGCCTGACCACCATAGCAGCCAATGTCCCGGAACGTGCAATCATCAGCAATAATAAATAATAGGTTAGGCTTTTCAGAAGCCATTAAATAACTACTAACAAAGAACGGAAAAAATAATAAAATGAGAAAGAATCGCATGACAGCATATTGCAGGAACCTTTCTGATCTTGCAACGATAAGAGCAGAATCCCCTTTTATGTGCTAAAGTGTCTCATCATGAACCCGGGAAGAACCATCACCGGCCTCACTAAAGAAGAAATCGAGCATGATCTGCTCGAGCTTGGAGAGCCTAAATACAGAGCGAGCCAGGTCATTGAATGGGTCTATAATCAAAGAGTTACAAAATTCGGCGATATGAGCAATCTGCCAGAAAAATTACGGGAAAGGCTCTCCTCAACCTATACTATAAACTCTCTGACTCCGGTCCATGATTCCCGATCAAATGACACCACTAAAAAATATCTGTACCAATTACAGGACGGTCGATACATCGAGTCGGTAATTATTCCTGCTTCAACTAATGTAAATGGTAACCGGTCGTCCAGACAAACATTGTGCGTCTCGAGTCAGGTAGGATGCGCTTATGGGTGTAAGTTCTGTGCCAGTGGTCTGGATGGATTCACTCGCAACCTAGAGACGAGCGAAATTATCGGGCAAGTATTAGCTGTAGAGGAAGAATCAAAAAAGAAAATAAACAATATAGTGTTCATGGGAATGGGAGAACCGCTCGCTAACCTAGAGAATCTAATGCACGCTATTAAAATCATCAATGCCGACTGGGGACTCGGTATAGGAGCTAGACACATAACAGTCTCTACTAGCGGACTGGCTCCAGAGATAATGAAAATAGCCGATCAGCCATTACAGATCCGACTCGCTGTTTCACTTCACGGAGCAAGCGATGACGTGAGGGAAAAAATAATGCCAATCAATAAAAAATATCCTCTAAATGATCTAATCGAATCCCTCCAATACTATAACTCGAAGAAAAAACATAAAATTACCTTCGAATATATATTAATTAAGGGCGTAAACGATTCAGAAGAACAGGCAAATTCATTAGCAAAACTAGCGTCTTCACTTCGAGCAAAAGTCAATCTAATCCCTTACAATAAAGTCGAAGAACTTCATTGGGAAAGACCATCGGAAACGGCACAGAAAAATTTCCTTAACATTCTCACTAAGAAAAGAATACAAGCCACACTTCGAAAGGAGAAAGGGCATGACATAGAAGCTGCGTGCGGGCAGTTGCGACTAAAAAAAGAAAGATCAGAAGTCACTAAGACAATGGTCTAAATATTTATCAAAAAAGGAATTATTTCTTTTCCTTAATCTCCAAAACAAAAATAAGTTGCCCATCTTTCCATTCAGGGCCAGCAATCAGGACCGGCTTGTCTGGGAAGATTATTAGATCTGACTTTAATATAACTTTTTTCTTTCTCCAAAGTTTCAGTAATAACTTCACACCTCCGTTCTCTGCCAAACCCTTGGATTCGAATCCAAGATTTATCTCATTAGAAGGAACTACCCAATTCACATATTCCTTAAAAACATTTTCTTGGGTATGTTGGCCAAGAAGCTCAAAGCTCTGAAATTCAGGAAATGCCTTCTTGAGTCTGGAACTCAATTCAGCAGTAGTCGGTTTATCTGTTTTGCCTTTAGACGCATACACTAGCGCGCCCCAAAATGTTTTATTAAGGTAATTTTTTTCATTTTTTCTTTCCTGAGAAAAAACAGAAACCGGCAACAAAATCCAGGCAATAGCCACGAGAAAAAAAAGTCTGCTTCTTTCTAATTGTCGGTAAAAAGTCATATCCATTATGTATGTAGCCTAAAAAACATTGGGCAGTCCGTACTCATCTGTCTCCATTATATAAACAACTTCATCTTGTTTATTATAGAAATTAACAAATCCTGGAGGGCCCTGCCTATCATAAGAAACAATATGATTCACACTGAAGTCAGTTTCATCAGGTATGCGCTCAAGGCCCTGCAGTTTGATCACGGTGGCACCCGATTTTTCATCAAAACCAGCAACGATCCTCACTGAAGGGTCCGGAGAATACGTTGAAACCACAGTAGAGCCAGCTCCTTGATCCAATTCTCCGTTAGATAAAAACAGAATCAAGCAAAACGCTGAAGCCGCTGCCCAGGTAAATGGAGATTTGATCCAGATCACCGCCGCACTCAAAACGCTATTTGCCTGTGGTCCTTTCACGTATGATTGCCGTATCCTTTTTTCTATCTGGCTGTTAAAAAAATCACCATGAGGAACCTCCTTCTCGGAATCAAATTCGGACCGCAATACTTCACCGACATCCTCAGCAGACTCTTTGAAACTTACACAAAAATCAGGATCTGATTCTTCTAATTTTTTAAATTCTAGTTCCTGATCAGGACTAAGCTCTCCATCAATCCATCGAGTGACGAGTTCTTCTTTTTTATTCATAGTTATTGCCTTTAAGAGTTACCTGTAATTTTTTCCGCGCATAATACAATCGAGACATGACGGTCCCAATTGAGCTGTCAATTGATTCCGCTATTTCCTGATAGCTTAGACCCTCCACTTCTTTCAGAAGGATCACTTCCCGGTGATCCTCTGAGAGTGAATTAATTGCAATTTTAATTTTATCTCGAAGCTCAGCCCTTTCCATGTTCTGGTCCGGAGAATCATATGCCTTTGGAGCTGTCAGAGCACCTGGATCCGCTTCGTTAAGTATCGCGTCATTAAATTCTCCGGCACTCTCTATCTTTTTCTTACGTATCCAATCATAAGTGACATTATGAGCAATTCTATAAAGCCATGTATAAAATGCTGATCGCCCTTCAAATTTTGAAAGCGCTTTCCAAGCCTTTATAAATACATCCTGAGCAAGGTCCCAAGAATCCGCCTCATTCCTTGTCATATTAAAAATCATTGCATAAATCTTGCCTCTATAGTGCGTGATTAACTCATCAAATGCCGTGTAGTCTCCTGACTGACAGCGCTCAATTAACTGTGCGTCCCTTTCTTTGTTTGAAGTTTCTGTTTCTGTAGGCTCTTCATTGTGATGGAGCTTCTCATCTTCATTAGACGAGTCTGATAACGAAAAATTCATTAATTTTTTACAGAAATTTACCTTTTAGGCGGAATTAGGCTAGAATGACCTAATTTGCCTATAAAACAGGGAAGTTCAAATCAATATCCACCAAGTTGCATATCAACAAATCTTGCCTGCAATACCAGGGTTTTGATGTTCTGAAAAAATAAATCTATTTCCTGAACTTAATCCTCGCAGATTTAATGAGCTTCTAACCAATTATCACCTGTTCCCACATCAACAGTAATCGGCACCTCCAAAGGGAGTGCTCTTTGCATTTGCTCCACTACCATCTCTTTAATTTCTGTCTCTTCATCTATTGCCATATCAAACAATAACTCGTCATGAACTTGTAGAATCATTTTGGTTTTAAATTTACCTTCATTGAGAGCCGTCTGTACTCTCGTCATTGCTAATTTTATCATATCAGCAGCAGTGCCTTGAATCGGAGTATTAATTGCAGTCCGTTCTGCGGCCGACCTTATCATCCCATTCGAAGAATTAATATCACGCAGGTAACGTCGACGACCTGTTACCGTTTCCACGTAACCGTTTTCCTTGGCAAACTCTATAGTCTTTGACATGAATTCTTTTACTTTTGGATACTGCTCAAAATACGAATCGATCAGATCAGATGACTCGGAACGGCTCACATTCAGGCGCTTTGACAGACCAAAAGCTGATATGCCGTAAATAATACCAAAATTAACTGTCTTGGCACCACGCCTCATGTCAGGCGTCACTGAATCCAAATCGACCGAATATACTTTGGCTGCAGTGGCAGAATGAATATCCAACCCTTCAGAAAAAGCCGACTGCAAAGCTTCATCACCTGAAATAGATGCCATGACTCGAAGTTCAATCTGAGAATAATCAGCCGCAAGAATTTTATATTTCTTGTCACGGGCCACAAAGGCCTTTCGTATCTCACGTCCCTGCGCTGTTCTTACCGGTATATTTTGTAAATTTGGACTGTTCGACACTAGCCTCCCTGTAGCTGTGACCAACTGTCCAAAGCTAGAATGGACTCTTCCTGTTCTTTTTGCCATACAATTTGGAAGCGCGTCCACATAAGTACTCTTGAGCTTTGCTGATTCCCTATATTCGAGAATAGCTTCGACGATTCTATGATTAGGCGCTAACGAGGTAAGGACGGCCTCGTCTGTCTTGTATTGTCCGGTCTTTGTCTTCTTTGGCTTATCTACTAATTTTAAATCATCAAAGAGAACTTCACCTAACTGCTTAGGAGAATTCAAATTAAACTCTCTCCCTGCCAGACCCGTGATTTCTGCTCCTAATGCATTGATCGAATTAGTCAGCGATTCACGAATTTCATCAAGTACAGACTCATTTAAAGATATGCCCTGTGACTCCATTTCGACAAGGACAGGAATTAAAGGACATTCAATTTCATAGAAGACTTTTTCCTGACCCTTATCTTTTAAAAGGGGACGGAGTTTTTGTGCGAGCTGATAGGTAACATCAGCATCTTCCGCTGCATATTCAGCCAGTTTGCTGGCTTCAATGTCTGCCACGGAAGAATCTATTAAACTTAATTGCCCACTACTATCTTCATCACCAATGAGAGATTTCATTGAAATCGGGCTATAACCAAGCATCGATTCTGACGCATAGTCCATGGAATGTTTCTGGTCAGGGAAGATCAGAGTATGCGCGAGCATAGTATCAAAGAATGGACCCTCCACATTCAGTCCTGACCAATTTAATACTGCTAAATCGAATTTCAGGTTATGCCCGATCTTTTCTGACTTCGAGTCACTGAAGAGATCCTTGAAATCCTTAATGAATTCTTTCCTCTGAGCCTCATCGCGAGGACATTCAAAGTATAATGCCTTTCCTTCGGCACAAGAAATGGCTATTCCAAGCAATTCATCATGCATCGGGTCAGTTCCTGTCGTTTCGGTATCAAAACAAAAACTTTTTACTTCTTTTAATTTATCAATCTCAGCCCTCCTCTGAGCAGTATCATCATAAATGATGTGTGAATAATCATGATCAACATCGTCGATAGTTTTAAGAACCGCCTCAGATTCGTCACCGTCTTGCTCATCGGATTCGAATCCCCTCCCTGCAACAAAGTCCTTACCAAGTAGTCTCTTCCCAAGTGAATTAAATTCGAACTCAACAAATATACCGGCCACTGCATCAGTGTTTTTTTCCTCCAGCTTCAAATCATCCCAGTCCAGATCTACGGGAACATCGATGATTATTGTTGCTAATTTTTTTGACAGAAGAGCCTGTTCTTGGTTGTTCTCCACATTCTCCTTCTGCTTACCCTTGAGTTTATCAATGTTCTCAATTAACTGCTCGACCCCACCGTACTCAGCCACTAATTTTTTTGCTGTCTTCTCCCCGATCCCAGGAACTCCTGGAATATTGTCGCTCGCATCACCCCAGAGCCCTAGTATATCTATGACCTGTTCTGAGGATTGAACGTTCCATGTCTCTCTAATTGTATCTATCCCAATTATTTCAGGCTCATTACCAGATTTGCCCGGTTTAAATATTTTCACCCTCTCCTCAACGAGCTGAGCAAAATCCTTATCAGGCGTGACCATAAAAACTTCACATTCACTATCATCACTGACTGCTCGTTTTGCCAAAGTTCCTATAACATCATCCGCTTCATAGCCGTCCTTCTCAATGACCGGTATATTAAATGCCTTAATTAACTTTTTCACCTCCGGTATCGCAACGGAAAGATCTTCAGGCATCGCATCTCGCTGAGCCTTATACTCCGGAAATATTTCATGCCGTTCGGTCGGAGCAGGCGTATCAAATACAACTGCAATATGGGTCGGCTCTTGCTTCGCAAGCAGATCAACTAAAGTGTTAGTAAAACCGTAAATGGCTGAAGAGTTAATACCCTTGGATGTGTAAATTGGATTGCGGATCAGGGCAAAATGAGCACGGTAAACGAGTGCCATTCCGTCGAGTAAAAATAATCTTCTAGCCATATATATTTATCTGCACTAGTCGATAACAATTTAATCAAATAAGAAAGATAAATAGTAGTTCATTTACTATTGAATACTCATTTCTTGAAATCATGCACAACAGCAACGATCTTCCCAGCAATGAAGTGGTTTATTATATTATTAATTGGAGCAATGGGGGTAATTGGATTCATGAACCGGGATAAAATCCAAGGTTTCTTGAACAAAGATAAAGAATCCAATGCGGAAGGCCTATCAACTGCAAAACCACAGAGAACGGACCCCACCAATTCTAATAATGAAAACAGCATTCCTAACCCAACGCCTCAAGTTGATCCGATAGAGGAAAAATACCCATTCCCTGACTTCAAACCTATCGAGGATTTAGTTGGAAATTGGAAAAAAATTCCAAGCTCTGCATTTCCCCGTCAAGTCACTGTGAAAGTAAAAGCAAAATACATTTTTGCCGGCGGAGCAGGAAGTTCAACCATACCCCCGGGACGCAAAACAACCGCGCTCTCATTCTCAGGAAACCAATTAATCATTGCCCCTAGTACCCAATCAAAAATTCGAGGAAAAATATTAATCGATGATACTGATTATAAAGAAATTCTTGGTGCCGAATATGAGAAATATAAAAACAGAAAGCGTAAAGCCGTTATGACTCAACGCCAAAGAGCAAGACTCATTGCGGCGGAAGAAGAAAAAAACTCAGGCCCTCAATCTATTCCAAGTCAATCAGTGACCATCGCAACCGCCTCAAGATTACCAAAGACGAGATTATCCGAATATGAAAACCAAATCGGGAAAATCCCGAAAAGAGGAAATGATGGGCGTGTCGAAATAATGGTCAGCAGTCTAATGAATGGTGAAGTGTCTGAAATAAAAGTGAATGAAATATCTAATTGGGGACCCATTCGCTATGAACTAGTGGATGGAGAACCTTACTGGACAGGCACTGTGACTTATAATACGACTAGTCTTTTTGGCACATACCCAACAGAAGCTATGGCAATAATGCGAAACGGTAAAGTCATTGACTGGCTATACACGGGATCTCTTGAAGAGGTGCCTTAAATCAAAGTTATCTGGGGATCCTAGGTAATTTGAGCCATCTCCTTTCCTCAGTAAATTCTCTTACCGAGGAAACCCATATCAATAATTTCTTACCTTTCCAAAATTCTGGACCCTTATAGATCTGCCGCAACGCCTGGGAACTCGATCCTCTAGTCGCAGCTAAAAAGACTCTGAATCCGATCTTCTCTTGTAAATGGTCCAATAAACCCGATCCAGAAGCATGCATATCATCGCCTTCATGGAAAATCAGCGTGTGACTATCTCCTAGAACAATCACAGGGCTATCTTTGTCATCAGGAATTACCGGAGTCAATTTATCATCGGATTTTGAATGGATTTTCGAAATCAACAAGCTTTCAGGAACCCACGATTCACGTTTATCCTCTGGAATAAGGTCACCCAGTATCTTGATATTTCTGGGTTCATCTTTAATGAAAGAAATTCCTGAATTCCGCTGGTATTCTTTAGCCCATTCTAAGGGCTTGATTTTTTCAGCCAAAAGACCAGCAATCATTTCACATGTCCAGGGTGAGGGATGTGAATCAGTCATACAATAACTGCTAAAGGATTCGATCTTTCTCCTGTTTTTTAAAATAGGTTCAAGATCTATCACATTGATTCCCGCCTCCTTAAACCTTTCCAGATATGGCTTTAATTCATATTGGGAATTAGTGACAGGTAACTTACCTTTCATGGGAACAGAGCCCGATAACTTATCTGGATAAATAATAAATTTAGAAGGTACTGGAACAAAAATGAGGTCGACTCCTAGAGGATCTAACTGTTTTTTGAGAGATGAAAATATTGATAAAGGATCTTCTCCGGAAACCGAAATGTCTTTCCAGTCCTTTTCCCAAAACCGGCCCTTCGCTACATGAGATAATTCGGACCGTAAAAAGAACCACTCTGGATCATCTCCTTGAATCACCCGCTCATTAGTGCTCCCCTCATATTTAGCAGCTATTTTATGTAACCCATTATCATGTTGATTAATCAATTGATCAGCAAATAAAACTCCACCCATAAGATGAACAGAAACTATCAAGATGGTTATCGGAATTTTCATATCATCTGGCCCCAATTATCTTTGGAACACTAACATCATAAAACACAGGTGCATCAAAATTAGAAATATCATTAAATTGACGTTCTGATTTTAGCTGTGGATGCAAGAAATACGGTTCAATAATGAGGTGAAAATCTTTCTCTGAATGAGCAGGAACATCTGTCACATATTTACGATCAAGGACCGCCCAATGCGCAACCGCAATAACTTTAGCTTTCAAATCACCCTCAATTACCCGGTGAACATCATACAAATTATAAATGAGGCATCTGGCATACGGTCCAAGATCGTTTATTCTTGGCGAGCGGGTCTTTTCCTTCAATCTGCACCTGACCTCAATACTCGGAATTATTTGGCCTATAGAATCCAATAACGGTTTTGCAGATCCATACAAAACCTTTCCCTCATTGATAGATGAATAAACTGCTACTTTATAGAGCCTCCCAAACCAACTGCCACCAACGACAATTCCTGAAGGTGCGCTTTCAAATGGGTCTTTATCGGCCTTAACTTCAATTCTAGTTAACTCGCCATTCTGATGAACCTCAACACCAGAACGGGTAGAACTAATAACAATATGAATCGGCTTCTTATGACGAATAATTTTAAAACGAATTTTGCTAGAGCCACCCGGACCTTTGCTTCTGAGTATTAGAGAATTTTGCCTTTCAAAGAGATGCGCGAACGGCAAACTAATCAATTGACCATCAACTCCGGAGGGAGTTATCACAATTTCCATGGTCCATCCTTTGGTAAATATCTTATCCGTAATTTTAACATCCTTAGAAACAAAACGGCCATGGCCAGGATCAAGATCAAAATGGTTTCCGTAACGGGCAGATCCTTCAGGCTTGAATCTGGATTTTTGTTCATTAAGTCCCCTTTTATGTTTCCCGCTTTCCCATAAAAAAATAGTACCTGAATTAGATTCAAGGCTCGGTTTCAGATCCGATTGGCTATGAGCGTTACCACTTACAAATAACAACAACCACCAGAAATAGTGAATTCTCCTAGCAAAAATCATGAGAAATCCGCACATGATCTGAAAATTAAAGGTAACGTCGCTTAAGGTGTTCTAAATGATGAGATTCAGATAAATTTTCGCCTGTAGCTTCCTTAATTAAATCATCCGGCAGTAATAATGATCCCTTGGAATGAATGTTAATGCGGAGCCAATCCAGTAATTTTGTATACTTACCTTCATTGAGCTCAGTCAGAATTTCAGGCTCATCCTCGATGGCTTTTGAATATAACTGAGCCGCTCCCAGATTTCCTATCGTATACGTTGGAAAATATCCCAGAGCACCCATGCTCCAATGAATATCTTGAAGGCATCCATCAGCATCGTTCTCTACACATAGTCCAAAAAATTCTTTAAACTTGGCGTTCCAGCATTCCGGCAAATCAGCCACTTTAAGGTCTCCTGATATTAACTCCTTCTCGATTTCAAATCGGAGTATTATATGCAAATCATACGTTGCCTCGTCAGCTTCGACTCTGATAAATGAAGGTTCTGAACGGAGAGTAGAATAAATTATTTCTTCTCGGCTAATATTTTCAAGAGAAGGGAAATATTTTGTAGCTTTAGGATACCAAAAATTCCAAAAGGATGGAGCCCGTCCCACATGATTCTCCCACAACCTTGACTGAGATTCATGAATGCCTAATGAAATGGAATTTCCTGAAGGCGTTGCAAATTTCTCCACCGGCAAGCCCTGTTCATATAGCCCATGACCCACTTCATGCAATACTCCATAGAGAGAACTACTGAAATCCTCAATATCATAGCGAGTCGTTAAACGCGTGTCACCTGGCGCAATTCCAGAACAGAACGGATGCACCGCCTCATCAATTCTACCACCTTCGAAATCAAAACCAAAAGATTCAGCGATCTCATAATTGAATTCTTTTTGTGCATTGATCGGATAATTAGCCTTAAGAATTTGCGATGAACTGTTTTCCGACTTCCGTGCTGCTGCCTGCCCAATCTCCCGCAGTTCTGGCTTCAGTCGATCAAACAATTGCTTAATATTTTTCGTTTTCGATCCTCTCTCGTAACCTTCAATGAGAGCATCATAAGGATGTTCCGAATACCCATAACTCTCCGCTTTCATTTGATTGATCTTAATAATCTTCTCAAGATGAGTAGCGAAAATATTGAAATCATTCGTTTTCCTGGACTCTGCCCAAGCTGACATTGCATGGCTACGTACTCTCTCCGCTTCTTCAATAAATTCAGGGGAAAGTTTCACGGCCCTGTCATAAGACCATCGCCATTCTCTTAAATTTGCCAATTCAACAGGATCAGCGAAAGATCCTTCATTCTCACAACAGGATATCCAATCTCCGACCTGTGGATCAGTGAACAAACTGTGTGCTTTACCTCCCAAAAACGCACACTGTTCTGCGCGGTAATTTAGGCCTTTCTTAGGTATACATGTTTCCTGGTCCCAGCCCAAGAGTGCAGAAGTTGAAGAATAAAGAGCAATCTCTTTGGATCTTTGAATTAAATTCTGATAAGAGGGAAAATCCATCCAATTAAGCTAGCGCATCATTAATAATAAACTAAATCAAAAACCTCTTAATGGAGCCAGTGTCTGAAAAGATCAATACTTTTCAGTTTAAACAGTAAATATCATCCGGCCTCATTAAAAAACGGGATTGCAAACGAACGAATCTTTTCTTCTGTCAACCCTTGCTCAGTCGCTACCGACTCAATTACGGCCTTTCTATCACCTTTGAAATATAAAAGGGGCATGAATGGCGAAACGCTCCCTTCTAATTTCCAGCCCTTTGTTTTGCCGCCACCAAGTAAATCCTCATCACCTCCTTCGTTTTTTATGAAAAGTGGAACTGCATACTTGTCCGAAGAAGGAGAACCATAAAGAACTTTAGCATTCTTGGCAGGACCTTGTAAGACCAAGGATCCATCATGGTTAACGAATCCAGCATAATCAAATCCAGTTTCAATGACCCCTTCAATCAATCCTTTGTTAACTTTAGCTTCAAGGACATAACTTTCTCCTTTTTTAGATTCATAAAATTCTTTTAATTCTTGATTCTCTTTAGCATGTCGCGACTCAATCATCCAATCGTTCCGGCCAAGTATTGGAGGCTTCTTTTCTTCTATTAATTCCAAATCACGAAGAAATGAAGGCGCTAAAAGCAAACCCCACCCATGTGGTCTTCTCAGAATCGCTTTTGCATATTCGGTCTGTAGATATGCACGATAAAGAGGACTCACTTTTTCAGCGGAATTAATTTCGTCAAATACTATAAGGATTCCGTCCTTATAGTATTGTTGGCTTTGACTCATCATTCGCTCACTAGGTCGGACAGCATT
>MDTE01151826.1_pt1 | contig 18076 bp, 19 predicted proteins | sample 811231 | NCBI WGS metagenome assembly MDTE01 (sample SAMN05326651, study PRJNA326480) | marine metagenome | isolation source: seawater | place: Indian Ocean: Red Sea | collected 2010 | reverse complement strand
TTTTGCTCAGGTGGCGATCAGAGGATTCGAGGAAAAGATGGCTACAAATACGCTGAAGGGGAAACATCGGATTCTATCGACCCTTCAAAAGTCGGGAGGCTCCATATTCTCGAAGTACAGCGACTAATCCGGGTGCTACCCAAACCAGTTATTGCTGTAGTTTCCGGTTGGGCGGTTGGTGGCGGTCATAGCCTTCATGTGACATGCGACTTAACCATAGCAAGTGAAGAATACGCAAAGTTCATGCAGACCGACACAGCAGTGGCTAGTTTTGACGGAGGCTTTGGCTCTGCATATTTAGCTCGGCAAATTGGGCAGAAATTTGCCCGCGAGATTTTTTTTCTAGGCAACGAATACTCGGCTTTAGAAGCTAAGGAAATGGGTATGGTCAACAAGGTTGTCCCACATCACCAGTTAGAAGAAGTTGCTTTAAATTGGGCGCGGAGAATCAACCAGAAATCACCTACCGCTAATCGAATGGCAAAGTTTGCACTAAATCTAATTGATGATGGTTTAACTGGTCAGCAAATCTTCTCTGGAGAAGCAACTCGACTTGCCTATATGACCGATGAAGCGCAAGAAGGTCGCGATGCCTTCTTAGAGAAACGGGATCCGAACTGGGATCAATTCCCTTACCATTATTGATTTAGAACTGTTTCTCAAATGTGACATGAAGGTCTTTGAAGGACCGGAGTGTGAAGTTCGTATGATGCTGGAACGTATTCTTGCTTTCGGCGAATTCGATATTCGAAATTCTCTCAAGAATTAGCCGAGTAGCAATATTCTGTTCAAGTCGCGTCAAGCCAGCACCCGGACAATGGGTTTCGCCAATAGAGAAAGCTAAATGCTTCGAAGAATTTGTTCTTTCGAGATCTAAATCAGCTGGACAAGCGAATTGGCGATCGTCTCGGTTTGCAGCTCCATACCGCATGTGAACATGGGAACCCTTGGGGATCTCAACTCCATTGATTTCAGTATCTTCCGCTGCATGCCTATCCATGCCTTGGGTCGGAGACTCAAGTCTTAGTACTTCCTCAACGAATGTTCGTATTCTTTCAGGGTTATTAGATAATTCGCTTTGAAGTTTTGGATTCTCAACGAGAAGCCAAAGCCCCGATGTCAATGCGAAAGTCGTTGTTTCATTCCCCCCGATATAGAGGTGATCAACCATATTTATTATCTCTGCATCTGTAAGGTCTCTCGTCCCCGAAGTTAGATGGACCGGTGTACTCACTAAATAACTTATAACATCTTCTAGTGGATCTTCTCGGGGGTTCCTTCGCCGATCCTCAATGTGACTGTGAATATAGTGTTGAAAATCAACCATCAAACGCGAGACTTCCCTTTGTTGGTCCACATCAAGTTGGAAAGAGAATGGAGCTACCCATGCTTCGCTCCAAATTTTCAATTGCGCTAAATCTTCAAGAGGGAATCCCATCATTACTGTTATGACCATTGAGGGTAACAACTCAGCGAACTGAGAAACATATTCCACCTCTCCATCATCAACCCAGCCATCAATTAGTTCATTTGCTATTTCTGTAATTAATTTCGTTTGTTTCTTTGCGCCATTAACTGAAAAGAAATGGTCAACCATATCGCGGTATCTTCTATGATCAGGTGGATTGGAACCTAGAACTGTTCTTTTAGGCCAACCATTTTCAGCGAAATAACCCTGAGCTTCTTTATCAGCTATAAGTGGCCGAGATTTTCCAGCTCCACGTCGGAAAAGCTCTGTATTTCGTAGAACCTGACATATGTCCTCGTACCTTGTCAAGAAATAGGTTTGAGTATTGGGCACATGATAGACAGGACATTCAGACCTCAAAAGGTCGTAAGTTGGGTACCAGTTCTCGATAGTCGCAGGTGCAAAGACATCAACATCTTCAATTGACTCTGGTTCACCTGGATACTTCATTAGCCATTCTCCCCGACTGTTAAACATTACCAACTGCAGAAATTATTTCAATCCCTCAGTGGATGCATCTTCGCTCAACACATGGCAAAATACGTTAATGAACTATCGAATAAACCCACGAACTATAAATCCTCCGGCTGCGAAATATGCTCATGCAGTGCTTTCAACCGGTTTTGAAAAAATTCTCCATACTTCTGGCGTTGTACCAGTAGACGTTGACGGTGAAACCCCTAATGAGATAGCTGCTCAGGCAAACTTAATTTGGAAGAATATTGATGCAATTCTTACCGAAGCACACATGAAGGCAACCGACATAGTTTCTGTTACTACTTACGCTGTCGTCGGTGAAGACCTTAAAGTTATAATGGAAGCAAGGGATTTGTACTTTCAGAGCCATCGCGCCTCATCAACTCTTGTCACTGTTCCACAGCTTGCCCGCCCCGAGTGGAAGATGGAGATTTCGGTAGTAGCAACAGCCTAGGATTCTTTCGCTCTCTAAGGGAGGATTCTACCTTGCCTGATAAGTGACGTGTAGTTCCTTTAGTCCTCTTAGAACAAACGATTCCTCGTATTCAAATTTATTACGAGTTTCGTGAAGTCGTATATCCTCAATGCTCTCCAGCAGCTTTTCAATAGCTATCTTTGCTTCTGATCGAGCAAGAAGAGCGCCAATGCAATAATGTTCGCCATGGCCGAACGCTAGGTGCTCTCTGGAATTTTCTCGGTCAAGCGAAAAGGAATCTGGATCGGCGAATATTTCGGGGTCTCGATTCGCAGCTGCGAATATCACCCAAATATGCTCCCCTTCTGCAATTTTTGTTCCGTTCACTTCAGTATCCATTTTTGCAGACCGGAACAAACCTCCAACAGGAGCTTCGTACCTGAGCCCTTCCTCAATAAAATTGTCGATTTCAGACGGATTATTCCTTAACCGCCCCTCTAAGCCTTCATCAATTGCGAGTCTATGCATTAAGTTTGTCAAGAGTTTTGTCGTGGTCTCATTACCGGCTACGAGGAATTGTTGAAGCATTGATAGCATCTCTGCTTCATTCAACATCTCATCGTTGACTTCAGCAGTAGCTACATCAGAAATAATGTCTTCAAGCGGGGCCGCTCTACGCTCACGTAGAAGCTCCCCGAAGAAATCATTAAATTCTTTCAATGAAACTAAGTAATCACGGACTTTTTCAATACTTGGATCAGGGTTACCTACAGGCATTACCAAATCATCTGACCACTTTTTGAATGTATCAAGGTCCTCTGTACCTACACCCAATGCAAAGGCGATAATTGTCATCGGCAACCCAACCGCGAACTCTGAGACAAACTCCATTTCCTTTTTTTCTTTTATAGGTTTGAGGAGATTATCTGTAACTTCTTCAATCATCGGTTCCATGCCGCGTAATCGACTAGGTCGAAATGCTCTGTTAACGGCTTTTCGTTGTCTTCTATGTTCAGGTGGATCCGCATTTAAGAGAACCGCTGCATTGGCTGCATTGGCAAGAAAAGTTTGGAAATACTCTGCCATGTCTGGATCTTTAGCTAGTTCTTCCATCGCTACAGCAAAACCTCCCCTGCCATCGCGAGGGCCGGTAGGCATAAGAGATGAAAACCGATCAGTATCGTGTAGAAATTCCATTGCGTCTTCGTATCGTGTACACACCCATGCTCCCAACTTCTCACTAAAGTGGAGTGGGCTCTCAGATCGCAACGTAGAAAATATGGGATACGGGCAGCCGATCGCCTCTTGATCTCTATCAATTAACGTGTCCAACTGCTGTGTTATTTCTTCAACTTCCATTGCGATCCTTTCCTATTAGTTGACATGTTATATAGGTTGACAACGACCTAGCAAGAACCTAGCGATATTGGCCGTCACTTTAAGCTTCCAGTTGGGTTTCAAAGATTCAACATCCCCCCATCAACCCTAATTACTTGACCTGTTACGTACGAAGCGAGATCCGATGCAAGAAAGCAAATGACGTTTGCGATCTCTTCAGGTGTCCCCCACTTTCCCAATGGGACACGCTTGACGAAATTCTCCAGGACGTTCTCTTCGCCCAACAGTTCAAATGTTGATTCCCACATCTCAGTGAGACAAAGACCTGGCGCAACACTATTCACTCGCACTCCCTTGTTGGCCCATTCATTACTGAGGTTTTTTGAGAGCGTGTTGAGTCCTCCCTTTGAAGCAGCATAGGCTCCCTGAGTTCCTCCAGCTCCTGCAGCAGCTGTTGAGGATACGTTCACAATGTTCCCCTGAGTGGAAAAGAGGTCCTTTGCGAAGACTGTGCACAGCATGAATGCCTGTCTTAGATTCACAAGAAGAGTTTCATCAATTGCAGCAGCTGTTGCTCTATGAGCTGGTTCGTTTCTTTCAACTGCAGCATTGTTGACCAGAATGTCGATACTTCCAAATTCTTCAAGGACCACTTGTCGAATTATTTGAGGTGATTCATCTAAAGAAAGATCAATAGCGACATGGGCCGATGCATTTTCCAAATCCTCTTTGATAGCTAATAATTTATCTTCACTTCGTGCTACGAGAACAGTATTCGCTCCGCAAGCATCAAGCTGACGAACAGTCGCTTCTCCGATACCACGACTTGCTCCTGTAACTACCGCAACTTTTCCCTCAAAGTTGAATCTCATACAGTCTCCATTCCTATACATTTTTGAAGGTACCGCAAATTACGCCTGATTGTTGGCACAATAGAGGTATGCATACTCTATTTGACCCAGATTCATTTGAAACTATTTCCGTACAGATAGAGAACCGTGTGGGGATAGTTTCATTGAACCGGCCGGACGTGCTTAATGCATTCAATGACAAAATGTGCGCAGAAATTAAGCAGACTTGGCTCGCTTTCAGAGAAATGGACGAAGTCAGCGCGGTACTACTTACATCTTCGAGCGACAAAGCGTTTTGCGTGGGTATAGATCGTACCGAGGAAATGTCTGCCTTAACTGAGGGCGAGAGCCTTTACGGAACGTCAAACAACTACATGTACGATGACCCTGGTGATGACCTTGGACCCAAATCGTGTGATCTGTGGAAGCCGGTTGTCTGCGCTGTAAATGGAATGTGTTGCGGGGGTGCCTTCTACTTCCTTGCTGAATGCGATATTATCATTGCCTCTGAAGATGCCACTTTTTTTGACCCGCATGTAACCTACGGGATGCCTGCCGTATATGAACCAATCAAGATGGCTCAGCGTCTTCCTATCGGGGAGATCCTCCGTTTGACGCTAATGGGAAACTATGAGCGGATAGGGGCTGAAACGGCTCTCAAAATTGGATTAGTGAGTGAAATCACCCCAAACAATACCCTTCAAGAAAAAGCCAAATGGATAGCTGAATCTATTGCAAGTCAGCCGCCGATAGCAGTACAAGCTAGCCTTCGGGCGATTTGGGCTGCTAACGATCTTGGCAGATTAGATGCACTTTCACTTGCACCTTCGATACTTACCTCCGGTATGTCAAAATCGGCCATGGCTGAAGGTCAGGCGCTCTTTGAAAGCGGCGAAAGGCTTAACTACAGAACTCGATAATTCCGGGTTATGTAGGATCTTGAGATTTATTCAGTAGCATTTAAGCATGCGGTACCTACTCATTGATCTGCGACTTACACGCCCGGTGGCCTGACTTATATTGCCACCGGGGAAACTCGTCGTAAACAAGTTGAGAGGAATTAAATGAGTAAAATAAAAAAACCCGCTGATATCCAAAGCCAAAGCCCAATGAAGTTTGGTAGGTACAGGGCTTTCACACCTATAGATCTTCCTGACCGTACTTGGCCAGATACTAAAATAACGTCAGCGCCTTTATGGTGCTCTGTAGACCTTAGAGACGGCAACCAAGCGCTCATTGAACCTATGGACCCAGATCGTAAATGGCGTATGTTTACCAAACTAGTTGAAATCGGGTTTAAAGAAATTGAAGTTGGGTTCCCATCAGCATCAGAAGCGGACTTCACTTTTGTGCGAGAAATAATTGAAGAAAAGGCTATTCCCGATGACGTTACGATCCAGGTCTTAGTACAAAGCCGAAAAGAACTGATAGACAAGACCTACGAGGCTATTGAAGGCAGCAAGCAAGCGATAGTCCACTTCTACAACTCAACTTCGACACTTCAAAGGCAGGTTGTTTTTGGTCTTAACACTGATGGGATACGGAAAATAGCAACAGATGCAGCTGCGTACTGCAAGGAACTGGAAAGCTCAATTCCCGAAACAGCCGTGAGATATGAATATTCTCCCGAATCATTCACCGGTACCGAACTACCATTTGCTAAAGAGATATGTGATGCCGTGGTTGAAGTTATCGACCCCACTCCTGAAAAGAAGATCATTATCAACCTGCCCGCAACTGTAGAGATGGCTTCCGCCAACACGTATGGCGACATGATTGAATGGATGCACCGAAATCTAGATCGTCGAGATGAGATTATCCTAAGTCTTCATCCCCATAATGACCGTGGGACTGGAGTTGCCGCTGCAGAATTTGGGATAATGGCTGGCGCTGACCGTGTTGAAGGGACCTTATTTGGCAATGGAGAGCGAACTGGAAATGTTGATTTGATTAATATTGCTATGAACATGTTCAGCCAAGGAGTTGATCCGATGCTAGACATACGTGATATAAATGACATTCGGAGAGTAGCTGAATACTGCAATCAACTTCCTGTTCATCCACGCCATCCATATGTAGGTGATCTTGTTTATACTGCTTTTTCTGGATCTCACCAAGACGCTATCAAAAAGGGATTCAATGCTTTAGAGGAATCGGGGTCGGGAATTTTTGAAGTACCCTATATTCCGATTGACCCATTGGACGTTGGGCGGACGTACGAAGATGTCGTTCGGGTTAATAGCCAATCAGGGAAAGGTGGTGTTTCTTACCTTCTAAAGACCGAAAACCAATTTGATCTCCCAAGGAGAATGCAAATTGAATTCACCCGTTCCATACAGAAAATTACAGATGCGACTGGCAAAGAGATCACCTCTCAGCAAATTTTCAATGAATTTGCCGCAGAATACTTGGATATTGATCACCCATACGTACTTCACGGCTACGAATCAGCACAAAATGCCGCCGGAAGGGACCGTACACTTCTAACTGCAAGAATGTCTTGCGATGGCGAACAAATGATAGTGCAAGGCGAGGGATCCGGGTCGCTCGATGCTTTCGTTACTGGACTTAGAGACACCTTGGGTAAGGATCTCAGAGTTCTGGACTACCATGAGCATTCAAAGGGAACCGGTGTTGATGCAATAGCGGTAGCGTATATTGAAATGGCCATTGACGGTCATGAACTTTGGGGGTGTGGTTTACACACTGACATTACTAGAGCTTCAATGCGGGCGATCATAAGCGCTATTAATAGGGCATCAAAAATCGCATAATTAAAGGAACTGTCTGATGGCGAATCTAGAATCAAGTAACGAGACGATTCAACCACTCAGCGGAATTCGTATTCTTGCCGCAGAACAGATGCAATCTCTCCCTTACGCTACTCAATTGTTATCTTTTTTAGGAGCAGATGTCGTCAAGGTTGAACATCCCACACGCGGTGATCTAGGTCGATCAAGTCTTCCAGAGGCTAACGATCTAAATGGGAATCCAACCGGAGCAACGTTTTTACGGAACAACTTAAATAAGCGGAGTGTTGGGATTGACCTTAAGCACCCAGATGGACAGAAACTCTTTAGAGAATTGGCGGGCAAGTTTGATGTAGTAGCTGAAAATTTTAAGCCTGGGACAATGAATCGGTTCAATCTCGGATACGAAGATCTTCGAGTAGCAAATCCACAGCTTATCTACCTTTCCATTTCTGGATTTGGTAACACTATAGAAACTCCCTACAGCAACTGGCCCGCATTCGCTCCCATTGCGGAAGCTATGTCCGGAATTTACAATTTCAATCGGCGTGAAGACGAGGAGATTAAGGTTTCACCCATGGGCGCATTAGGAGACACAGGAAGTGGACTTTTCGCTGTGATTGGAGTGTTATCTGCCCTTCGCCAACGTGAGCGAACAGGCGAAGGTTCCTATATTGATATTTCTATGTTTGATTCTATGGTAGCTTTCGCTGATATTGTTCCGAACTATTTTTCAATGGGTAAGGATCCCAGAACTCCGAGCTTGCTAATCAATCATGGCTTTAAGATCCGTTCAGGAGAAATTGTGATTCAGGTTGGGCGCGAACATCAATTCACTGCATTCGTGGAAACTATTGGCAAGTCAGAATGGACGACCGATAGTAGATTCTCTTCAAGATCTGGTTGGATTGAGAACATTGAGTCAATTAGAGAAGCTGTTTACGAGTGGGCTGATGACCGATCAGTAGTTGACGTGTGTAATGAACTTGCTTTTTCCGGAATAGCGGCTGCACCAGCATATGAAGCAATCGACGTCGTAAATGACCCCCATCTAAAAGCCCGTCATATGTTGGTTGAGGTTCCTACTGACGGCAGCCATAAAGTGCTAACCGCAGGGAATCCGATTCTAATTAACAACGTTGATAGAAAACCCGCAACCCCTCCCCCTTCGCTTGGAGCGGACACGGCGAGTATCCTTTTTGAGGAACTCTCATTGACAAGCGCTGAATACAATAAATTGAAATCAGAAGGCGTCGTTACTTAATCTAAGCCTGAGCGAAATGCCTGCACTCTCTCATCAGCCAAAGGGATTCTACCTACCCCTATGTTCTTTATCGGCCATCGGGCTTCTGGCTGTAGCAAAGGAGATTCACGAGACTCACCGAACCAAAGAAGATGCCGCCTATTAATAAATTTCCAAACAGTCTTCCCATCTGCATCATCAGAGGACTTCCGGTATTGGTCCTCATATTTAACGATCTGTTCGTAGTAGCCCTCTTCTTTGCTCTGCGCATAGCATTTAGCCCACACTTCCCCCGATGCCTCGCTTGAATTCTCAATCGTTATTGTGTGGTTGTTCACAAAAATAACTGCAAACTCCAAATCATCCATTGTTTTCTCCATTAAGGATCGAAGAGCTATCTTGCCGGAACCATAACTCCCGAAAGACGCACTTTCATCAAACAACGTAATCATGAGGTCGTGATTCCTATTAGCGATAGCTACCGAATAGTTGTGAACAAGTTCGCGAATTTGATCCTTTGCTATTAATTCTTCAAAAGCCGTATTCCTCTTCCGCCACATACCATTAGTTTCTCACAAGTTTCCTATACTTACATGAGTTTGGGCAATATCATCATTATGACTGAGAAGAGGAATACGTGAACGGCAACGGAGATACTACTTGGAAAGAGTGGGAGACAAGAAGAAACATAACGCCCTTCACACTGAAGGAAAGCGAGATCAATGCGATAATTGAACGATCTCACCATGCTGTGGTTTCCTGGGTCACAAAGTCCCATGAACCCGTCAGCGCTGTCATGCTTTATGTCATTCTTGATGGGCTAATCACTGTTACCTCAACAACAAATAGAGCTAAGTACCATGCTTGGAAAAGAAATCCGGCTGCAGCGTTCTGTATCTGGGATCCAGACAATATTGGTAAGCAGGTTACGCTTAGAGGCAAAATAAGCATCACAAAAGACAACGAGCTTCTTCATAGATACACCGAGGCTTTCCTCACACGAGCGATGGGAGGGAATCGCCCAACCGAAGAGCGCTTAGCTAGCGAACTTGCAACATTCAACGCGCCGGATCGTCATATGATGCAACTCCATGTGGAATCACGTTTGAGCCACGACTTAACTGCTCTTCTTGCCAAAGAGAAACATGACCGTGAATCTCGGAACAAGCGATGATAGCTTCAGAGAACGAGATTCTCGCTTTACGAGGCTTTGAATTCCCTGGCGGTGTGAGGACGATTGAACATTGGGAAAATTGGCTACTGACCGACTGTACTATGTCTTCCCAACTTCCCGACAAACTTGTCCACCCGATCGCCCTATTTCACGTTCCCATTCAAGGTGCCGGGTTCTCTATTTCTGAACTGTTTAGATTATGCAAAGTTGACGGGGCTGGTTCTGTTGGTCTTGACGCTTATGACTGGGAATACTTTTCGCCTCTTCGCGAAGACACTGAATATATATGCCATGGAAGAGTAATAGACGTTGAACGCATAGAAACAGACACAGGAAAGATCTATGACCGGTTTGTATTTTCTATAGAACTATCAACCCCTGATGGGGAACTAGCAGCGCGAATAACGAACCATTGGCGACTGTGGAGAAAACGGTAATTCAAATGGAAGCACTTCTCGGAAAGACAATTCCCAATTTAGAGATACCAACCGTTGACGAACAACGAATGAAAACTATGGCAGCTCTTTTGCGCGATCCTTACCCAGTTCACTGGGATAAAGATGCTAACAAAGTCTTAGGGATTGGCGAGAAAGTCATTAACCAAGGTCCTCTGAATCTTTCCTACATTGTCAATATGCTGATTCATTGGCAGGGTCCAACATGCATACGGCGTTTGAAAGCAAAATTTCTCAAACCGGTATTTGGCGGAGACAATGTTGTTGCCGGCGGAAAAGTTATTGAGATCATTGACTCTTCATCATCGCGTGTTCTTTGTGAGATATGGCTAAAACGAGGAAACGAAACAGTGCTCTCTGGAGAAGCAGAAGTCACTATAACTAATCAAGAATGAACTACCCTTAGTTATTCTTTCTTGTGGACGAGTGCAGGGCAAAGAGACGTAAACAATTCGTCACCGTCCTTAGTAACTAACTTGTATAAATGAGTCACAATTCCTCGATCTTTACTACTCTTAGAGACTTTTTTATCTATCAGTTTGCTTTCTGAACGAAACTGAACACCAGGTCTTAGCGGTTTTGGAAACCGGAATTCATCAAAACCCATTCCGGCGATCCACGCGATATCTCCATTTACCTCTAGGTTCAATTTATTCCAAATAGCGAATGTATACGTTCCAGAGGCAATAATTCCTCCGAAAGGAGATAATTTAGCTCTTTCTGAATCGATATGGAAATATTGATAGTCATATTTGGTAGCGAACTCAATAAGTTCCTTCTCGGTGGCTTCATACCATCTTGAAACGAATTCTTCACCGACCGTCAAATCATCGAAATACCTAGGAGAATTGACTAAATTTTCCATTCGTTAATGTTCCTTTGAGTAAAGGATTCCTCTTTGCTCAAGTTGTGAAATCTCACTCGAATCCATTCCTAACACCTCGCCGAGAACTTCGTAGTTGTGTTCACCTAGCGCCGCAGCTACATAGTCATCGTCTGGGAAAGGATCGGAGCTTTTAAACGGAAACCCCGGTATTTGCAATTCACCAACTAAAGGGTCATGCACAGTGCGGACCGTTCCCCTTTCTAAAAAATGTGGATGTGAAAGCGCGTCTTGCGGTGCTAAAGCGGGACCGCATGGAACACGGTGAGATTGGAGTTTCTCCAAAACAGCATCATCCGTTTCATAATTAGACATCCACGTCTCAATTATCTTTGTAAGAGCTGCCCGATTCTCCAAACGTGCAGGGTTACCGATAAAGCGTTTATCTTCCGCTAGTTCCGGGCGCCCAAGAGCCTCATACAAGTTAGACATTTGTGCTTCCGCACATAGAATCACGATCCAGCCTTCGGGCCCACGGAATGATCCCGCGGGTGAAAGCATCTGGAATTCAGTACCCTGACGCATAGGAACATATTCCCCCTTCGTCATTGACGCTGCATGCACAGGAAGATCCTGCATATGAAAGAGCGCATCAACCATAGATATATCTAAATGAGTTCCCCTTCCGGTCCGTTCACGATGAAATAAGGCGTGGCCTATAGCTGCAAAAGCATGAACTCCAGCATTGGTATCGCCCATACCTATCCCTACGAACATCGGTGGCCCGTCAATTTCACCAGTCATATGCATAATTCCTGCATACCCTTGAGCGATCAAGTCAAAGCAAGGAAGAGAGGACAACGGGCCGGTCTGTCCAAAACCAGACACAGACGCCATTATCAATTTTGGGTTTTTCTCCTGCAACGATGCATAACCTAGTCCCTTTCTATCAAGGACTCCCGGGCTGAAGTTTTCAACTACTACGTCTACGTAATTGACTAGATTAAGAATCAAGTTTTTTCCATCATCAGTGTTTATATCCAAGCAAACACTTCTTTTCCCACGATTCTGTTGAATATGGGTACCCGCTCTTTTATTTATTCTGGGGCTTGTGGACCTATTCGGATCTCCGTACGGTGGCTGTTCGATTTTTATGACATCAGCACCGAGTTCAGTAAGGAGCCTGGTGCACGACGGACCTGCAAGATATCTTGTCAGATCTAATACTGTTATTCCCTCAAGCCATCTCTCTGAAGTTCCCATCTCAACCCTTTCGTTTCCCCTTTTAACTTAGTTCAGGCATAAAGCCATCCGCCATCAACTGGTATAACAGCCCCATTAATCTGCGAAGCCCTCTCACTAACTAGGAAGGCCACTACGTCCCCTATGCTTTCGGGTGAAGAAATCCCACCTGTTAAATTTGGCATAAATTTCGTAGTTGCCCACTCAACTAATTCTTCCCAATCACCCACGATGCCTTCTTTAGCTGCTCTTTTCTCAATCATTTCTTTGACTTCTGATGTCGCTATTAGCCCTGGATTTAACATATTTACAGTGATACCTGACAGACGAAGCTCAATAGCTAAACTCCGCATTATCGGTTCTAAGGAAGCCTTTGATCCGTAATACCCAGGACTATGTGAACTTGGTTGATTAATTCCAACGGTGCCGATAAATAAGATCCGCCCCCACTCCCGCAATTTCATTCCACCAATGACAGCCTGTGTGAAGCTGACAGCAATCATTACGTTCTCTTCCCATTCCGAATCCCACGATTCCATTGATTTCCAATCTGAACCTGCCGGCGTGCCGTAGTTATTTATGAGGATATCTATTTCAGGGATACCTCTCAGAAATTCATTCTTTGAAAGCCCTCTAGGGTCTAATTCCAATCCCGAGGCTTCCTTACCAGAATCCTTCAGCTCATTTACAAGTTCGTCTGTTTGTCCTTTAGTAAAGCCGTGAACTACAACTTCTGCCCCTTCTTCAGCTAAGCGTCTCGCTATTCCAGCTCCTGTCCCACGATAACTTCCGGTAACGAGCGCTACCCTACCTTTCAGCCCTAGATCCATTAGTGTCGCGGCTCTCTAGGGAGTCCTAGAACGCGCTCACCTAGGATATTCCGCATCACATCAGACGTTCCACCTTGAATTGTATACGCCGGAGCGTAAGCAATGCTCTCTTCCATCATCTCGCCGCTCACCGCTGAAGGTCCGAGAACCCTAGAGGCGAAATTCGCCACCCGTTGCTCGTGTTCAGTGCAGAAACACTTCGTTGCGGCACTAAATCCCGGCATTGATTGCCCCATTGCTCCTCTATACACCAAATTCCTTCCGATTCTATAACCTGTTTCAAGTTGAGCTATTTCTTGTCGGACAAGTGGATTCTCTTTATCGGCTTTCTCGCAGGCTTTTTCGAACAACATCCAATTAGACATGAGACGGTCTATTCCTCCCCGTTCATTTTCTAGCTGTGACATGGTTTGTGCGAATGCTTTGTTCTCCTCCCCGACTAGATTTTCAGTTGATACTTTCACATCAGTGAAAAAAATCTCGCAGAAGTGCTCATTACGAACTGCGTCAACAATCGTCCTTACTTCAATTCCTGTTGAATCCATCGGTACTATCAATTCGCTTAAGCCCCTATGTGGAGGCCCTTCATGTGAGGTCCGGACGATTAGATAGCAATAATCTGAATACGCTGCAATGCTTGTCCAAATTTTCTGACCATTAACAACATAGTGATCGCCATCCCTAACCGCTGTAGTTTGTAGCGAAGCTAGGTCGGATCCTGAGTCGGGTTCACTCATCCCGATACACCAAGTTGATTCGCCTGTTAGCATTTCGGGAAGAAATTGTTTTTGTTGCCCTTCTGTACCGTATTGACAGATTGAGGGACCCATTTGTCGGTCAGCTATCCAACTCGCTGCAATCGGTGCTCCTACCTTCATCATTTCTTCAGCGACAATCATTCGCTCTATACCAGGTCTCCCTCCACCGCCATATTCAACAGGCCATGTCATACCTAGCCACCCTTCAGCAGCTAGGACTTTTGAAAATTCCTTTGAGTATCCATTGATCCAAGAATCGTCATAGCTTCCGAATCGTTCAACGCCTTTTCTGGCTACAATTCGGGCTCTTTCTTGTAGCTCTAGCCAATCAGCAGGCCAAGTGTAGTCCATCGGGTTTACGTCTCTCTTTCATCAATCTTGTACACGGTCTTCGCAGTATTAGAAAATAGTTGTTCCTGTTCATTGTTACTGTATTCTGAAGCGATTATTTGGAATGCATTCCAAAGCACTGCATATGGAAGAGTTTGTCGATCAACGGGATAATTAGACTCGAACATGCACCTTTTAGGGCTGAAATAGTCTATGCACCGCGAGATCCTGTCTCGCCAAAAAACTGCTACTTCCTCTGAGGATGGTGGCCTATCCATGGATGCCCAACCGGTATTGAAATAGTTGTCCATGCCGATTCCGCCTAATTTCAGGTATACATTTGGGAGTTTTGATAAGGCCATTATTGATTTCTGCCATTGTGCATCAACTTGCTTAAATCGTGTGTTCCATTTCCCTATTTTCAAAGGTCCGCCCAAGTGATTTAGAATAATTGTGGCTTGTGGAGCTCTTTTGGCAAGCTCCCCCAACTCGTCTAATTGATCGAAATACATCCAAGCATCAAATGAATACCCTGAATCGGCCAACGTTTGGACACCTTTGACAAACTCAGGTGTCATCATTATTGATTCACTTGGGTTCGTATGACTATTTCCGATATTTACATCTTCGCTCCATGCAGTCGCATGCCGTATGCCGCGAAACAATCCGTTTCCTGCTTCAACATGCATTTCAATCAAGTCTTCTACCGCCTCACCTAATGACATGTCAACGAAACCAATAATTGCTTCTATAGTCGTATTTGATATTTCTCTTAACTTTTTTGCTTCGCTAGCGACAAATTTTGTTTCCCCGAGCGAACGCATATCTCCTAATTCCTTTGACAGGTAGTTAGCTTTGCATTCGACAAAAACTGTTTTGGTGATGTTGTGAGTTGATGACGTATCTATATGTAGCTGTTCTGACAGGTATCTACTGCCGCCCCTGTTCCAGAGGTGATGATGGGCATCAACAATTTCACGATTTGGATCTATTGCCGTCTCTTTCGTTTGCGATATCCATTCATGGCGTTCAAGATCCATTCTCCCACTTTACGCTAAACCTCCTTTGGTGGGAATTAGTGACCGCCTATACAACGCCTAGTTAGCAAGAGAGAGGAACAAGATAGAAAATTGGGTTAATGTCATATGAGACGTACTTTGGGGAGGAGCTATGGAAGGGCTGATAGATGTCCATGGGCATATCGTACTTGAGGGGTCATTGGGTGCTGCTGGCCCGACTTGTGGACCAGAACTCGGCGAATACGAGGACGGAACTACGTGGTTTCGTGTTGGGGATTGGAGACTGGACGGTGTTCCTTATAGGGAATCCCTATTTATGCAAACGGGTCTCCGTTTGGAAGCAATGGACGAGGCTAACATTCGAGTCCAAGCACTTTCACCTAATCCTTTAACGTATCTACATTGGATTCCAGCACCAGACGCAATTAATTTCTGTAGAGCCCATAATGAAGATCTTGCATCGGTTATCAGAGAGCATCCGGACAGATTCGTTGCCTTTGCTGCTTTGCCAATGCAAGACCTCGACGCAGCTATTGAGGAATTAGAGCGTAGTGTTAATGATTACGGTTTCATCGGTGGGTACATTGGTACCGATTTTGGCGTGGATTTCGATAGTCACGATCTAGATTCTTTCTACGCAGCTTGTGTTGAGCTTGATGTTCCTCTTTTTATTCATCCAACTTCATCAGGGCTAGATGGCCCCTTACGTGACAAACGCATGCGTAAATACAATCTCGATCTTGTTATTGAATTCTCATACGAGGAAACCATCGCTACTTCTATGATTGTGTTTGGTGGACTTTCTCGGAGATTCCCTGAACTTGATATCTGTGTTTCGCACGGAGGCGGATCTACAATGATGCATCGCGCGAAACTACGTGCTTTGGCCGAGCGGAGACCTTCTTCACCTGAATGGATACGCGAACCGGGAGCATTTGATGAAGCACTAGATCGCGTCTGGTTTGATTGCCATGTTACTGGCAAAGATGAGTTTGAATTTGCCCTTTCCCAGATCGGTACAGATCGTCTTGTATTCGGGACGAATTTTGGTGGTTGGGACAAAGGGACACTTCATTCTGTTGATGACCTTCAACAAGTCTTAAACCAGAATGCAATCAAACTGATGCGTCTTGATAAACGAGCCCCGCATCTTATCCAGTAGGGTAACGAACTTCTGGGTTTCCTGAGCTCCAGAGTAAATCTATTCTTCTCCTGTCAATTAACCATTTGTTATTAACTTGTATCAGATGGTCGGTATATTTTCCGCCCATTTCAAAGTGGTCACCGCCCGCTGTACCTATTCGTGTCATATGTACCCGGAAGTAACATCCAGCTTCTGCTTCCACACCGTTGATTCGTGACCAGTGGTTGCCATTCATATGCTGAACACTTGTAAGTGGATCTAACGCGCTTTTACAAATGTTGATTAACGAGTCCAAACCAGATCCGGTTCCGGCTTTTCCATAATCAGCTTCGATATCTTCAGTGAATATCTTTGGGAAATGTTCATATTTCCCACTATCCATTGCCAGTGAGTACGCGTCCTGCAATTCCTTTATCTTTCGTTTAGCGATATGAATTTCTTCTTCTTTCATATCGCTACTCATTGGTTACCCCGAGTCCTAGACCGCCGTCGACAGTGAGTACGTTTCCGGTTACCCAGTCTGAGCAAGCGAGGTATTCAAATGCCTCCGCAATATCTTCAACGTTTCCTATTCTTCCAAGAGCATGTAAGTTACTCATCCCTTCTAGTCTTTCCGCTGCTTCCGCTTGAGTTGAGAGTCCAGCACGTACATTGATCTCTGTTATTACCGCTCCTGGGCGAACGCAACTAACACGAATCCCCTGAGGTCCCAACTCAGCTGCTAGGACACCAGTAAGTGACTCTAACGCTCCCTTAGTAGCTGCATAAGGCGACGCGTTAGGGAATGCTCGTTGGGTATGAACTGACCCTACGAAGATGACGCACCCTTTTGCCTCTCTTAGAAATTCGTGTGCCTCACTTACCAGCATCATTCCCCCAACGACATTTGAGTGAAATATTCCTAGGAGTGCTTCTTCATCGAATTCAGGTACTTCGCATCTGTATATATTGCCGGCGTTACTGATAAGGACTTCAAGACCTTCGCCATGATTTACAGCCTCAGTGACCATTCTTCTTCTATCGCTAGCTTGAGTTACATCACCAACTACCACGTGGCAAAGTTCTCCGATTGCTTCCTGCACTTTTTGAAGAGGTTCTTCTCGCCGACCAGCAATAGTTACTTTTGCCCCCTTTGAAGCGAAATGTCTTGCTGCGCCTTCTCCAATCCCTGATCCCCCACCGGTGATTAGGACTGATTTCCCTTTAAGCGTTCTCATTGGATCTCCTCTAGTATGAGCATATGAGCAAATCCGCTGTAATTACGGGAGCTGGCCGTGGGATCGGGAAAGCCATCGCTGAAAAGTTTCGATCTGAGAATTACATAGTTCATGCATTAGACGTTACCGCGAATACCGACGTGATTCTATGTGACGTCACCAATAGTGAAGATGTGCAGTCTGTTGCTGATCAGATTGGCCCAGTTGACGTGCTAGTGAATAATGCTGGTGTTTGGAGTTTCAATTCAATTGAAGACACAAGCGAAGAAGAGTTTAATGCCACTATTGCCGTTAATCTCAAGGGGCCATTCAACTGCATCCGTTCATTTGGCAAGGAAATGCTAGATAAAGGCTCTGGAAGTATCGTAAATATTGTCTCAATTGCCGCCAAGCACGCAAACCCTGGAGTAGGGATGTATGGACCGTCAAAGGCCGCATTGGTTTCGTTGACTGAACAAGTAGCCATTGAGTGGGGGCCAAGCGGTGTACGATGCAATGGGATTGGTCCAGGGCTAGTCCCTACACCTGGCACAGGTGATTTT
>MDTE01141120.1_pt1 | contig 18078 bp, 8 predicted proteins | sample 811231 | NCBI WGS metagenome assembly MDTE01 (sample SAMN05326651, study PRJNA326480) | marine metagenome | isolation source: seawater | place: Indian Ocean: Red Sea | collected 2010 | reverse complement strand
GTCGTCGTCGTCGTCGTGGCTCGGGGGGCGAATCCACGCGGCAGCGACGTCGGAGATGATCACGGGGCTAAACGGAGCGCGACGGCGACGCGAGGTGCGAGTCTGCACGCCACCGACGCGTGCATGCGCCACCGAGGCGGTGCCGGCAGTGTTAGGTTTCGGCGCTTCGTGAGTGACTTCCCTTCCTGTCATCAGTTTCTCCACCGCCAGGTTGGCATCACATCACCCGGCGTCGTCACTTCCAATGCCCGCGGTGGCGCGGTGGGTCGCCGTCCCCGCGCGGCCGCGGCGATGCGTCCGCGCGGCGGCGGGCCAGGGCCGGGGCCGGGGCGGCGGCGGGTACCGGCAAAGGGCGGGCGGCTCCGTGCTCCGCGACCCGTACTCGGTACTGGGTATCCCGACGGACGCGTCTCAGGCGGAGGTGAAGCTCGCCTTTCGAAAGCTCGTCAGGACCTATCACCCGGACGTGAACCCGGACGAAAACGCGGCTGCGCGGTTCAGACGGATCAACGCCGCGTACGAGATCGTCGGCGACGTCGAGCGACGCCGGAGGTTCGACCTGGGACAGGACTGGGAGGTGCGCCCCCGAACCGTTCGTCCCGCGGGAAAAACAAATCACGATCCTATCCATCTACTCCCCCGAACCCAACCTCTCCACCCACTCCGTCCCCACGTCGCAGGCCATGGACGAGGGATGGATGCCCGAGGCGGAGACAAAGGCGCGAGCGCGGGCGACGGCGTACGACCCGAACGCGGCGCGATCCCCAAAGGCTCCGCCCCGACGGACGCGAAAGGGAACCGACGTCGCGCTGAACGACGACGCGCGACGAAAGGAGGGAATAAGCGAGGTGTACAAAGCGAGGTTCAGACGGTGCTGGGACGTGTGGTGCCGTCTGTGGATGGCGGGGTTGAACGTGGGGGTTCCGGTGGCGTCGGCGTACTTCGTGGCGGTGGGGCTCATGCACGAACGTCTGCCGCTGTTTCGATGACGCTCGGCGCCAAACGGAGTGGAATTTTTGTAAGCGACTAAGACGTACCTTCGTACCTCTAACTCTTAGGTACCTTCGTAGACTACCTTCCACCTCTTAGCTAGCTAGTCGCCGCGGTGTCGCCGGCGGCGGGAGCTCTTCTCGCCGTCGCCCACGGAAGCCGCCAGCGTCGCCCTGGACTCCTCCGCCGCCGATTTCGTCTCCTCCGCGCGCGCCTTGATCACGGACACGCAAAACTGCTCAGCCTCCAGATCCGCTCGCTGCTCCTTCGTCAGTCTCCCGCCTGCTCGAACCCGTCTCTCCTCCCTCGCCGCGTCCTCAGCCTCGCGGGCGTAGCACTTGGCCTCCTCCGAGGCGAGCTCCTCGTGGAACACCCACTGCATCCCGGCCCCCGACCGCGCCTTCTCCGGCACCCACCCGCTCTCCGGGAGTTGGGTCTTGAGCCTGCAGCACCGCCCGTCGCAGTAGTCGAGGAGGTCCAAAGACGCGAGCGACTTGTCGCGGCCGAAATTTTCGACGAGCCAGTCGTCGAGGCTGCGCCCGCGCGCGGTGACGCGCTCGGCGTCCGCGCGCACCAGCCGCGTCGCCTCCTTTTCGAGGACATCTCCGGGGACGGAATCCGTCTCCGCCTCCACGTCGTCCGCGTCCTCGGCGCCGAGGAGCGCGTCGATCTCCTTCATCAACCCGTGCATGGCGCGGCGACGCCGACCGAGCGCGGACGACTTATCGTCGTCGTCGTTCTCATCATCGTCCCCGACGTCCGCGTTTCCGTCGTCGTAGTCGAGGTTGTCGTCGTAGTCGCTCCGTACCCAGTCCTCGTCCCTGGTCACGCCCGCGATGCGTTCCTCGGCCTTCTCGTCCTCGCGCCAAAAGTCGTCCGACGCGTTCCCGTCCCGGTCCCCGCCCGCCGCGATCGACTCCTCGCGGCGGCGAACCTTCTCGACAAACTCCGCGATGTCCCGAGCCAACCCGTCGTGGCCGTCGGCGAGGTAATCCCTCGCCCAGTCGCCCCCCGTGAGAAACCTGAGCGCCTTGGCCATGACGAAGCGGTGCGTCCGGCTCCAGTTGTACGCGATAACCTTGACCGGGGTCTTGTTCCCCGCGGGGGACGCGAACCAGAGTTGCAGCGCGCGTCGACTGGGGTAATCGCTCACCTTGTCGCCGAGGTAGCGAAGGGGCACCAGCGGCGATATCCGTCGCCACTCCTCGGGCTCCGACTCGGCGTATCGCTTCGCGGCGGCGAGGTACTCCGACCCGTCCTTCACCGTCCCGGACCCGAGGTACTTCTCCACCATCTTCGACCAGTACCCGTCCAGACCGGGGTCGAGCTCCTTGATGGACTCGTACACCTCGTCGCGCGGTTCGACGTTCGAGCGTTTCCCGAGCCCGGGGTTGCCCCGGTACCGCTTCCACGCGCTTCCGTTCAGCACCCACCTCGAATTGGACCCCCCCGAATCGGATCCCCCCTTCGCGTCCCCACCCCGCACGCGCTCCGATTTACCCACGAGCGACGACGTCAGCTCCGGCGAGGGCAGCGGCGCGAGGTCGTCCGAGTCGAGCTCGTCCGAGTCCACCCCCTCGGCGAACCGCCTGGACCGGCGAAGCAACATCGCGAAAGACGCGTGCGTCCACGCGATCTTCCGCAGCTTGCACATCCCCTCGCCCCTGATCTCCCACCCCGTGGCGGGACGGACCATCAAAACCCCCGCGACGCGGTCCTTGACGTGCGGGCTCACCGCCGCCCACAGCGCCACCGCGTTGGTCATGGACGAGCCCACCAAGACGATCCTGCGGAATTTGGCGTCGTCGGCGACGGCGAGGACGTCGTTGGCCATGAGGTTCCATCGCACCGCGTCGAAGGCGTCGTCGACGCTCAGCGCGTTCCAGCCGCGTTCGGATTCGCCGTGGCCGCGGACGTCCATGGAGACCACCGGTATGTCTCCCGGCACGGCGTGGAACCAAAACTCGGGCTGCTTCTCCCTCGCGCCTCCGAATGCGCCGGACATGGCGACGACGCCGAGGTCAGCCCAGTCGTCCCCGCCGATGACGTGCTTCGGCCACTTGGGCATGCGGTCGTCCTTCGCGCGGTTCCCGCCGGCGTCCTTCGCCCGTTCGGCGGTTTGATCCACGACGAAACGGCCGCGGTGCACGGGAAACCACGCGACGTTCAGGTCGTCCGCGGCGGGATGATGGCGCAGGTGGTCGCCGCTCCAGAGCGGGGCGAAGTGTGCCTCGGCCGGGACCTCGAGGTACCCGTTGCCCTCGCGCCGCGTCCGTCCCGTGGACATCGACGAACCGTGATGAAGCAGGATGACGGTGCCGAGCGTGAAGAACGCGCTCTTGGCGACCATCGCCGCGCGAAACCACCGGTTGCTCGCGATGCGGGAGACGTCGTCGAGGCACCCTCGGTTGGAGGCACATCGTGGATCACTTCCTCGACCGGCGCCGCGGAGGAGCGGCGCGCGCTCGTCCACCGTCGCGGGCTCCCTCGTCATCGCGTGTATCGGAGCGTCCGCGGGGAGCGCGACGTGTCTCCCGCGGGGTCGTCGCCGCGCGCGCCCCGTCCGTGTGCGTCGCAGAGGCGTAACTTCTCGGGAAAGGAGGTTACACTCTCGTGTGCACACCCGCGTGTATGGGCAGATGGGCCCAGCAGCCAGCAAGGAAAGCGATCTCGCTCGTCGGCACCCGCTCCGTTGTGTTCATTCCATGGCGAGCGTCGCTGCGAGCGTCACGCGGTTCGGGCTCTCGTCGACCCGCGCGAGATGCCGCGCCGCGAGATGCCGCCGCTTCGGACGCGGTCGCATCTCGCGAGCGGCGCGCGGATACGCCGCCGCGGATGAAGCGTCGACCGCGGACGAAGCGCTCTCGAGCGAGACGCCGCGAGCGTGGGGTTGGGATGACCACGGGCTCGGCGCGCTGAGGCGCCACTACGCGCGCGAGGGATGGGTCGTGGTCCGCCGTCTGGTCACCCCCGACGAGGTCGACGCGCTTCACGCGGCGACGGACGCGCTCCAGGCGGAAGCGTCGGCGTTCACGCGGAGCCGGCGCGAGCGGGGCGTGTACTTCGAGGTGCAGTCCGCGTCTGGTCGCAAGGGCGACCCCGCCGTGGCGCCCGGGGTGCTCCGCAAGATCACCTCCCCGTCCAAGCGCTCGAGGGCGTTCGCGTCGCTCACGATGAACGCGAACGTGCGCGCCGTGTGCGCGCAGCTGTGCGGGGTGAGCGACGGGACGGCCGAAGAAGGGAGCGCCGCGCGAAGCCCCGGTAGCAGCCGTTCGTCGTCGTCGTCGTCGATGCGTTCGATGCGTTGCGTCGTGGACCAGGTCAACCTGAAGCAACCCCTCGGCGCGGGCACCGGGTTCCCGTGGCACCAGGACGTCTCCTTTCTGAAACCCGACGCCAGGGCGGCGTGCGAGGCGCACGGCGGGTGCAACGCGGTCGTCGCCATGGACCGTTCGCACGAAGGCAACGGCGGGTTCGTCGTCCTCGGGGGGACCCATCGTCTCGGCGAAAAGTTTTCGCAGACGAGGGATGCGTACGACGGCGCGGCGGGTTTTTCCGGCGACGTCTTCGACGTTTCCAGACGTTTTTGCCCGCGTTTGGCGCCCGGGGACGCGATATTCTTTCACCCCGCGCTGGCGCACGGGTCCGGGACGAATCACTCGCCGGAGCGGAGGAGGATAGCGACGCTGTGGTTCGTCGGAGCGGGCGAGTGATGAGAATGTTTGAAAAGCGTTCAGCGGGGCGGCGCGAGCGGGAGGTTTTAGACGAAATCGCTCGGGCTCCGATGAGCTTTCATGATAGTTTATTGACAAGCGAGCGCTACTGCGGTGATACTGGTAATCGTGCACTAATGTGATCGGGAGGGCGTCCAGTGCCCCCTCGAGGTTTGGTCGTCGTCCCAAATTTTACGCGGGACCCTAGACGACTGCTAATACGCCGTCCACGCCGTCGGCGAGCCGCGAATCGGGCTCAGCGCTCGATGGCGAGACCCGCGTTCGCCCAGCCGTTGAAGCCACCCTGCACCACGAACGCCTTGCCGAAGCCCTGCGCCGCGAGCGCCTTGGCAACCTTGGTCGCGTCCGAGCCGCCGTTGTTGTCGAGGATGAGCACCTTGGAGCCGCGCTTCACGCCCTTGAGGCTCGCCACCTTGAGCGCGGTGAGGTTCGCCTCGACGTCGCCCATGTTCTTGAAGTTGCCGCTGAGCTTCTCGCGAGGGATCGCGAGCACCTTGCCGCGAGGGACCTTGATCTCCCCGCGGCCGGTGTCCTGGCGGATGTCCACGATGACGCACTTGCCACTCGTCACCGCGTCGTACGCCTCGACGGGTCGAACCGACCCGGCGTACCCGCGGAGGACGCCGCCGAGCGCGCCGAGAAGCGCGGGGGAGAGGAGGTAGAGCGCGACGGCGCCCGCGCCAACCTCGGCGAGCTCGGTGGGGGTGGCGTCGGAGAGGAACCCGGCGACGTCGTCGACGGTGGGGAGGACGGAAGAGGCGGCGCCGGCGACGACAGACGCGGCTTTGCCGACGACGCCCGCGACGGGCTCGACGTCGATGCCCTTCGCCTTGATGGCGTCGCCCGCGGCGCCGACGGCGGAGGCGCCGGCGCCGGCCACCTTGGAGGTGGCTTCGGAGACGATGGGTCCGGCGGCGCGGCCGGCGTAGTCGGCGCCGGCCTTGACGACGGGGGTGGCGGCCTCGACGGCGCGCTCGGCGATGGGCTTGACGACGGGGGTCACCTTCTCGACAACCTCGCCCACCTTCTCGACGCCCTGCGCGACGACGCCGAAGGCCTCCTCGACCTTGTCGGCGGCCTTGTCGATGCTGTCGAAGATGGCGAACAGGTCCTGATGAGGTTTCGCGGGCGGAGGGGTTCGGGTCGTCAGCGGGAGTGTAGAAGGCGCGCGCGCGGGAGGGAAGACCCCCGCGCTTCGTTCCTTTTCGATCGCGTTCGGCGCGGCGAGGGGGAAAAGATTATTGCGACGATGGATGATGGGGATGGGGGCGCACCTCGCCGAGCTCGGAGGCCTGGGCGGGGGAGGCGGCGGCGACGGTCACGGCGGCGACGGCGGCGGCCTTCTCGACTGTTGACGGAAGATGGGGGGGACGGGGCGGGTCGGGTCAGCGACGGGGACGGTGGTTCGCGCGTGATCTCACGCGGTTGCGCAACGTTTCGAGGCGCCGTGACAGTTGGATGCAAGATGATTCGCCCGGGCGCTCACCCTGGGAGAGCTCGGCGCGCGCGGCGGCGGCGACCTTCTTGGCGGCGACGGTGCGCTTCTGCTGCACCTTCGCGCCGCGGACGGCGGCGCGGGAGCCGAGGGCGAGGTTGACGGTGGTCATGGAGGCCATGGCGACGGGCCGGCGGTGCGATGAGGGATGGTGACTGGCGCGTCGGGAGGCGCGCTCTTTGCCACGAATGAATGCCAGCGTGGCCGCGCCAGATGATTGGCTCTTTTGGCGTGGGGCGAACGTGGGACGTACGTTGGGAATCGCGATGAGGGGCTTGGTTTCAAACCCTCGTTTCTTGGGTAAATTTGGGTCGATTTGGTTTTTGACGACACTCTGAGAATGGCAACCGACCGAGCGATATCCGCGGGAAGAACGGACCATCGAGGCGCCACAACACACCAACCGTCGGGGCCCTCGTCGCGGGCGCACGGTGCACATGTCCTCCGCCGTCACGGTCGCATCGTCGACCGCTCTATCCTCCCGGGCCTCCGTCCGCGGAGCCTCCCTCTCCCGCCGCGACGCCGCCCGCCCCGTCGCGCGTCGCCGCCCCGTCGCGACGAGCGCCTCCGGCATGAAGGTCGCCGTCACCGGCGCGGGCGGCCGAACCGGCTCGCTCTGCATGAAGCTCCTCGCGCAGTCGCCCGAGTTCGCCCCGCCCAGAGGACTGGTGCGCAGCGACAAGTCCGCGGCGAAGGTCAAGAAGCTGCTGGGCGCCGAGTCCGACGCCGAGTGCGTCATCGGCGACGTCTCCGACGCCGCGTCGTGCCGAGCGCTGTGCGAGGGCTGCGACGGCCTGGTCATCCTCACTTCCGCGGTGCCCAAGCCCAAGATCGCGTCGCTCGTCGTCGCCATCGCGTCCAAGATCCTGCCCTGGATGGACGCCAAACGCCCGGAGTTTTACTTCCCGGACGAGGGCCGGCCCGAGCTCGTGGACTGGGCGTACCAGAAGAACCAGATCGACGCGGCAAAGGCGGCGGGCGTTCGGAAGGTGGTGCTGGTGTCGTCCATGGGGGGCACGCAGATCGATAACTTCCTCAACACGATGGGCGACGGCAACATCCTCCTCTGGAAGCGCAAGGCGGAGATGTACCTGAAGGCGTCGGGGCTGGACTACGCGATCGTGCACCCCGGGGGCTTGCTCGACAAGGAGGGCGGAAAGCGCGAACTGCTCGCGGGCGTCGACGACTCGCTGCTGAGCGGCGACAGGCGATCGGTGCCCCGCGCGGACGTCGCTCGCGTCGCCGTGGCGTGCCTCACGCTGGCGGAGGCGAGGAACGTCAGCTTCGACCTGGCGAGCAGGGAGGAAGGGGAGGGATCGGGCGCCACGGCGGACGTCGGCGCGCTGCTCGCGAACCTCCCCGGGGAGTACGACTACTCGAAGCCGACGGGCTCCCCCGTGCCGCTTCCCTGATGACTTCGAGGTGACGCTAGCCAGTAGGGACGATTGCGTTTAGTCGCGTGTAGTGTCAACACGAGTTCTTCTACAAAATCCGTCAAATCCTATCACGCGGAGGATGCGTGCGACGCGGATGATCGATCCGACCTCATGCTCGCCGACTTTAACAGCCGTCGCTCCGCATCCTCCGCGGCTTTGTGCGCCGCCGCGCCCTGCGCGGTTCCCTTGTGCTTTCGCGCGCGAATCTTGGCGAGCTGCACCCGCCGCATCGCCTCCTTACGTCGCCACACGCTCTGCACGTGTATCGCGGCGAACAGGTGCTTCACCTTGTCGTCCTCGCCGAACGGCCCGAAGAGTTCCTCCTCCTCAGCCTCGGACAACGTCGAGCCCACTGAGTTGCGGCGCCTGCGTCGCACGGAGGGCTCGGGCGGGGCTTCGATGCCGTCGAGCCTCGCCGCGAGCGCCTTGAGCACCGAGCTGAAGTGCACCTTTCCCTCCTCCACGGTCACATTGCACGTGAACAGCGTCAGGATGAGGCTCCGCTTGATCATGCCCTTGGGGAGGTTCTTCACGCCCAGCGGAGCGCTGAGTCGCTTCAGAAGCTTGGGTAACTTCTCAACCGCGATGTAATAAGAACCCGTGCGGTCGATTCGTCCCCACTCCAGAGCGAAGTGCGTGAAGTCCTCCTCGCTGACGGGAAGGTCAACGTTTCCGGAATAACTCTGGAAGTTGTCCAGAATCACCGCGATGACCAGGTTCAGCATGACGAAGCCGCAGATGAGGATGAAGAGGACAAAGTAGACGATGGTGCCGATGTAAGACGGCGTGCACCTGTCTTCGTACCCTTCTTCTCCCAAGCGCAGTTCGTCCAACAGCGGATCGTCCTTGTCCACGTAAGTGCCGGCGTACGGCCCGACCTGTATCTCGTAGCACTTTCGGTACACCATGCAGTCGTGCATGATCCCGTTCCACATCTCTCCGGTTGAGGACCGGAAGAGCACGAGCATGCTACCCGGGAAGTAGTCAAAGTTGGCGTGCCGCGTGAGGTGGTCCGCCTTCTTGACCTTGCCGAACAGGTTCATGCCCATGATCGCGAAGATGAAGAAGAAGAGCACCAGGACGCTTCCGACGTTGACGAGCGCCGGCAGCGAGAACAGCAGCGTCTGCAGCAGCGTTCGCAATCCCCGCGCGCGACGCACCAGCCTGAGCACCCTCGCCACCCTGAACACGCGCAGCATCGCGATGAACCCCGCGCTCGCGTCCGTGGACATCGTTACGATGAAACCGACGAGGGAAAACCCCACGACGGTGAAGTCGAACCTGTTCCACGGGTCCTCGAAGTAGTTCACCACTCCCAGCGCCGTGATCTTGGCGATGACCTCGCACAAAAACACAAAAGTGAAGAACGAGTTGGCGACGAACAGATCCATCGTCCACTGCTCCGGTTCACCCGCGTAGGTGAGACACATCACGAGGACGTTGGCCACGATGCAGATCATGATGAACACGTCGAACAACGGGTTCGTCACGACGCCAAAGACCTTTGCGCGCGCCGGCTGCTTTGGCGGCTCATAGACCCGCGCTGGTTTACACTTTGACATCATCCGCTCCACCAGCTGCCACCGCCGCTGCTCCTCCGTGACGAAGAGCGACGCCCCCCTCGCGCGTCCCTCGATCTCATCCTCCTCCTCCTGGGCCTCCTTCATCTCGTTGAACTTGTCGATGGTCACGCCGACGAACAGGTTCATCACGAAAAAGGCGCCAATGATGATGAACACGACGTAGAAGAGCGCGGCTCCCTCGTTGTAGTTGAGCCGAGGCTGCAAGCCCTCGGCGACAGCGTCCACGCTGTGGTACATCACCTCGAGCCACATCTCCAGCGTCGCCGTCTCGAACAGCACGAGCATCGAGGCGCCGATGTTGTCAAAGTTGTAATTCTCCGGTTTCTTCCACTCGTGCGCCTCAAAACGCGGCTCGCACGTCGAGGAAAACGCGCCAGTCGTCGTCGCCGTCGTCACCGCCTCGCGCACGGCCGTGGCGTCGTACCCGACCGCGCCGATCGTGCCGTCCACGTAGCTGGCCCTGAGCCCGAACTGTTCCGTGGGATCGTACGGGTCCGCGGTGAGCACCGCGAGGGTGTCCGCGGAAGCCGCACACGTCCACGATCCCGAGTAGGTCTCGACGCGGTTTAAATCTGCGTTGAGCTCGGAGACGGTCGACGTCACGCGCGTGCAAGCCCAGCCGTCGGCACCCGAGGAGTACAGCGCGACGCGAGCGCCGCCGACGCACCCGGTGAGATGCGTTCCCGACGTGCACCACCGCTTGGTGACTTCCCTGGCCGCTATGCCCATCGCGGGGGAGTTGATGACGTCGTCTGTGCCGTCGTAGACGCATCGGTACATCTTACCCATGAACAAGTTCAGCCCCAGGATGCCGAAGATGAGGTAGAACAGGATACACACGAGCGCCACGTTCATGATGGGCGGGATCGCCTGGAACAGCGCCTCGATCACGATTCGCATTCCCTCCGCTCTCGCAGCCATGCGCATCGGGCGAAGCGCTCGGAAAGATCGCATCGACCTCGCCGCCTGCATCGTAGCGCTTCCGCTGAGCTCCAGGATGGCTCCAATCGCGCCGATGACCACGATGACAAAGTCCATCAGGTTCCATCCGCTGGCAAAGTACTTCTTGATCCCGAGCGCGAACATCTTCATCGCCGCCTCCAAGCTGAACAGGCACACGAACACCACATCCGTGATGTTCAGAGCCTTTTTGAGCTTTGAATCTTCGTCGACGTTTGGCGAATCCACCGCGAGCAACACGGACGACACCATGATGAGCAAGATGATAAACTGATCGAACTTCGGGTGAAGTATCAGGCGCTTCGCCTGGAACCGCGCTCGGTCCATCACCGAGAGGATCACCTCGCCGCCAGCCGCCGCCTCCTTCAGAGATTTGCTTCGTCCCCCCGATGACAAGAGCGACGCCTGCGCCTGCAGCTTCGTCCACTCCTCTCGGCGCGTCTTCCGCCTCTCCAGCGCTACTTCCTTCTTGCGCTGAAGATCGGCAGCCTTGCGCTTCTCCCTCGCGGCGGTCTCGGCCGCGGTCTCCCCGCTGCTGTCCATATCGGCAAAGTTATCGAGCAGAATCGCCAGGAAAAGGTTGAGCACGATGTAGTTGCCGATGACAACCAGCAGGATGAAGTACAGGCAAGCCGCGTCGCCCTTCGTCCGCATGCCGTCGTACATTACCTCGTTCCAGTTTTCGCCCGTGAGCACCTGGAAGATCGTGATGAACGCCCAGAAGAAATCGTCGAAGTGGTGCCTCGGCTGATCGCTCGCGCCGAGCCTAGCCAGCGCCGTCCCGCCGCTCCCGTACTCCGCGCAGTAGCCGGTGGCGCCCGACGCGTATTCTATCCACGTGCCAACCTGCGACGCCTTGCACGCGACGTAGCAGTCCTTGCGATTGGGGCACGCAGTCTCCGCCACACTCGGCGGACACGTCGGTGCGGCGCCGTCGACGCCGTACGAATCGCAAAAGACAAACTCGTAACCAAACAGCTGCAGCCCGAGCAGGTCAAAGATGAAGATGAACAGGAACAGCATCCCGGCCAGGGAGCTCATGGACGGTATGGTGTCGAGGATCGTCGCGATGATCTTCCTCAGCTGCGGCCACGACCTCGCGAGCTTGAGGATCCGCAGGAGCCTGAAGGAGCGGAGGACGGTGAGGTTGCCGCCGCCATCCGCGACTGCCAGCTCGACGATGCTGATAATCACCACCACCCCGTCGAAGATGTTGAACCTGTCCGCGATGTAGGCCCTCCACTTCAACCCGATCATCTTCATCACCATTTCCAGCGCAAAGTACGCGGTGACGAAGTAGTTGATCCCCTCGTAAGCGTCAATCTGACCCTTGCTCATCCCGTGAAACTCGCTCGCCATCAACACCGTGTTTAGTATGATCAGGAACATCGTCACCTTCCCCACCGTGGCCGACATCGCGAGCACGCGGCACGTGCGCTGAAACCGCTGCGCCAAGGACGGCGACACCACCACCGGCACGCCGTCGACGATCCGCACGTCTTCGATCTCGCCGCCGTGGTGTTTCACCCACTCCTGCGGCGTAGCGAATCCCTCTCTGAGCCACGGCTGGTCGGCGAAATCGTCGTCGACGTCCTCGTCAACCGTCCGCATCGGAAGCGGCGTCACCATCGCGCTGCCGAACTTCTCCGGGCGGAAAGCGCTGTCGAAGACGCTCGGTCGTCGCACCGCCACGTCGCCCCCGTGCGCGTCGTTCGTCGTCGTCGCGGGCGTCTCGGCGCCGTTGGCATCCTCGAAAGTTCCCATCTCCACCTCTTCTGCGATTGCGTCTTCGAGCTGTTTGTCCCCGCCGCCGTCGGGCGGAGTCGCCACGACGAAGGAGGCGTGCGGGGACATCGACGGTGACGGCGGCGCGCTCTTTCGCCCCGGCGACGCGTCGCTCAGACGCCGCTGCAAGTCCGCCACCTGCGCCGCCTGGTACGCGCCCTCGCTCTCCATCGACTTCAGGAGCTTTCTGTTTGCCTCCTTCTCCGCGGCGAGGGCTTCCGAGTGCTGCTCCTTGTCCGTCTTGCGCTCGGTGGTGAAGCTGACGTACAGCACCGCGAGCGCGAGGTTGATGGCGAAGAACGAGCCGATGATGATCATCACCACGAAGTACCACGAGCTCCACTCGCTCACCGCGTCTTGGGTCCAGTACATGATGTCCACCCATCCCTCCAGGCTGATGCACTGGAAGATCGCCAGCCACGCGCCGAGGATGTTGTCGAAGCTGGTGATGTCGTGGTTAGGCGCCTCGTATGCGATGCACCACTGCCCGTCCGGGCAGGAGTACCCGCTCGGTTTTCCGCCTTTCGAAGGGTACTTTGACACGCGAGGACCGCCGCATGTGGTCTCCTCGTGCACGGTCCACCTTGGCGCCGTCGGTAACGCGCAATCGCTCGCGCACCCCGACGCGATCTGCGACGCGTTGTACCCCGCGTACCCCACGTCGTACCCGCACAGGTGGCAACCCGCGTTTGGGTTATCGAGCGACGCGCACCGCCGGTTCAACGCCCCGCTGAAGAGCTGCACCCCCATCAACCCCAGCAAAAAGAACAAAAACGCCATGAGCACCGCGACGTCTCCGAGCAACGGAAGCGAGTTCAGCAGAGTCACCACGAGCTGACGCATGCCCGCGAACCCTTGCAGCGTGCGGAGCGGTCTCAGCACCCTCACCGTCCTGATGGCGCTAAAGTTACCCAGGTTCATCGCCGCGATGATGCCCAGGATCACCACCGTGAAATCCAGCCTGTTCCACGAGTCTCTGAGGTACGAGTTCGGGTGCACGAAGAAGCCCATGGCGACGATCTTGATCACCATCTCGCCGCAGAACAGCGATAAGAAGATATTCTCGCTGTTGTCCACCGCTTTCCTGTGAGATTCGGGCCGTGGGGACGGGTTCAGCCGGGAGAAGGGGCGATTGACGACGAAACGAGTGTTGAATCTCGTCCACGTTGACGAAGAATTTGAGAGCGTCGGTCGGGGTTGGGCGCTGGGGCGGGCGGGTCACGCACCCTCTCGTGGTTTCTTCGAAACCCGGCTCCCTGCTGTCCATCGCCAGAAACACGCAGTTCAGCAGGATCAGCGTCATCACCACCCTGTCGAACCACGGATTCCGTATGAGCGACACGCACAACCGTCGCACGGGGTTCTCCTTTCGGAACACCCACAGCGATTTCTCGGGCAGCTCCTGCGGGGTGAGGGGTGGATGGGGCGCGCGCGTCTTCGTCAGGCCGCGGGGTTTGGCGATTAACACGATGCGAGGGTTGTTGGATGGTCGAAACCAGTGTGGAGGGCGCGATAACATCGGCGGAGACGCCTCGTTGCATCGCGCGGGCGGCGAACGCCGAGGCCGCGCCTGGTCAAAATCGCCACAGCGCGCCGCATGAGGATTCGTGCCCAGTGCCCGGCGCGGTGACGACGCCGCGAGGAGCGTGTGGCGGGCGACACTCACCTCAAATTCCACCTTCCTCTCAGCCACCGTGGGGTTTACGTGCTTCAGGGCCGGCCCCGCGGACCCTGGCCCACCCTGTCGGCTCTTCGGCGCCGGCATGGTGCCCCACTCCGCGGTGCCCCGTCAACAACGGGGCTCTGCGCAGGACACTTTAATAATTCCCACCGCGCTGGGAATCGCCCTCCCGAGGCGGCCCTTCAGGCCTCCCTTACGCTCACCAAACGAGCGCGCCGAATCGCCTAACCCGTCCACGCCGCCTATGCTATCGAGGCGTGAGACGAAACGCGCGCGCCGGCCGCGCCGCCCCAAGATGGCGACCGCGAGGCCTCCTCAAACTCGGAAACAACCGTGCAAAGTCAGACGATATTTTTTAACCCAAGATTTAACCCAAAACCCAAATCCGGGCCGGTAAGATCCATGAGCAAACGGTCCGGGCTTTTGTCATCCCGGATTTGGCATCACACGTGTGGATCACCGCAGGAAACGCGACGGAAAAGCTAAAATCACGTGCGTTCTCGATTGGCACACAACCTCCGCACCCGCTAACGTCAATCCTACGCATCCTCGTCAGTGCCCAACCGCCGCCAACCCCGCGCCGTTCGATCCCCGCCGCCCCCGCACCCACGAATCTTCCCAACCACCGCCCCGCAAAGCGCGAAGTTGACGCACCCAACCCCGAACCACAACCCGGCGCCCCCGTATTTCGCATACGCGACCCCGCCGAGCACCGCGCCCAGGAAACCTCCGCCGCTGACGCACCCGCCGAACACGGTCATGACCGCGGCGTTCAACCCGCGCGGCGCGATGTCGTGCACGAAGGCGTTACCCACGCTCCAGTACAGCCCGAACGTAACGCCGTGCAGCAGCTGGACCGGGAGGACGACCCACGGCGTCGACCAGCGACCGAGGCTCGCGTAGAAGACTTGCCTCACGCCGTAACAAAAGAGCACGAGCGCCACGCACCACTCCGTGGACAACGCGCGCTTGATCGCCGCCTCCTTGGCGAACACCACAACCTCGGAGAGGCACGTGAACATGAGCGCGAGGCCCATCAGAAATTTGGAGCCTCCGAGCTCCTCGAGCCACAGGAACAGGAAAGTATCCGTCACCGCCATCGACGCGCCCATGATGAGAAAAAGTAAGAAATGAAGAGCGTTGTCGGGCTTGGCGACGACGGCGAAGACGCGGGACGCCACCGCCCGTTCGCCCCGTCGGGGAATCGAACCGACGACGGCGGCGTCCGCCGCTTTGACGTCCACCGTCGCCGCGGCGCTGTCGTCCGAGAACTCCCCCTCCTCAAAGTCGTCTTCGTGCACCGAGAGGTCCACGCCGAGCACCTTCACGCTTCCCTCCTTCGTCGGCGTGCGCACGCCGTTGAACCCCGGGCCTAAACCCGCGTACCCGGTCCTCGGGTCGATCCTGGCGGGAGATGTCTCGCCGGCGGGAGATGTCTCGTCGGGTGAGGATCGGATCCGCGTCATCTCCAGCGACGTCTCTCGGTCCGCCCAGCCCGCGGACTTGCGCGGGGTGCGAAAGTCGGCACCACCTGGCGCGGGCACAGCTGTGCCCTCCTCCGCCTCTCCGCCGTCCGACTCGTCCTCCTTTGGGACGTCGTGTTCGGGGGTGAAGTCCATGCCCAGCGACACGAACGCGGAAAGCGTGAGCAACGCCGGGAAGGCGACGAAGGGGAAGGCGACTTTGACGCGCGCGGGGGAGAAGGTCTGGATCGCGCCGGACAGCGGCGCGAAGACGTAGCCCCACGACACCGCGCCCCACAGCCGTTGCGAGCCGTAATCGATCCCGCCCGTCGGTGACTCGCCGAGGCGTCGCGCGCGCCTGCACATCTGCCCCGTCGAGCTGTCCGCGAGCGAGTTGTTGGCGCAGCACAGCGCCTCGAGGCAGGCGACGTAGGCGAACAGGATCTTGAACGAGTGGTTCGGCAGGAGCCAGAGGAGGCCGCTGTATCCGTAACCCTGCGCGAGCATCTTGGCGAAGAGGATGGCGTTGTGTCGCCCGCTCCAGTCCGCGAGCGCACCCCACATCGGCGTGACCCAGAACGACACGAGCGGCCTCAGGCAGTTGATCAGTCCGATCTGCCTCTCGTCGATGCCCCACGAGCGATAGAAGAGCGGCAGGAACGGGCTGAGGCACGCGAACGCGCCGAAGGAGAGGAAGTACCACAGCTTGCTGTGGTGCAACGGGTGGATGCCAAGGAAGCTGCGGGTCGCCATGGCGAACGAAAGGAGGGGTCCGCCCGCCCGACTCCCCTCGCGCCCCGCCCCCCGCCGCGCTTCACAACAATGTCGCACGCGCCGCGAGCTGTAAGCGTTTTTACCATGCACGTCAGTCGCGACGCTAACGACGTCGGAAGAGTTTTCACAAATCGAGAGGTGGCGTATGTATGCCTTGTGAGAGATAACGAATGAATAAATGTCGATACGCCTACGTGTAAACGCGTCGCGGCTCGCGTCACGACCTGAAATCCCCGCCGTCGAACCCCGTGAACCCAGCCAGCGAAAACACCGGGTAGTACGACTTTTTCTCAATCTTCGAGCACCAGTTCCACGCGCTCGTCAACCGCCCGTCGATGCACGATCCCGCGTCGAAGAAGTTATCCGCCCCGGAGCCGTCGAAGGCGTGCCTGAAAAAGTCCGCCAGGATGGTCTTCCTGCACTCGTCCACGCCCCCGAACGTGCTCTCCACGTACTGTCGCAGCCCGTCATCTTCGCACAGCTCCTCGACTCGTTGCACCACCAGCGCGACGGGGTTCAGGATCCGCGGCACCTGGGTGTACTTGTCGATGAACATGAGGGCGTTTGGGACGTTGTGGTCGCCGAGATGCACCACGCTGCTGCCCACCCAGTGACCGAGCTTGGCCTGGCACCGCGCGAGCACCTGGTGGATCGCCTTGTTCGTCTGCGGCGCCGACTGCACGCGGTTCAAACCCTGACCGGTGTTGGTCAGCTGATAATACCCCCCCTCTCGCAGCAAGTCGCCCTCAGCGAGGTACCAGAGCTTGAACATGTCGTTGCTCACCTCCCTCCACAGCATCATCGATTGCATGACGTACGTGTACTGGCGCTCGTGGTTGTGCGACAGTCGCGCCCCGCCCATCCCCATCGTGATCCCCAGCGAGAACCCCGGCTCCGGGGTCTTCGGGTCAAAGTACCGCTTGAGAAAGTCAATCATGCGGTCCACGGGGTCGCGGTTGAAGCGCAGGTACGCGTTGTTGTCGGAGATGGAGTAGAGGACGCTCAAGATCTCCTCGGCGCTCAGGTCCGCGTGGGAGTACCGCCGCGAGAGGTGTTCGCGAGCCTTCTCCTTCGCCTTGATCTCTCGCTGCACTTGGATCCTCGGCTTGCCCTCGTGCATGATCTCGGCGGTGGCCTGATGCATTAAACCGTCCTTGAGCATCGCCAGGCCGTTCTTCTCCGCGAGCAACGCGTGCGCGGTGCGCATGGGCTTGACGAGCTTGAAGTTGAGCAGCTCCTGAACGTCGGACATCTGCGAGTCCTGGAGCAGGTAGATCATCTTGCCGTATTCGCTTCGCATCTTCTCTGGGTTCATCACCTTGTGCCGGCGGCCAATCTCGAAGATTCGCTGGAAGAACTGCGCGTTGTGTTCGAAGTCTTTGTCCTTGATGAGATTCTGCCCCGCGCGGTAGTCGGTCGCCACCACCAGGCCGCACATGATGGCGCAGATCTCCTTCAGCTGCTTCGTGATGCGCTGCGTCTTGGACCTGAACGTGAGCACGTCAACCTTGTCCGTGTACTCGCTCACGTGGAGCGCAGCCTCCAGCAGCCGGAGGAGCTTGCGTTCGTCCATGTCCAACCGAAGCGGGATGTACTTGGCGCGCTCGACAAAGTTCATCGAGGGGTCCAGGTCCGCGGCGGCGTCGTGCGTCGCCGCCGCCGACGCGTCGTCCTCGTCCATGGCCTCCGCGGCTCCGTCGTCCAGATCGTCGGCCGCGGCGGCGGCGGCGAGCGCGCCGCCGCCGGCGCCGTTGGCGGTCTCCATCGGCGCGGCGTCCACGTTTGTATCGACCGCCGCCTTCTTGGCGTCCTTGGACGCGTCGGACGCCATGGCTCGCGCTTCGGCTTCGGCCGCGTCCATCGTCTCCTTGATCTCCAAGACTTTTTTCGTGAGCTCCGCGCTGCCGACGCCGTCGCACGCGGCGAGGAGGTCGCGGATCATCGAACCCAGCCCCGCCGCCTCCGTCGCTTTCGACTGCGCGTACTCGGCGAACTGCTGCCTGGCAACCTGCAGCCTGCGCTCGCCCTCCGCGGCGTCGGACTCGGCCTGCGCGCGCGCGATCTCGGCCCTCTCCATACGCTCCGCCGCCTCGTCTCCGATGGCCCCGTCGCCGTCCTGGTCGAGCAAGCGGGATAGCTCACCCGCCGCCATGGTGGATGCCGCGGCTGCGCGTGAT
>MDTE01038701.1_pt1 | contig 18079 bp, 14 predicted proteins | sample 811231 | NCBI WGS metagenome assembly MDTE01 (sample SAMN05326651, study PRJNA326480) | marine metagenome | isolation source: seawater | place: Indian Ocean: Red Sea | collected 2010 | reverse complement strand
CTACCTGCTCAATGTTATATGAAATTTTTAAATTAAATAAAATTGATGTTAGGTTGGTTGGAAATATTGGTAACTCCCCTCTTTTAGAAAAAAAAATAAATGATAAAACAATTTTTATTATTGAAGCTTCATCATATCAAATATTCTATAGCAAATATTTCAAAACAGATTATGCTGTAATTTTGAATCTTAGTGTAGACCATTTAGAAAGACACGGGAGCATGGACTCTTATGCTAAAGCAAAATTAAAGCTAATTTTCAATCAGGATAAAAATAAACAATCATATGTCGAAAAAAATAATCTGATTATAAAAAAAATATTTTAAAAAAAAATTTAAAATCTAAAATTAATAAGATCAATTATAACAAAGATAATTTTTTTAAAAAAAAAATAAAAAATATTTATTTACTTGATCAAAATAATCTTAAAAATATTCATTTTATTTATACAATATGTAAAAAATTTAAGTTTTCAGATAAAAAAATATTTAAGTCTTTAAATAATTACAAAGGTCTAAAATTTAGAAAACAAATAATTTATAATAATAATAATATAAAAATAATTAATGATTCTAAATCGACTAGTTTTTCGTCAACCACTGGCCTTTTGACGAGTTATAAAAATATTTATTGGATAGTTGGAGGCAAGCATAAAAAAGGTGATAGATTTGAATTAGATAAAAAATACTATAAAAATATATTTGCTTATATTATTGGATTAAACAAAAATTTTTTTGCAAAGCAATTTAGAAAAAAAATTAAATTTAAATATTTAAAAAATATAGAAAAAACGCTTTTAACTATAAAAAATGATATGAGAAACGACAAAAATTTAAAAACAATTTTATTTAGCCCATCTGCAGCTTCATTCGATCAGTTTCAAAACTTTGAAGATAGAGGGAAGCATTTTAATAAGTTAGTTAATAAAATTATTATAAAATAAATATGATGAATAAATTAAATATTTACGATAATTATTACAGTTGGTGGAAAACCATTGATAAAACAATCTTAATTTTTGTAATTTCTTTTTTTTTAGCTGGTTTATTTTTTTCTTTGGCCTCTACTTCTTTAATTGCTTCTGATAGACTTAATACAAATTCTTATTATTTCTTCATCAAACATTTCATATATATTTTGCTAGGTCTATTAATAATGTTTACCTTTTCATTATTTAAGGAGACTTTTTTGATAAAAATTTCAACTATTTTATTTATATTAACTTTTATATTATTATTTTTAGTCCCCTTTATTGGTTCTGAAGTAAAAGGATCTAGGAGGTGGCTAGAACTTCCTTTTTCACCGAGATTTCAGCCCATCGAATTAATTAAGCCATTTTATGTAGTCATACTTGCGTTATTATTAAATTACCAAAAATATAATTTATATTTTAAATATGTATTAACTTTATTGTTAATTATTCCGATAGTCTTGTTGCTGATTTCTCAACCGGATATTGGTCAATCAATGTTAATTGTTTTTACATGGCTTACCTTGATATTTGTTTCTGGAATAAATTTATTTATTTTTTTTGGCTTATTTAGTTTTTTTATTTCAATACTCACATATTTAATCTTTTTTTTTGAGAGGTTTAATTATATCAAAATAAGGATCTCCTCATTTTTTGACAGTTCCTCAGGTAATTATTCTCAGGCTGAAAAAGCATCTGAGGCAATTATTGATGGTGGATTTTTTGGAAAGGGAATAGGAGAGGGAACTTTAAATTCAAAAATCCCAGAAGCACACACTGATTTTATCATTTCAGTTATTTCAGAGGAATTTGGAATTATTATAATTCTTTTAATTATGCTATCTTTCATATCTTTTGCATATATCATTTTTAAAAAAATTAGAGATACAAATGATAATGTTTTTAAAATGATACTTATAGGATTAATATCACTTTTATTGATGCAGGCCTTTGTTCATGTAGGTGTAAATCTAAGAGTTCTACCAACAACAGGAATGACACTTCCTTATTTAAGTTATGGAGGTTCATCAATAATTAGTATTTCTATTATATCTGGAATTATTTTAAATTTAACAAAAAGAAGAGTTTACTAATTGAAAAGAGTATTAATATCAACCGGAGGATCAGGGGGGCACGTTGTTCCGGCAATTAATTTTTATAATCATTTAAAAACAGATTTTGAAGTAGCACTTTACACAGATGAGAGAGGAGCAAAATATATACCAAAAAATATAAATAAAAGAATATTTGATGTAAAAAAAATACCTGATAAAAAAATTCTTTTACCTATAAAAATTTTATTTATTTTTTTCGCTTTTATAAAATCAATAATACACTTTAGAAGAACAAAATTTGACATCGTAATAAGTACTGGTGGATATATGTCTTTGCCAATTGTACTAGCTGCAAAAGTGTTTAATAAAAAAATATTTTTATTTGAACCAAATTCAATAATTGGAAGATCAAATAAATTTTTATTAATCTTTTCAACTAAAGTTTTTTGTTATGATAAAAACCTTAAAGGTATTAACAAAAAGTATTTAAATAAAATTATTGAAATACCACCAATTTTAAACAAGTGTTTTTACAAAGATGTAAAAAAAAAAGAAGATAATGATGAAGTTTTAAAAATACTTATTATTGGTGGAAGTCAAGCATCTTTATTTTTTAGCAAATATTTAAAAAATGAAATTATCAGTTTATCTAACAAATTTAAAATTGAATTAACTCAACAATTATCTCGGGGTTTTGATATTAATAAATATAAAAAAGAATATAATGAAAATAATATTAAAAATAATTTATTTTTTTTTGAGGAAAATTTATTATGTAATAACAATTTTTTCGATATAGCCATTACAAGAGCAGGAGCCTCATCGATAGCTGAACTTGCTCATTTAAATATTCCTTTTATATCTATTCCATTCCCTCATGCAACTGATAATCATCAACTTTTCAATTCTCAAAGATATTTTGATTTAAATTGTTGCTGGATATTGGAGGAAAAAAACTTTAATTCTGGAGATGTAACAAAAATTATAAATAAAATTATGACCAATAAAATTGAATATTCTGAAAAGAAAAAAAATTTGAAAAAAATAAGTGAAAATAATACCTGGGAAAATATAAATAAAAAAGTTTTAAAATATTTAAATGAAAATTAGTCTTGGAAAAAATGAAATAATCCACTTTGTAGGAATTGGTGGAATTGGAATGAGTGGTCTTGCCTTAATTATGAAAGATCTGGGTTTTAATATAAAAGGATCAGATCGTTCAAATAGTAAAAATATTGATAGACTAAAAAAAAATAAAATTAATGTTGCAATTGGACATAAAAAAAAAAATTTATCAAATGCTACAATCTTAATCATTTCTTCTGCAATCAAAAAAAATAATCCAGAGTATTTAGAGGCTAAGAAAAAAAAAATACCTATTTATAAAAGAGGGGAAATGTTAGCAAATATAGTATCTTTGTACAAAAACGTTGTAGTGGCTGGATCACATGGAAAAACAACAACAACATCAATTGTTTCAACAATTTTTACAAAATCAAATCTTGATCCAACAACAATTAATGGTGGCGTTATTAACTCAATAGGAAATTCTGCAAAACTGGGTAAAGGAGAATGGTGTGTACTAGAGTCCGACGAATCCGATGGAAGTTTTTTGCAACTTCCATTTACATATTCAATTATTACAAACATTGATGATGAGCATCTTGAACATTATGGATCTATTGAGAATTTAAAGAAAAGCTTTATTAAGTTTATAGAAAAAACACCTTCTTTTGGAAAAACGTTTATTTGTTTAGATGATAAATACAATAGATCAATATTAAATAAAATAAAAAATCAAAATGTAATAACCTATGGAATTAATGAAAAATCAAATTTTAGAATTAAAAATGTTAAACTTCAGACTATTTTTTCGAAATTTGATCTTGAGGTAAGTTTACCTAACCAAAAAAAAAAATTGTTTAAAGCTCTAAAAATACCTCTTTTAGGAATTCATAATATTAAAAATTGTTGTGCATCAATTGCTGTTGCTTTAACTATGGGAATTTCTATAAATTTAATTAAAAGATCCATTTCAAAATTTAAAGGCGTTCAAAGAAGATTTAATTTTATTTTTGAACATAACAATAGCTTCTATTATGACGATTATGCGCATCATCCTACTGAGATAAACGAGCTTCTAAAATCTACTAGAAATGTCTTTAAATCAAAAAAAATAATTTCAGTATTTCAACCTCATAGAATTTCTAGATTAAATTCTTTAAAAAAAAGATTTACAAAATGCTTTAGATTCTCTGACCAAGTAATATTGTGTCCTATTTATAAAGCTGGCGAAAATATAAAATTAAGATTTAATTACTTAAAATTTGCCAAAGAGATAATCAAAAATTCAAAAGTTGAATTAATAATTATCAATGGTGAAAAAGAATTAGCCAAATTTGCAAAAAAAAATATTTATGGAAATAAAATTGTTATTGGAATGGGGGCTGGGAGCATATCAAACTGGATCAGAAATTTACCAAAATTTATAAAATGAAATTAGATGATTTAGAAAAAATTAAATTTTTAGATAATTCTAAATTAAACTTTGATTATGATTTATCTCGATATAACTGGTTTAATATTGGAGGTAAATCAAAAATATTTTTTTTCGCAAATTCTTTAAAAGATTTATCTTTATTTCTTAAACATTACAATAACAGAGGAAAAATTTTTGTTTTAGGTGCAGGATCAAATATCCTTTTTGATGATAATATTTACGATGGTGCAATAATTAAACTTGGAAAAAATTTCAATAACATTTCAAAATTAAATGAAAATACAATTATTTCAGGAAGTTCGTGCTTAGATAAAAAAGTATCTGAATTTGCCATGGAAAATGGAATTGAAGGATTTGAATTTTTATCTTGCATTCCAGGATCAATTGGGGGCGGAATTAGAATGAATTCAGGTTGCTATGGAAGAGAATTTAGGGATATTACTATTTCTGTTCAAGTCGTAGATTTTGAAGGAAAAGTTTTAACTATTCCATCGCAAGAAATTATTTTTAAATATAGATCAATAAATTTACCAAAAAATCTAATCTTTTTAAGCGCAACTTTACAAGGAAAATTATCTACAATTAATAAAATAAAAAAACAAATCCAATATTTAAAAAGTAAAAAGGAAATTGCACAACCTATAAGAGTCAAAACAGGTGGGAGTACATTTAAAAATCCTGTAAACCAAACAAATAAAAAAGTTTGGGAGCTAATAAAAGAATCAATCAATATAAACGAAGCAAATAAAATGTTTGGCGATGCAATAATTTCAGAAAAACACAACAATTTTCTAATTAATAGAGAAAGTGCTTCCTCGAAGGATATGAAAAATCTTATAAATTTTATTAAGGAAAATGTATATAAGAAAACAGGAGTTAATCTTGAATTAGAAATAATTTTAACTTCATAGAAATGAAAAAAAAAATATTAATTTTAGCTGGCGGCTATTCTAAAGAGAGAGACATAAGTTTTAAAACTGCGCGAGCAGTTTTTAAGCAAATAAAGAATATTTATAAATGTAAAATACTCGATCCTAAAATTGGTTTTATAAGTGAAATAAGAAAATTTAAGCCAGATGTAATATTTAATGCTTTACACGGAAGATATGGAGAAGATGGGTATATTCAATTAATTTTAGAAAATGAAAAAATTAAATATACACATTCAGGTGTAGAAGCCTCGTCTATTTGCATAAATAAATTTATTTCGAAAAAATTATTTATCAAAAATAAAATCACAACCCCTAAATTTATGATCATAAAGGGTTTCTCTAAAATTAATTTAATCGATACTATCAGAGATGTCGAAAATAAATTAAAATTTCCTGTAGTAATAAAACCTATAAATGAGGGATCAAGTGTAGGTGTATATATTTGTTATAAAAATAATTTTATTAAAAATTTAAAAAATTTAAAAAATGAAAAAGAAATTTTGGTAGAAAAATATATTCCAGGGAGAGAAATACAGGTTGCCATAATGGGCAAAAAAAAATTAGGCACAATAGAACTTGTTCCAAAAAGGAAATTTTATGATTACAAAGCAAAATACGAAAAAAATGCTATGACTAAACATATTTTACCAGTTGATTTACCATTAAAAAAACTAAAAGAAGTTGAAAACTTAGCTTTAAAGGCACACAAAATTACTAAGTGCAGGGGTATTACAAGAAGTGATTTTAGATATTATAACAATAAGTTTTATCTATTAGAGGTTAACACTCAACCGGGTATGACTGAATTATCATTAGTTCCTGAAATAGCGAAATTTAAAGGTATTAGTTTTTATAACTTAATTAATTGGATTATTAAGGATGCATCGATCAATAGATAAAAAAAAAATTTACTTTTATCTTATTTTGTTAACTGTTTTGCTGAGTATCCATAATCAAAATTTTAACTATTCAATATATAATTTTTTTAAAATTAAAAAAATTGAATTAAGTGATAATATTGAAGAAAAATTAAACTCTCAAATTTACGAAAAATTAAATAGATTTTATAATTTTAACATTTTTTTTTTAAAATCAGAGGAAGTCGAAAATATATTAGATAATTTTAATATACTAGGAGATTATAAAGTAAAAAAGGAATATCCATCTTCTCTTAAAATTGATTTAAGCAAAACCAATATAATTGCATATTACTTTTCGAATGATCAAAAAATATATATTGGAGAAAATGGAAAAAAAATAACACAATTTGATATAAATTATAAAAATTTACCATCAATAGAGGGTAAAATTAATATTAAAAAATTATTTAACTTGAGAATGAAACTTAAAAAACATGGCTTTGAGTTAAACGACTTTATAAAATTTTATTTAAACAAATCAGACAGGTGGGACTTGCTTTATAATGACAATTTACTAATTAGACTTCCCTTAAATGATATAGAATCTTCGATAGTTATATTAAAAGATATAATAAAATCGAATGATATTAATAATATAAATATAATTGATTTAAGAATTAAAAATAAAATTATTTTATCATGAATAAAATTAAAACTCCAATTTCAATTCTAGAATTTGGATCTGCATGTATAAAGCTTTGTGTTTATGACAGCCAGGCTTTAAATAGAAATTTATTCTATGAGGAGAAAATAGATTCAAAAAAAAAAGATAAATTATTAGTTGATAATTATATTATAAAATTAGTAAAAAAAGCAGAGAAAGATTTAGAACAACACTTAAATGAAATTTTATTAATTATTGACTCTCCAAGCATTCATTCAATTGATATTTCAATTCAAAAATTTTATGATAATAAACCTTTCAAAAATGATGATATAAACTATTTAATTAATCAATGTAAACAAATTATAATTTCAAATAATAGTGACAAAGATATCCTTCACGCAATTATTTCAAAAATTAATCTAGATGATAAAACCATCGAAGATCATGAAAATATTTCTACAAATGTATTTAAAGCTGAAATAGATGTTAAATTTATTGTTATAAATAAAAAAATTTATAACGACTTAAAAAATTTCTTTATAAAAGAACATATATCTTTAAAAAATATTTATTGTTCAAGCTATATCAAGTCACTAGGAATCATTGACAAAATAGGAATGTCTGAGTTTAGTTCATTCATAGATATTGGACTTAATAAAAGCAGTCTCTTAATTTTTAGAAAAAATAAACTTTTATACATAAATAATACACATGTTGGCGGAGACCATATTACTAAAGATATATCAAAAGTGTTGAATATTGATTATCGAAAGGCCGAAGCCGAAAAATTAAAATTCTCAAAAAAAAATAAATTAAATAACAATACTGAAGAAAAGGAAATTTTAAAAAAAATAATTAATGCACGATTAGAGGAAATAGTTGAATTATTATTTTTAGAATGTCCTCTTATTAAAAATAATATTTTTAGCTCTGATTTAAGCCTTTTTTTTACAGGTAATGGATCTAAGGTTTTAAATGAAAATATGTTATCTTTTGGATCAGATTTTGATTTCATCAATGAAATGACAATTGTTGATGAAGAAAAAAAAGATTGCTGTGACAGTGCTGTTAAATTTCAGTTTACTCAAGAAAAAATACAACCTCATGCACTAAATCAAAGCCTTGAAAATAAAGGTTTTTTTGAAAAATTATTTGAATATTTTGCAAAAAATTAGCAATTTTCTGTAACATTTGTTGTTTTTTTGAAGCTATTTTTTTTGTTTATAAGTCACAAATGTCAATTTTAAACCAAAAAACAATTAATTCAGAAATTTCATTGCAAGGTGTTGGCCTGCATACTGGAAAAGAAGTAGAATTAAAACTCTTACCATCAACTCCTAATTCAGGAATAGTGTTTAAAAGAGTAGATTTAAAAGAGAATAATTTAATTATTCCCACGTTTGCAAATGTAGTAGATACAACTTTATGTACAACTTTGTCTAATGAGTATGGGGTGAAAGTTTCTACAATAGAACATTTAATGGGTGCTTTATATGGCTTAGGAATTGACAATTTAATTGTAGAAATTAATTCACAAGAACTTCCTATAATCGATGGTTCAGCTGCAGTATTTATAGAAAGAATTTTATCTACAGGAATAAAATCATCATCAACACCAATAAAATTAATTAAAATTGAAAAAAAAGTTAGCTATGAGGAAGGTAGTAAAAAAATATCATTGGATAAATCTAAAGTAGCATCTGAAATAGATTTTGAAATTAAATACGATAACAAAATTATTGGAACTCAAAGAAATAAAATTAATATATTTAATGACGACTTAAAAGATATTTACGAGTCGAGAACATTTTGCTTGTATGAAGATGTAGAAAAACTCAAAAATTTAGGCCTTGCAAAAGGAGGAAGTTTAGAAAATGCTGTAGTAGTTGGAGAAAAAAAAGTGTTAAATCCAAACGGATTAAGAAATTCTAAAGAATTTGTTAATCATAAAATTTTAGATTGTATGGGCGATTTATATCTTTCAGGTTACAGAATTGTTGGAAGTTTAGTAACGTCTGAAGGCGGCCACGGACTTACAAATAAGATACTAAGAAAACTTTTTTCTGATAAATCCAACTTTAGCGTTATAGAAATAAAGGAAAAAAGTTTACCGCACCAAATATTGGATAGATCTTATCTAAAATCTATTGCATAAAATAGAAATTTTTTTAAATTTCTGCTATTAAATATATATATGCAATATTTATCATTATTTTTAATATTATCCTTTCTTTTATTTAGTTCATGCGCAAAAGATGATTCAGGTGTTGAAATAATCGAAGAAAAGGAAATTAAATTACAGATGATCGATGCATATAATGAAGGTTTGGATGCATTAGAAAATCAGGATGGACTTACAGCAGCCAAAAAATTTAGCGAAGCTGAATTACTATTTCCACAATCAACTTGGGCACCCAAATCTGCTTTGATGTCAGCGTATTCTTACTTTAGTCAAGAATATTATAGTGATGCAATTTATGAAGTTGAAAGATTTCTTAAAACTTATCCCGAACATCCTCGAACAGATTATGCTTATTATCTTTTAGCCATAGCATATTATGATCAAATTATTGATGAAACAAAGGATTTAGATTCAATTCTAAAATCAAAAAAATATTTTAATTATATAATAGATAACTATCCCAATACTGATTATGCTTTAGATGCTAAATTTAAAATTGAACTAATTAATGAAATATTAGCTTCTAAAGAAATGTATCTAGCAAGATATTATTTTGATAAAGAGAAATGGATACCTGCAATTAACAGATACAAGTTTGTTGTTGAAAGTTATAATGAATCAATTTTTATAGAAGAAGCTTTGCACAGATTAGTAGAAATACATTATATTTTAGGACTTGAAAATGAGGCAGAAAAATATGCTTATCTACTAGGTTATAACTACCAATCTAGCGAATGGTATGAGAAAACATATAAAGTTTTTAATAAAAATTATAAAAAAAAAGTTAAAAATATCAAAAAAACAAAAAATGAAAAAAGTTTAATTGAAAAAATTAAGTCTAAAATATTTTAATGGAAGACAAGGCTTCAATAGAAAAGATATATATTAATAAAATCAAAAAATTAAAAAAACATAATAAACAATACTATAATGACAACAAGCCCTCTATTACAGATAGACAATACGATATTTTAAAAAAAGAAATTTTAGAATTAGAAAAATCTTATGATTATTTAGATCATCTAGATTCACCTTCTAAAAATGTGGGTTTTAAACCATCCAAAATTTTTAAAAAACAAAAGCATGAAGTTCCCATGCTGTCATTATCAAATATTTTTAATAAAGAAGATTTGATTAATTTTGAAAAAAAAATTAAAAATTATTTAGACTACAGGTCTGACTATAAATTTGAATATAGTGTAGAACCCAAAATAGATGGGATTTCAGCATCATTGACTTACAAAAATGGAAATTTAGTATCAGGACTATCTAGAGGAGATGGATACGAAGGAGAATTAATTACTGAAAATTTGAAAACAATAAAAGATATACCAAAAAATATTAATAATAAGAATTTTCCAAAAAATATAGAAATAAGAGGAGAAGTGTATATTAATAAAAACGAATTCGAAAAATTAAAAGATAAGTTTGCAAATCCTAGGAATGCCGCTTCTGGATCTTTAAGACAAAAAAACCCGTCAGAAACAAAAAAAATTCCTTTAAAATTTATAGCTTACACATTTGGTTTATTTGAAAAAAATAATTTTGATAAACAATCAGAATTTTTAGAGTCATTAAATCACTGGGGTTTTAAAACTAGCAAATATAATAAATTAATTTCAAATATAGATGATCTTATAAAAAACCATGAAAAATTTGAGAATAAAAGATATGAATTAGATTATGATGTAGACGGTCTAGTTTATAAGATCAATAACCTTGCCCTTCAAAAGAGATTAGGATTTGTTGGTAATGCACCAAGGTGGGCAGCTGCTCACAAATTTTCAGCCGCATCATCATTTTCTAAGATATTAAATATCGAAATTCAAATCGGCAGAACAGGCGCACTTACTCCAGTTGCAAAAGTAGAACCAGTAAACATTGGAGGCGTTGTTGTTTCAAATGCAACATTACATAATGAAGATGAAATACATAAAAAAGATATAAGGGTGGGTGATATAGTCAAAATAGAAAGAGCAGGAGATGTTATACCTCATGTAGTATATGTAGATTTAAAAAAAAGAACTAATAATTCAATTAAATATATATTTCCAAACAAATGCCCCTCTTGTGGATCAAAAATTGAAAAAGAATTTAATAAGCAAACTAAAAAATTTGATGCAGTTAAAAGATGTTCTTCTGAGGGATATAGTTGTGAAAAAATGGCAATTGAAAAAATAAAACATTTTGTCTCAAAAGATGCATTAAATATAGACGGATTAGGAAAAAGAGTTGTTGAAAAGTTTTGGGAAAAAAAATTAATACGATATCCACAGGATATTTTTAAATTAGATTATAAAAAAATATCCAGTTTAGATGGTTGGGGAATGCAATCAGTTTCAAATTTAAAATATTCTATTGATAAGTCAAAAAATATTACATTAAATAAATTTATATTTTCTTTAGGAATAAGACATATTGGACAGGAAAATGCAAAATTAATAGCCAAGCATTTAAAATACAAAGAAAATTTTTTTAATATAGATAAAAATTTTGACTTTGATTCATTTTTAAATATTGATGGTATTGGAGAAATTCAAATTTCATCGATCAAAAAATTTTTTATAAATAAAGAAAATAATAAAATAATAAAAGAACTTTCTGTTCGTTTAAATATACAAAATGAAATAATCAACAATTCTGGCAAGTTCAAAGATTTTAGTTTCATGATTACGGGAAAACTTGAAAATATGAGTAGGGCTGAGGCAAAATCAGTTATAGAAAAAAATTCTGGGAAAATTCTAAGCTCTGTAAGTAAAAAATTAGACTATTTAATTGTTGGCTTAAAACCAACTGCTAAGAAAGTAAATCAGGCAAAAGAGCTTGGCATTAAAATTATAGACCATAAAGACTTATCTAAGTTATTAAATTGATTTAATTAACCAATTTTTTTCATCTCTATTTAGGTATTTAGAAATTTTACCATAAATCTCTAAATTATAATTAAATAGGTAGTTTTTTTCGCTCAAACTTAAAAGTTTTTCATTTATCAAATCTTTATCGATCGGAGCCATTGTTAAGTTTTTAAATTTTAAATTATTTTTTATTTTTTCAACATATATTAAGTTCTCAATTCTTATTCCAAACTTCCCTTCCTCATAATATCCAGGTTCATTGCTTACAATCATGCCTTCTTTTAACTCAATAGAATTAAATTTTGATATTGCTTGTGGACCTTCGTGAACATTTGAAAAAAAACCAACCCCATGTCCAGTTCCATGTCCATAATCCAAATTAATTTTTTTTAGAAACTTTCTAGCCTTTTTATCTATCAAATATCCTTTTTTGATTTGATTTAAATTGTTTGTTGCTACTGCTATGTGTCCCTTAAGAACCCTTGTAAAAATATTTTTTATTTTTTTAGAAGGCTTTTTAAAGCAAACAGTTCTTGTAACATCTGTTGTCCCATATTTATATTGACCACCTGAGTCACATAAAAAAATATCATCTTTCTTAATTTTTCTATTTGTCTTTTTTGATGATCTGTAATGTATAATAGCACTGTTAGGTCCAGATCCCGCAATAGTATTAAAACTTGGGTAAATATAATCTTTGTTCTTTTTTCTAAATGACTCTAATTTTTTTTCTAAATATAATTCATCAAAACCAAAATTCTTATCTTGTTTAATCCAAAATAAAAATTTAGTAAGAGCTACACCATCTTGAATATGGACATTTTTCATATTTTCTATTTCAACTTTATTCTTAATAGATTTTAAATGATAAATTGGATCCTCAAAATTAGTAATAGAGAATTTCGAATTTAATAAACTTTGATAAAATATTGAGCAAGTTTGACAATCTATAGTAAATCTTTTTGATTTAAGTTTTGATAATATTTCATAAAATTCTTCGAATTTGAAATATCTGATTTTTTTATATTTTATTTTATTTTTTATTTTTTTTGTTTTGCTTAATTCACTAAAAAAATAAATTTGTTTTTCTTTATCGATTAATAATCTTGCATTTGGGATAGGACTGTTTGGGTTGTCATTTCCTCTGATATTAAGTAACCATGCAACATTTTCAGGAGCTGATACAAAAATACTATCTGTCTTGTTTTTCTTTAATATTTTATACAATCTATTTATTTTTGATATTGAACTTTCTCCTGCAATTCTGTCATTTATATTAAAAAACAATTGTCCTCTTCTACCTTTCTCCTTAAAAATAGAGTCAATTAAATTTTTTCTGATTGGTATTAGTTGGTATTTGTTAGCAAAATATTTCTTTAAAGTTGTTTCAGTAAATAATTTTGGGTCATAGCCAATTTTCGCTATACTTTTGCAATTTAAAATATCTTTCGGGTAACTGTATGGGATTTCTAATATTCTAAAATTTTTACCACTCTCCATTTTACTCTGAATCAGATATCTACCATCGACAAAAAGAAAATTTGTAGATTTTGTTATTATTGAAAATCCTGCAGAACCAGAAAAATTTGAAATAGTTTTTAATCTATTTGGGAAAGCATATTCACTAAAAAATTCGTCATTCTTGGGTATTATATACGCATCTAAATTATAATTTTTTAAAATTTTTTTTATTTTATAAAGCAATTTCATGATTTAATTCTTTTTTGATATCTTAGCCAACCTGGGCTTTTGATTTCACTTTCATAATCAATATCTTGATTAAAATCAAAATCATCATACTCATCTTTTAAGAACTGGTTGTTTTTTTTTAGATGTTTTTCCGGTAATTCGTCTATGAATCTTGATGAAATGCTATCCATCCAATCTCCTTGATAAAATCTATTCATAGAAAAGGAAATGTGTGCAAGTTTTTTCGCCCTTGTAATTCCTACGTATGCCAGTCTTCTTTCTTCTTCCAATCCATTCTGCCCTTTTTCTTCCATTGACTTTTGATGAGGAAATAGACCTTCCTCCCAACCTGGTAAAAAAACTATATCAAATTCTAATCCTTTTGAAGAATGCATAGTCATAAGATTTACCTTTTGACCTTCCCAATCTTGATCAATAGATGTTGCCAAGGCTACATGTTCAAGGAAACTTTCTAGATTGTCAAATTCTTTCATTGCATTTAAAAGTTCTTTTATATTCTCAAGTCTATTTTCATTTTCTAGATCTTTTTTATCTTTAAGCATTTTACTATATCCTGACTCATCCAAAATTATTTGCAAAAGTTTTACGTGGTTTATTTTTTTTTTTTAAATCAAATCTCCATTTTTCTAATAGAGTTAGAATTGAGTTTAATCCTAATTTAGGTTTTGGTTTAATTAAATTTAACTGAATCATTTGTCTTGCACTGTCTTCGAGCGAAAAATGTTTCTTTTTTGCATAATCATGAATTAATTTAATTGTAGTATCTCCAATTGATCTTTTTGGAACATTAATAATTCTTTCAAATGACAAGTCGTCTCTAGATTGATTGACAACTCTAAGATAAGCAATACAATCTTTAATCTCAGCTCTTTCATAAAATTTTATTCCACCAATAATTCTATAAGGTATACCAATTTTTAAAAAGCGTTCTTCAAATTCCCTGGTTTGAAAAATTGCTCTTACAAGTATTGAAATATTGTTTAATTTGTAATTAGATTTTAGTTTCTCTATCTTTTCACCTATACCTATAGCTTCATCTTTTCCATTCCTGTAGCTATCTAAAAATACACATTCACCTTCTTCTCCATCAGTATAAAGAGTTTTTCCTACACGATTTTCATTATTGGAAATTAATCCCGAAGCAACTGATAAAATGTTTTGCGTAGATCTATAGTTTTTTTCTAATCTTATTATTTTTGTATTTTCATATGATTTATCAAATTCTATAAAATTTTTTATTTCAGCACCACGCCAACTATATATAGATTGATCATCATCACCTACACAGCAGATATTTTTATTTTCTTCTGACAATAATTTAAGCCATCTACTCTGAATAAAATTTGTATCTTGATATTCATCAACTAAAATATATTTAAAGTTTTTAGAATACATTTTTGTAATATCAGGATTATTTTCAAATATTTTTATACAATGAAGAATTAAATCGTTAAAGTCACAAGCATTAAGATCAAGTAGTTTAGATTGATAAATTTTATAAATTTTTAGAAATGATTCCTCTAACTTTTCACTTTTTTTAAGCACCACATCATTCGGATACCAACCTTTATTTTTCCATTTTTCTATTACATTTAATATATAATTTGGTGAAATTTTTTTTGTATCTATATTTTCAGATTTGCAAATATTTTTAATTAGTTTCTTTTGATCGTCCTGATCAATTATAGTAAAATTATAATTTAACTCTGCGGCTCGAGCATGTTTTCTTAAAATTTTAACGCATATTGAATGAAAAGTTCCAACCCAAGGCATTCCAAATTTCTTTTTTTTTAAATTATCAAGAATTCTGCTCAACATTTCGTTTGCCGCTTTATTTGTGAAAGTGACTGCTAAAACCTCCTGTGGAGATGCTTTGCCAGATAATATTATGTGGCATATACGAGAGGTTAATACCCTTGTTTTTCCAGACCCAGCTCCAGCAACAATTAACAATGGTCCATTGAGGTGGGTAACAGCTTCTTTCTGTTTTTCATTTAATTTTTCTAAATAATCAAAATTTAACATTTCAAATTTTAGTTGTATAAGTATTTTTTAATAATGAAAAAAAAATCATTCACAATCCCTTTTAGAAGTAATTTTTTTAAAGAACAAGATCCTTTTCATCTAGTTATCATTTTTTTCATTATTTTTTTTGGTACTGCTATTTTTTTTTCAATACCTACATTCTATGATTATAAAAAATACAACCAAAAGATTGAAAATACAATTAACCAAGATTTTAAATTTAAAATATACAATTTAGAGGATATTAGTTTTAGGTTCATTCCCTCTCCTCATTTACTGATAAAAAAAGCTGACCTTAAAATACAAGATAACGAAAAAGATCCAATTTCTAATTTAAAAAATATAAAGGTTTTTATATCACTCACTGATTTATATAAAAAAGATGAATTTAAAATAAAAAAATTAGTTATTAAAAAAGCAAATTTATATTTTAATAAATATTCAGGAATTAATTTAATAAATAATCTTAAAAAAAATATAATAAATCATCTTATAATTCAAAGGAGTACTTTTTTTTTTAAAGATAAAAATGAAGAAATTATTTTAATATCAAATATTCAGAACTTGGATTATAAAATTGATTTAGTAAATAATAAAAAAATTTTATCAATTAACGGTAATATTTTTGATTCGAATTTTAATTTAAATTATTTTATAGATTATAAACAGCCAAATATTCAAAATTTATTATTTAATCTAAAAAATCCTAATGTAAATTTTAATAATAAATTAATAGAAGATATTTACTCTCTTAACCAGAAACAAGAGGGGAAAATGTTAATTAAGTTTTTAAATAACTTAAATGAAATAAATTACAATATCATAAATGATAATATAATTTTTAAAAACAAAAATTTAAATAATTCAAATTTTGATATAAATGGATCAATTAATTTAAAACCTTTTTATTTTGATTTGCAAATTAATTTAAAAAAAATAGACTTAAAAAATTTAGAAAATTTATTCTATTCAGTCTATCAAAAAAAGGAATCAGATTTTAAAAACCTTTCGGGGATTTTAAAAATAAATTTCGATAACATTGATTATAAAAATTTAAAAAACGGAGCTTTAAGTCTATCGTTTGAAGATTCCAATGTAAATGTAGAAACTTTGAAACTTAATATTTTTGATTTTGCCATACTGGAGGTAAATGAATATGAATATCTATCAAATGTAAATGAAATTCTTCAAATGAAAATAAAAATAAATATTATTGATAAAGATAAATTTAACAGATTTCTATTTAATTATAAAAAAGATGTAATTGATGAGGATAATATATATTTTACCTATCAATATAATTTGAATAATGGAAATAGTTCTATTTCCACAATTTCAAAAAAAGGTTTTTTTAGTAATAATGAATTTTATAGCTTTAGAAATTTACAACAATTAAAAAATTTATTAAGAGATGATAATTTGCTTAAGTTGGATTAATCATTTTTTTTGGATCAACTATTTTTAAATATTCTTTTTCATCAATTAGACCACTTTTGATGGCCTCATGTTTTAGTGTCGTTCCGTTTTTAAGTGCTGTTTTTGCAATCTTAGCTGCATTGTCATAACCTATTTTAGGAGCTAGAGCTGTCACAAGCATTAATGAATTATCTAAATCATCCTTTATTTTTTTTTTATTTGCTAAAATTCCTCTAACACAAAACTTTGCAAAATTACTGGAACTATCAGAGAGTAAATCTATCGACTGAATTATATTGTGAGCAATTAAAGGTTTAAATACATTTAGTTCGAATTGACCTTGTGATCCAGCTATAGTGATTCCACTATGATTGCCAATTACTTTAACACAGACCATAGTTACAGCTTCTGACTGTGTAGGATTCACTTTACCAGGCATAATTGAAGAACCAGGTTCATTTGCTGGTAGTGTCAATTCTCCATATCCCGCTCTGGGTCCAGATCCTAAATATCTAATATCATTTGCTATTTTCATTAAACACACAGCGGCGGTATTTAAAGTTCCAGAAAAATTTACAATTGCATCATGAGCAGCCAAAGCTGCAAATTTGTTTTTTGCAGGTTTAAAATTAATTTTTGTTATTTTGCTAATTTCTTTACATACTTTTTTATCAAAATTTTTTTTAGTATTTATTCCAGTCCCAACAGCAGTTCCACCTTGTGCTAAGAAATGTATTTCTTTTAAAGCATGCTTAATTCTTATAATTGTATCTTCCAACTGTGATTGATAGCCAGAAAATTCTTGACCAAGTGTTAAAGGTGTAGCATCTTGAAGATGAGTTCTTCCAACTTTAATTATATTTTTGAACTGCTTTACTTTTCGTTTAAATTCTTTATTTAACAAATT
>MDTE01115364.1_pt1 | contig 18081 bp, 15 predicted proteins | sample 811231 | NCBI WGS metagenome assembly MDTE01 (sample SAMN05326651, study PRJNA326480) | marine metagenome | isolation source: seawater | place: Indian Ocean: Red Sea | collected 2010 | reverse complement strand
GTAGCAAAAAAGTAATTTTCGAAATTACAGTTAGGAAAAATCTTAAATTATCACTATAATACAAATCTACCTTTGAATTAGCATTAACATTTATTGTCATGAGTCTATCGGAAAAATTATTAATTTTTGAGTCGGATTTCCATCCTTTATCAAATAAAAAGGGAAGCATTATATTCAGATTTTCATTAGTTTGATTTTCAATTTTATAAGTGTTCATGCTGTATCTCTTAAAAATAATATCTTTTCTTTTCTCAAAAAAGGACTGGTTTGAAAGCATGCAATCAATACTATTATAAAAAGAGCTACAATTTCTCTCAATAAAATCTAGGTATTCTTGATCGTTTTTTAAAACTAGCTTTTGATTGTCTTTTCTTTTCATTATAATAATTTCTTCTTTATTTGAATTAAGAGTATTTAATATTGAAAACTTACTACTGTCTATTTTTTGTAATTCACTTTGGTAAATCATCAAAAACTCAATATTAAAAAGTTCAAAAAAGAGTTCATTATTAATTTCGTTAATCCTCGGATCAATTGAAGTGTACATTAATTTTGTAGTGTTTCTTAAAGCTGGTTTTGCAGAGTTTTTAAAATTGTAATTAAATGGATAGACACTGTATTTAATCAGGTCATTAAAATAAAAAATATTTAAATTTATAAAAAAATCATTATTTCTTTTTTCTATATCGTTCCATATCTTTTCGCTTAAATAAAATTTACTATTATTTTTAATTTTAAAATCTTTTGGAAAAAATGGATTCTTTTTTTCTAATAAAACTGCGTTATTAAGTTTAAATGGATTAAACTTTTGATTATTTTCACTCATTTTTTCAATACTCAAAAATAGATGAAAAACTACAGGTAAAATACAAGAAAAAATAATAATTTTTTTCAACAAAGATTTTTTTATATTTTTTAAAAAATTCATAAACAATAAAATAGATGTAAAATTTATCAAATCTCTGAAAATGAAACCCGAGTCTATTAAAAAAATATATTTGCTCGTATTAGAAATTGAAATTAAAATTAATATTAAAAATATATAGTTTAGATAATAAAAACTTTTAGATTTTTTTTTAAGTATTAACTTAAATGACTCGAACAATCCAAAGTAAAATACCAAACCATTGAATGGTAAATAAAAATTATCAAAAGTTTTAAATTTACTTAGATATGGGAAATCTACTGTAAAAAAATGTTCAAAAAATTTGAGAATAAAGACTATTCCAGAAGTAAAATGTTTAAATGATAAATCTATTAATTGTTGTCTTAAAGCAGTATTTTCGTAGAGTTGCAAATCATTATATAACCTTAAACTATGTTCTGAAATTATAATTAAAAAAATAAAAATCGAAAAGTAGAAGACTTTTTTTCTTAAAAAGAACCATTGATTATTTAAAAGAGTAAATATTGTAATAAATATGAAAATTGTAAAAACGTATGTAACATGTGTATTTACAAAGCAGTAACTAAAAAAAATAGTAAGTTTTAACAAGTCTAAATTTTCTCTTCTTTGAAAATATTTTAAAAGGTAATAAAAGATTGGTGGGATCAAAGAATATCCTAATATAATCTTAATAGCATCAGCAGATAAAATATAAAAAGTTGGAGTAATGCCAAAACAATAAATTAGAAAATATAGATATGAGTAATTAATATCAAAATACTTTTGAATTTTTTTCCAATAATTTATCTGTAAATAAAAACAAATGGTCAATGTAAAAAAATAAAAAAGATTTATTTTATTAATGAACAAAATAGGGAAAAATAAAAAATCCAAGCCATAACCCAATGGCATACGTGATCCGGGGCCTATTAAATCAAAGTAAAACATGAAAAAAGATTTATTATTTAAAGAAAGTTTTAAAGAAAAAAGATTATTGTAATAATCCTCGAGTCGTTCGAAACCGAAAAAATTTAAAGGAAGCAAAAAAGTTGAAAGAGCTAAAAAAATCAACAAAAAATCTAAAGATCTTTTTTTTTTTAAATTTGATTTATTTTTTAATCGCATTTAATTTATAATTAAAATATGTAATGTCCTACAATTTAAATAGAGATATTGTAGAAAAGATCAAGTAATTTTAAAAAATAAAATATGAAGATTAATCAAGCTGTAATATTAGTAGGAGGATTAGGTTTAAGGTTGGGTATTATTACTAAAAAAACTCCTAAGCCTTTAATAAAAGTAAATAATAAACCTTTCTTAGATTATATCATTAGTTTTTTAGTAAAATACAATTTTAAAAAAATTATTTTATTGACAAAATTTAAACATGAATTGTTTTTCAAAAAATATCACAATAAAATTTTTAATTGTGCAAAGATAAAGTGTATTAAGCAGAAAAAATTTTACGGCACCGCTGGATCACTAAAAAAAATAATTAATAGATTGGACAAAAGATTTTTACTTTGTAACGGAGACACCTTTTTTGAAATAAATTTATTTGATCTTTTAAAAAAATTCAAAAAACAAGATATTGGTCTTCTAGGATGCTCTAAAACACAAAAAAATACAAGAAGATACACTTCGTTTTCTTCAAAAAATAAAAAACTGATCTCTAGCGGAGTTTATCTATTTGATAGAGACAAGATAAAAAAGTTTCTCACAAATTATAGCTCTTTAGAAAATGAGGTTCTTAAAAAACTACCTAAAAGTAGATTCAAAAAAATTGGCTATAAAAAAGATTTTTTAGATATTGGGACGCCAAAAGATTTAAAAAAATCTTCACACTTTTTAAAAAAATCTTTAAAAAAAAAATGTGTCTTTTTAGATAGAGACGGAGTTATTAACTATGATCTTGGTTATGTTTATAAGAAGAAAAATTTTATTTGGAAAAAGAAAGTCCCGGAAGCTATTAAACTTTTAAATGATAATGATTTTTATGTTATTGTTATATCCAATCAATCTGGAGTTGGAAGAGGTTATTATAGAATACAAGATGTTGATAAATTACATGAGTGGATTAATACATATCTAAATAGTAAAGGGTGTTTTATAGATAGATTTTATTATGCTCCTTATTACAAATTTTCTAAACAAAAAAGATTTAGAATGGGGAAAAGTTTAAGAAAACCCAATATTGGCATGTTTAATCAAGCTATGAAAAATTTCGATATAATTAAAAAAAATACATTTTTCATTGGAGACAAAGATACTGACGCGAAGGCTGCAAAAAAATTTAACATTAAATACTTAAAGGTGGACAATAAAACTAATTTATATAATTTAATTAAAAAAAAAATAATAAATTAGTAATTTTCTAAGATTTATGAATAAAATATTTTTAACTTTAATAATAATGATTTACAATTAAATATATGAAAAAAGTTTTAATCACTGGAATCACTGGTATGGTGGGCTCCCACCTTGCTGATTATCTATTATCAAACACTAAGTGGAAAATATATGGCGCTTGTAGATGGCGAAGTCCTACTGATAATATTAAACATTTAGTTAATTTTATAAATGTAAAAAAAAGAATTCATTTAGAATATATGGATTTAACAGATTACAGTTCTGTTGAAAACTCAGTAAAAAAGATCAAACCTGATATTATTTTTCATTTAGCTGCGCAAAGCTTTCCAAAAGCAAGTTTTGACATGAGAGAAGTAACTTTTGATACAAATATTTTAGGCACAGACAGACTTTTAAACTCTGTTTTGCAATTAAAGCTAAACCCAATTATACATATATGTTCTTCCTCTGAAATTTTTGGAAAAGTAAAAAAAAAAGACTTACCTATTAAAGAAACTAATTCATTTCATCCAGCTTCGCCTTATGCAATTTCAAAAATAGGAACAGACTTATTAGGTAAGTTTTATCATGAGGCGTATGGGATGAAAACTTTGATAACAAGAATGTTCACTCATACTGGTCCCAGGAGAGGTGATTATTTTGCTGAGTCAAGTTTTGCAAAACAAATCGCAGCAATTGAATTAGGTTTTCAAAAAAAAGAAGTTTTGGTTGGAAATTTAGACTCTTTGAGGACCGTCGCTGATGTAAGAGATGCGATTAGGGCTTATTATTTACTTGTAACTAAAAAACCAAAGTTTGGAGAGTCTTATAATATTGGTGGAAACTACGTATGTAAAGTAGGTGATATTTTAAAATACTTAATAAAAATTTCAACTGTTAAAAATATCAAAGTAAAAATTGATAAAGATAAATTGAGACCTTTAGATGCTGATTTACAAGTCCCCGATACATCGAAATTCAAGAAACACACAAAATGGAGACCTGAAATAAAATTTCAAAAAACAATGACAGATCTGCTTAACTATTGGAGGCATAAACTAAAGGATGGACCCTATATTAACAGATGAAAATTTTAACAACAAAACTAAATGGAGTTTTCAAAATTAAGCTTAATGCCTTTAAAGACCATAGGGGCATTTATTTAGAAACTTATAATAAAAATATTTATAAAAAGCTTAGAAATAAAATTAATTTTGTTCAGGACGATATATCTGTTTCCAAAAAAAGAGTCTTAAGAGGTATACATGGTGATAGAAAAACTTGGAAACTTATATCTTGTTTACATGGGTCGTTTTATCTTCTTGTAGTTAATAATATAAAAAGTCATAAACAATTTAGAAAATATCAATTTTTTAAATTGTCTGAGAAGAAATTTGATCAAATTTTAGTCCCACCAGGATTCGGTAATGCACACTATGTTACAAGCGATAAAGCAATCTTTCACTATAAGCAATCTACCTATTATGATATAAAATCACAATTCACAATAAATTGGAAAGATAAAAATTTCAAATTTAAGTGGCCAATTAAAGTTTTAAAACCAATTATATCGAAGAGAGATAAATGAAATTATTAACAAAAATTTTTATAATTTTTTTAATTTTAAGTTCGGTTTCATATGCAGACGAAGTTCCTGTGATTGTTATCGCTCCTGGAAAAACACCTCAATCTATATCGACAGTTGGATCGTCAGTAGTTGTTTTAGATGAAAAGTTTTTCAAAAAAACAAATGAATTTTTTTTAGGAGATGTGTTGTCCTCCAACTCTACAAGTATAAACTTTTTTCAAAATGGTGGTTATGGTGCTACCTCAGCAATACAGCTAAGAGGTTTACCTAAAAGATACTCTACAGTTTTTATCGACGGTGTAAAAATGTCAGATCCTTCAAGCGTTTCTGGTGATTTTGACTTTAATCATATTTTAACTAGTCAAATCTCTAGGGTAGAAATTTTGAAAGGGAACCAAAGTTCAGTTTATGGTAGCGGGGCAATAGGGGGAACTATCAATATAACAACCAAAAGCTTTGATGAAAAAGAAGGCCAAACTTTTAATTTAAGCAATGGTTCAAACAAAACAAAAACTTTTTCTTTTCAAAAAACAAAAAAATTAAATGATTCAAATTTTTTTGTAAGTTTTGATTACTTTAATACGGGGGGGATTTCGCAAATGAGCCATAACGATGAAAATGATTCATACAAGAATAATTCCTTAGTTGCAAAATATGAAACATTTTTAAATGATAAATTAAGATTCGAAACTAATTTGAGATATAGAGACTCATATTTACAGTATGATAAAGAATTAAACACATCTTCAGCAGATCATAGCGAGGAAGAAGACGGAAAACATATTTTTTCAACTGGAAAAATCACCTATGAGGTAAATGAAAAATTTAAAAATTCTTTATCTTTAAGTAAATCGTATAATAAGAGAGTTTATGGTGCTACTCCTAACAGCGGAAATACATTACAAGATAATTATTATGGCGAAAGATATACTTATGATTATTTTGGTGAATATAATTTTGACCTTGATAATAAAATTATTTTTGGCGTCCAAAGAGAAGACGATTTGATCGACTACAATCCTAATTTATCTGGAATAAAGAATGAGTCATTCAAAACAACATCTAACTACTTTGATTATCAAAAAAGGTTTTCTGATAGTTTTTTTGCAACATTTGGATCAAGATTCGATGATAACTCTGTAGCGGGCAATGAGGACGCACACCGAGCGACTTTGGCTTATTTTTTTGACGAGAAAAAGACTAAATTAAAAAGTTCATTTGGAACAGGTTTTAGATTTCCTTCACTTTACGAAATGTACTATGTTTATGCAGCGAATGAGAACTCTCTTGGCAGTGTGAAGGCGGAAAATAGTAAAAGTTTTGATATTGGTTTAGAAAAAACATTTTTAAATAATAAATTAAATTTAGATCTTACTTATTTTAATATTGAGTATAAAGATGTTTTAGAGGGATGGAAAACAGGGACAAGTTCGGGTTTGAATTACACTACTCAAAATATGCCTGGAACTGTTAAGTCTCAAGGATTAGAATTATCATCCAATTGGAAAAAAAATAAGTATCTAGATCTTGGATTAAATTATACTTATACATCAACTTACGATGGTGCTGAGCAAGATGACCCAAATAAAAGTAACTCTTATTACAACTCGCAAATGGTTAGAGTGCCAAGACATTTGATTAACTTAAATACAATTATAAAAATTCCTGGATACGAAAATTTAGATTTGACTATTAATTCAAAATGGTCAGATGAAGCTCGAGACTATGGAAATGGCAACAGAACATACGATGATGAAAGAACAAAAGAATATTTTGTAAATGATTTAAGTTTAAATTATAATTATTATGATGCTTTTAAGTTTTACTTTAATATTACGAATTTGTTTGATGAAGAATATGAGACTGCTAGAGATTACTCTCAACTAGGTAGATCTTTAAATATAGGTTTAAAAAAATTATATTAAATTAATGAGAAATCCTTATAACTACATAGCTATTTTCATTTTAATATTAATTAGTAGAATAGTACCTCATCCACCTAATTTTACACCTATCATCGCATTAAGTTTTTATGTGCCGGCAATTTTAGGTATAAAGTTTTTATTTTTTTTTGCTTTAAGCTACGTATTTATTGATATTTTTTTTGGATTACACGATGCATCTTTTTTTGTTTGGGGAAGTATAATTTTGATTTCTTTAATATCAAAATTTTGGAAAACTTCTTTTAGAGCTCGAGCAATAGGTGTAGTTTTAGGGTCAATTATTTTCTTTGCAATTACCAACTTTGGAGTATGGACCTCAGGATATTATGGATATACTTTTAATGGTTTAATTTCTTGTTATGTAGCGGCAATACCTTTTTTCAATAATACATTAATGGCTACGATTATTTATGCATTTATAATTGAATTAATCTTGAAGCTATTTTTCCCGAATTATGAAAAAATTAACGAAAAAATCTAATTATTCTTTTTATACCACATAATAGTATCTTTTAATCCCTGGGCTAAACTATATTTAAATTTAAAATTTAAAATTTTTTTTAATTTATCAATATTTATTTTTCTTGCTGAAATCATTTTTGGAGTATTTTTTTTAAAATAAAAACTTTTGTTTTTATAGTAACTATTAATAATAGATATTATATTAATTAAACTCACTGACTTGCCTGATCCTACATTGATTATTAAGAATTTTTTTTTATTTTTTATTAACAAAATTAAAATTTCAACAAAATCTTTTATATATAAAAAATCTTTTATATCTTTACCATCACCCCAAATATCAATTTTTTTTTTACTATTAAATTTTCTTATAAGCGAAGGAATAACTTTTGAATTTACTTTATCGAATTTATCATAAGGACCGTAAAGGTTTGATGGCCTCACTATTAACACATCAAAAAACTTGTTAAACATTTCACATACCTTTTCAGTATAAAGTTTCATCCAAGCAACATTTTCATATTTTTTAAAAAAAGAGTAATTTACATCCTTTTCTTTCATGTGAGTAATCTTATCTGGGTAAACAACACTGCTACTTAGAAAAATAAATTTTTTAATTTTGTTTTTTTTACATGAATTAAGAATATTCAAATTAATCTTAGTATTGATTGTAACAAATTCTAATGGGTTTTTTTCAATAACTTTTGCACCAGCTGTAAATGCAGCACACATCACGACAATATCCTTTTTTTTGGTAATTTTATCGCAATAATTTTGATTACGTAAATCTCCACGAAAATATTTAATATTTTTAATTTTTTCAAATTTCTTTTTTTTAAAAATTGTCGAAAAAATTTTATATTCTTTTTTCTCAGTCAATGATTTAATTAAATTAAATCCCACAAAACCAGATCCACCGATAACTAGAATTTTTTTCATATTATTTCATGCTTTCTTTTTTTTTTAATAAAAAAATTATTCAATTTATTTATATTTTTTATTTTTTTAAAAAAATTTTTATTTAGTTTTTTGAAGTTCTGATTAGATAAGTTATTTTCAAGTTCTAAAACACTTCTTACCCCTACTAAAGCACATGATACCATTTTTTCAGTTAAGACAAATCTAATTGCTGTATTTTCAATATTAACTTTATAATTTAAATTTTTAATAGAATCTAATCCTTTTCTCCAACTTTCAATTTGAATTCTCGACCAAAGACTCCGATAATCATTTTTTCTATAGCTAATTTCTGACCTCAAAAATTTTTCTGTAAAAAAACCAAAACAGAAAATTGATCTTGCTACCAAGTCAATTTTGCTACTTTTTAAAATATTCCATAATTTTTTTTCATAAATTCTATTATCTAGTATATTAAAATTACACTGCATTAGATCAAATTTATATTTTTTATAATAAAGTAAATAATCAGTTGGTGACTCAACTGAAATTCCAATATGTTTTATTTTTCCCATCTTTTTTTGGCTTAACAAAAATTCATAACAATTAAGAATATGTTTATCATTTTTTTTTGGATTGTATATTAGTACATAATCAAGATAATCTGTTTTTAAATTTTTTAATGATTGATGAATTTGATTTGAAACATTTTTGATTTGAAAATTAATTTTTTCTCCAAATTTATTAAGTCCAACTTTTGTGCATAACAGAATTTTTTCTCTCTTTTTTGTCCCAAATTCATTACCTATTAAAGACTCACTTCTACCATAAGCTGGGGACGTATCATAAAAATTTACACCAAATTCGTAAGCTTTACCTAAAATGCGGGAGATTTCTTTCTTAGAAATTTTGTTATAAAAAAAATTTCTATATTCTTTATTTGCTAACGACCATGATCCCAACCCAATCAAAGAAATTTTCTTTTTAGATGATTTTAATTTCTTAAAAATCATCAAACAATATATGAATTTCCTATAATATTTGAAGATTTATCGTTTTCAATTAGACTTTTATTATTTAAAGTGTTTTCAATTTTACAAGTATATCTTCCACTTCTGTGACCATACCATACTACTTCTCTCATCCAATCATCCCAATTAGTAAAGGCGAAGTCAGATTTTATAATTTTAATTACAGATTTATTTTTTTGTAAGTTAAATTCTTTATTTTTTTTTATCAAATCATAACAATCTGCAACATTATAATTTAACTCTAATATTTTATCTTCTTTTTCAAAAGGTAACCTCATAATACTTTGATTTAATTTGATACAATCATTTAAAATTTCATCATTTAAGTTTTCTTTTCCTTTAATAAAATAGTTTTTTGCTTCTTCAAAAAAAGAATTGAACGAATTATCTTTCAAAAGCCTTATATATTCTAGCTCACCAGGAGGCCAAAAAATTCCTAAACAATCTTTTTCTAGAATAAATTCGTACCCACCATTAGTTATTGATGATGCATGCTTTTTCAAATTAGTAATAATTTTAGAAATAATGGGAAAATTTTTATCTTCCTCTAAAGAGATAAAATCTTCAAAAATTGACCTATAGCTTTTATTTTCAAGATTAGACTTGATCATAATAGGTATTTGCAAAAGTTTATTAAAATAGAAAAATTCACTAACAGATGCATATAATCTTGTTTTAATCCAGTCATCTTTAGGAAGTGTTCGTGTGGAAACTACTATTTCTTGTTTTTCTTTAATTCCATCTTTAGGATCTTCATCTAAGGATCCATGGGGATTTACAATTGGTACAGATTTGGTAACAATTTTATTTGATTTAATGTATTCATCTCTAGCCATCTCCGCATTTGGTAAAATCGATAAATTGTTATATTGAATTCTATTATGCTGACCAGAGCTTATTACATTGGAAACTCCATTTGCAAAACTATCGTATGTGTCGCCTGGTAAACCCAAAATAAACTCTGTGTATGTTGTAATGCCATCTTCTGTAAATCTTTTTTGAAGTTCCTGATAATCTTCAATTGAAATATTGTCTCTTTTAATTTCTTTTAAAGTATGGCTATCGACAGATTGCATCGCTAATGTAACCCCTTTACTAAGCCCGTTATCTGCTAAAAGCTTTTGTACTTTATAAGCCCTCTCTCTGGCATTTTTAGTATTTTGAACAGATAAAACTTTTGGATAACCATATTTATTTTTATTTTCGACTGCCTTTAATGCTATATCATAATCTCTTGGAAGCATTCCAAAATTTGCATCACAACAGAAAATAAACTCAACTTTATTTTTTGAAAACCAGTCTAGTTCTCTTGTTACTCGATCTAGTTCTATTCTCGCTACTTTACTATTAGTTGCTGAGCCCCAATCGCAGTATGTACATGAAAATGGACATCCTCTATTAGTTTCCCAGCTAGCTAACCATCTTTCTTGAGGATTTTTCTTAATTAAGCTGTCAAAGACTCCACAAAGATAAGGTGATGGCGAGTTCTCAAAAGACTTAAGTCTTGGAATAGTTTTATTATTAAAATATTTTTTATTTTTTAAATAACTTATGTTAGGCGTACTTTCATAGTTTATATTCGGAAATTCATCTAATAATTTCAGAATTGTTCTCTCACCTTCTTGATGAATACAAACATCTAAGTAAGGATTTTCTCTTAAAAATTTTTCAGCTTTTCCGTCAATATTATCGGGTACTGAGGGACCTCCAATAATTATAAATTTATTTTTATCCAATTTTTTTAACTCTTTTGCTATTGCCAGAGTGATTTGCTCATTCCAAACGTACATGCTTAACAAAACGATGTTGGATTGTTTTAATTTTTCTATACAAACATTAAAATCTTCTCGCTTATAAATAGGATCTAAAAAGTCATATCGCTTATTATCAATTGAATTATGAAGAACAAATGCTTGTAGTAATCCTATTGAATAAGGTAAATAGTATTGCCCAGCAAAACCATTATTAATCTGCGTTGATCCAATTTTGAGTTTTGAAATATTTTTCATTATCACTTTATATTATAAAAATCCCCATTTTCAATCAATAGAGTACTTCTGCTATCACTTCTATTAAGTGCTTTTTTATACTCTTGAAAAATTTGCTTAGGTTCGACTAAGTTAACAACATTAACCTCAGTAAGTATTTTTTTAAATATTGAAGTATAATTTTGAGTATGTTGGACCCCTCCATTCAAAGGTTTTTTTGATCCTATAGATGTCCTTATTATAACTCTAGGTTTGTAAGTATTATTTGATAAAAACCTCAACTTATCTAAATGATTAACAAGTTGGTTCATCGCTAAAATCAAAAAATCAAATCTTGGATAGCATGTAATCGGAATAAATCCCTCAAGAGCTAAACCAGTGGAAATTCCCATTTGAACCTCTTCAAAAACTGGTAATTCAATTTTCTTTTTTTTATTAATTTGCTTTAGAGTATTGAATATTGCATTCCCGCTAAATTCTACTGATTGACCTATAAAAATTGTTTTTTGATTTTTTGCTAAATAATTCATAGACCTAATTAATTCTTTTTTATATTGAAGTCCTTTTTTCATTTAGAATAGTATCCAGTTTCCGGTACCATGGTGAGGGAATTTTCTCTTATATTTGTAATATTGAATATCTTTAAACATTTTAGTTTTTTTATTCCAGGCGTAATTTGTGGGAGTATTTGTGCTTAAATTATTATCCTCAACAATAAATTTAATAGGAAGATTAAAATTTTTTGAGTATTTATAGCATTCATGAAATACTCCAGTTTCAAAAGTCATATCCCCTATAAATACATGAACTTTATTTCTTTTTTTATTTTTTTTTATTCCCATCGCTATTCCTAAAGCAATTGGGATACCGCCAGCTACTATTGAGGATGATATAAATTTGTATTTTTTAAAATTTAAGCTCATACTTTTTCCTTTTATAATTTCTTTTAAAATTTCTTTTTCTGGTATTCCATGTAAGATTGCATGATAATGACTTCGCCAATTAGAAATTACCCAATCGCTTTTTTTAATCTTTTTAAATATTTTTATTAAAGGTTTTTCGTTTCCTCCTGAAAGATGAATTGGAGCTTTTATTAAACCTTTTTCGTATTTTTCTTTCACTAATAATTCAAATTTTTTAAGTCTTTCAATCATAAATTTTATACTATATGAATATCACAATTTTATTAAGTTTTTTAATTATGAAATTTACTTTAGTTTTAATGACCTTAAATGAAATTCAGGGATGTAAAAAGATCGTCCCTCGCATTGATAAAAGCTTATTTTCACAGCTTCTAGTAATTGATGGTGGATCTCAAGATGGAACGATTGAATATCTAAAAAATAATGGATTTGAGGTAGTTATACAAGAAAAAAAGTATAGTTTTTTTAAAAAATATTTTTTCAGACAAAAACTTGTTGATGCTTACAGATATGGGTTGGAACACTGTAAAAATGAATATGTAGTAATCCCGTTTACTCCTGATAACAATATGATACCAGAAAAACTTCCTGTTTTGATTGATAAAATTAAAGAAGGCTATGATTTGGTATGTGTTTCAAGATATAAAGACGGAGCAAAAAGTTTTGATGACAACATGTTAACTTCTTTCGGTAATAAACTTTTTACAAATCTAGTAAATTTTTTCTTCAATGGAAATTTCACTGATGTACTAGGTGGCTATAAGTGTATTAAAAAAGAACTTTTTAGTAAAATGGGTATAAATAAAAGCAATATGAGAATATCTGTGCAAACTCAACTAGCTATTGGTTGTGTTAGAAATAATATTAAATATTGTGATATTCCTGGAGATGAGCCTAAAAGAATGCATGGTGAAAGTTCAGTAAAACCTGTTATACATGGCCTGTGGGAACTAATTGTAATATTTGAAGCGTGTTTGAAAAAAAATCTATATAAATTTAGAAAGTAATTTAACAAACAATGATAACATGTAGAACACCTTTAAGGATTTCTCTATTTGGCGGTGGAACTGACTTTCCTGATTGGTATAAATATAATGAGAGTCTAATTATAAGTGGGTCAATAGATAAGTATTGTTATATAAACGTGAGAAAACTCCCTTTTATTTGGAACTTTAAATTCAGATTGAGGTATCACAAAAGTGAAATTGCTAATAGTGTCTCAAAAATTCAACACGGTCCATATCGTGAAATTATTAAGTATTTTAATTTACAGAATGAAAACATAGAAATGATACATACTGCAGATCTTCCAGCGCTCTCCGGCCTAGGTGCAAGCTCAAGTTCTACAGTCTGTGCGATTAATGCTTTATCTACTTTGAAACAAGAATACTTAAGCAAAAAACAAATTTCGCAAATAGCAATATTTATTGAGCAAGTAAAATTAAAAGAAAATGTCGGTTCGCAAGACCAAATTGCAGCAGCTTTTGGAGGATTTAATAAAATAGCCTTTAAAAAGGATTTAGATTTTACAGTTGAAAATTTATTAGATAGGAAAAAGTTAGATATTTTAAATAAGTCTATTTTTTTAGTTTATACTGGTATTCAAAGAAAAAGTGATAGTATTGAAAAAGCAAAAATTAAAAATTTAAAGAAGAATAAATTAAACAAATATCTTCATGAAATTAACAAAATTTCATTTAAAGCTCTTAAAGAATTTAGGAAAAAAAATCTTGATTTAAGAAAAATTGGAAAATTACTAAGTGATCAATGGGAACAAAAAAAGCTTTTGGCAAAAAATGTGTCTAATACTACAGTAGATAAAATTTCGAAAATTTGTTTAAAAAATGGAGCATATGGAACAAAACTTTTAGGCGCAGGCGGAGGAGGGTTTGTATTAGTTTTGTTTCCCTCCAAAAAAAAGAAAAAATTAATGAAAAAGCTTAAAGACTACAAAACACTTGAATTTAGGTTTGAAAATAGTGGTACAAATATAATATATCAAAAAAATTAATTTTTATTATGCGCACCAATTCAAATTATATATCTTTGCTCTTAAAAAAAGAGATACTTGGACTAATAAGAAAAACAAAAAAAGGTCATTTAGGAGGGACATTTTCAGTTTTAGATATTTTAATTTCACTTTTTAACTATAAAAAATTCAAATTGAGCAAAAAAGATTTTAGAGGAGGCAAAAATGACAAGGTCATTCTCTCCAAAGGACATTCTGCTTTAGCTTTTTACGCTGTTTTAGAATATTTCAAGATTTCGGATTATTATAAAATAATTGATTATAATAAATCTCACAAATCATTACTCGAACATCCAACATTAACCAAAAATACTAAAGAGCTGAGTGTTGAAACTGGCTCTCTTGGTCAAGGGCTTTCGATAGCATCTGGTTTAGCATTAAGTAATATAAAAACTAAGAAAAAAATAATTTGTATTTTAGGAGATGGTGAACTTTACGAGGGGTCTGTTTGGGAGTCTTTATTGTTTATCAGTCACCATAAACTTAATAATCTTTTAATAATAGTAGATAGAAACAACTTAATTACTTTAGGAAATACTGAGAAAGTAAATAAATTAGAAAACTTAAAAAAGAAATTTAATTCTTTTAATTTTGATGTAAGAGTTTGTGACGGACATAATTTTAAATCATTGAACAAAAATTTAAACTCCTTTTCAAAAAAGAAAAATAATTCAAAACCAATAATATTAATTTGCAAAACAATTAAAGGGAAAGATATTTTCTCGTGGGAGGGTAAAAATACTATTCATCATGGAATACCAAGTGAATATGAATTTAAAAAATCAATAGAGAATCTTGAAACAAAAATTAAAAACTTCAGGAAAAAAAGATGACAGATCTAAGAGACTCGATTTTCAATTATATAATTAAATCTATGGAGAAAAATAAAAACTCTTATTTTTTGAGTATTGATCAAGGATCTTTTGGTTATGAAATATTAAAAAAAAAATTTCCTCAAAGATGTATCAACATTGGAATTGCAGAGCAAAATGCAATTGGTATAGCATCTGGATTGGCATTAGAGAATAAAACTGTATTTGTATACGCTATTTCATCTTTTATTTATTCTAGAGCTTATGAACAAATTAAATTGAATTTGTGTTCAATGAATCTTAAAGTTTGTATTATTTCAAGTGGCCCGGGGTATTGTTATGCGCCAGACGGGCCAACACATTACTCATTAGATGATATAAGTGTATTTAACTCCTTGCCAAACATGAAAATCTATTCACCTTATGATGATACCACTTGTAAAAAAGCTATAAGTGATTTTTTAAACTCAAAGGGACCAGCTTACATAAGAACCGATAAGGGGGTTTTTTACCAACACTCCAAGGCGTCATTAGATGTAACCCACATTTTAAGAGGTAAAAAAAATTTAATTATCACTCACGGGTATTATGTAAATTTATTTTCTCAAAAGTTAAAAATGTTAAAACAAAAAAAGGTTGGTCTTGTGGCTATTAACAAATTAAAGCCTTTAAATGAGTCAAAAATAGTGAATATTTTAAGAAATTATAAAAATTGTTATTTTATAGATGATAGCTGGCCAAACGCTAGTTTTGGTCTATACCTTTCAAAGTTAATTTTGCAAAGAAATTTGAAAATAAAAATCAAAATAGTTTCCTCAAAAGAGGAATTTTATAAATTAGGTGGAAAACGAGATGAAATTTTCAGAAACCTTAAAATAGATACAAATTCTATACTATCTGGAATAAAAAATTAATTAATAAAATAGATTTAGTAAGTCATTGATTGAGTTGACAACCATCTCTGCACTTGCTTTATATTATTTGCAATTTGATCTCGAGAAAATTGATTTCCCATGTGAGACTCTTTTTTATATCTAAATGGTAAACCAACTTCCTCTTGGTCAGAAAATCTAAAAAGCAAATGAGCGTGTTTATCCCAATCTTTATCTATAAATTCAATTCCATATTTGTCTGGATCATTAAAAATAGGAGATCCTGGCATAGGGCAAAATCCCGATAAACTTACGTAATCAGGTTTATGAGTTTCAATAAATTTAATTGTTTTTTCAACTATATTTTTTGGTTCACCAGGTAGACCAAATATAAGACAAATTTTTACTTTGATCCCAACTTCTTTAGCATTATTAATAAAATTTGCTATAATCTTATCAGATTGCCAAGTCTTATTAATAATTTTCATCACATCGTTATCTACTGTTTCGATGCCGACTGAAAGCTCTAAGCATCCAGTTTGTTTTGCAATTTTTAATTGGTCTTTGCTTCCCACAGATGTTGTTTGACCACGCCAAAATATATTTGAGTTTCCAATTGCATCCATTTGAGGATGAAAAATTTTTTTATTAGGATTAAGAGCTATTTCATCTTTTAACAATATTGCCTCGGTATTGAAATTTTTTTTTAAATATTCAATTTCCTTAGTTATCATTTTAGCTGATTTTGATTGTAATTTGTTGGGGACATTATAAACACAATACGCACACTTATAAAAACAACCTCGAGAGAAGTAAACCATTGTAGCATTATAATTTCCATATTGTTTAAACATCTCTTTACTAAAAAGTGAATTTTTGGGAAGAAAACTTCTATCAGGAAAAGGAGTATTCTCAAACGTTTCCTCCGAATAGTTTCCAACTAATTTTTTATGATTGTTCATTATAGCCTCTTTAAAATTTTTTTCGGCCGGACCAACCAAAATTGTGTCAAACTTCTCTGCACATTCTTTTGGCAACATATCAATATGGGTCCCTCCAGCTATATGTTTAGATTTAGGAAACTTTGATTTTAAATATTTTACTATTGAATACACCTCCTTAGCGTCACCTGTCTTCATCACCCAATATAAGTAATAATTTCTTTCATCTATATTTTCTAAATGTTTAGAAAAATCCTGCATATTTTTTGCTTTACCTCTTAAATCAATTAGGTCGATATTGGCTTTGTTGGCTAGTTGTTCTCTGAGAATAGTTGCATAATATAATTCCCAATAAGGTTGAAGCTTAAAAGGATCATCGAAATAATGCCAACTTGGGATAATAAAACTTATATTTAACATAACTAAATTGATTGCTTATACCATATTATAGTTTTTTTAATAGATTTTTCTAAATTTCCAATTTTACGAATACCAAGTGCTTTTTTAACTTTCTTATTACTATAGTCTCTTAAGTATCGAAGGTCTTTATAATTATTTTTTTGAATTTTTGAATTCTTTGAGTTTATGTCTATTTTGAGATAATTAATTAGTTTAAGTAAATTATATTTTTTATCATCGCATAAATTATATACTTCATATTTTTTCGTTTTATTTAATAATAGTCTGATTGTGTATTTCGCAAGATCTGTTCCGAAAATATACCCTTTTCGAAATTTAGTATCTATTTTATGTTTTTTTTTCAAGTTGTTTAAGTAACAATTAATTAATAGAGGAATATCTCGACTTGTGTTTTCATTAAAATTGTCAAACTTGCCATATACTTCGGGAGTTCTTATTGTTAAAATATTGATCTTAGAAGTTTTACTGATTAAAATTAACTTTTTTTCTATCTTTCTAGATTGCATTCCTGGTAAAAAATTTTTGGGGGCAGGGGATTTAAAAAAATCTGACTCGATAATTTTACCTTTTTTATAAGGGTATCCAGAGCAACTATTGAACCAAACATAGTGTTTGGTTTTTTTTAAAAGAAATTCGATAACATTTTGATTGATTAATAAATTTTCTTTTAACTTTCTGATACTAAATCCACTACTTTTATTAAATATTTTTCCGGCACACATAAAAATTAGATCATATTTTTTATCAAATTTTTTAAAATTTCTATGATTTAATAGATTTACTTTTTGATAATTTAGATTTCTGCATCTTATAGTTGGTTTTTTTTTAAAAAAAGTCGCAGTAATTTTATATTTTTTTTTCTTAATTAAATTTTCTATTATGTTTGAACCAATAAAACCTGCGCCCCCTAAAACCAATACTTTTTTACAAACCATAATTT
>MDTE01092504.1_pt1 | contig 18081 bp, 14 predicted proteins | sample 811231 | NCBI WGS metagenome assembly MDTE01 (sample SAMN05326651, study PRJNA326480) | marine metagenome | isolation source: seawater | place: Indian Ocean: Red Sea | collected 2010 | reverse complement strand
TGGCGGCTAGTCCGAGTGCTACAATGCTCAATTCAGGAATTAGTTCAGCCTATGATTCTGGTTCGAAATTATTTGATGGCAACGATGCGGTTGAAACACTTGCACGAGGTGAGGCTGGTGAAGGTCAATGTCAGGCAAGCGCTGCATTGTTTCAGGCAACATCGGATGCCTTTCTTAACGAAGACTCACTCGGTGCTGAGTTGTTTGGTCCATCGACATTGATAGTTAAGTGCGATAGCAGTGATAAAATGTTGGCATTAGCCAGGTCGCTTGAAGGGCAGTTAACTGCAACCGTTCATGGTACAGATGCCGATCTTGAAGCTAATAGTGAGTTGCTAGAAATTCTTGAGAGCAAGGCAGGTCGGGTTTTGATCAACGGTTTCCCGACCGGGGTCGAGGTTTGTCATTCCATGGTTCATGGTGGCCCATTTCCTGCGACATCTGATGGAAGATCTACTTCAGTAGGAACCAATGCAATCCATCGATTTGCTCGAGATGTATGTTACCAAAGTTTCCCGGATTCACTCTTGCCCAGAGAGCTTCAAGAGGACAACCCTCTGGGAATTCGTCGTATGGTTGATGGAGTTACTGCTTGATATGTCTCAAACGCTCCTCGTATTACCAACATACAATGAGGCGGATAACATCCGCCCAATGGTGGAGCGTTTACTTAATCTTGAAACCATAATCGAAATACTCGTGGTGGACGATAACTCTCCGGATGGGACAGGGGTTATAGCAGATGAATTGGCTAAGTTGAATGATCGAGTTCACGTGCTACATCGGCAAGAGAAGGACGGTCTTGGTCGAGCTTATTGTGCGGGTTTTACTTGGGCCTTGGAGCGTGAATATAATTTTGTTTTCGAGATGGACTGTGACTTTTCCCACAATCCGGATGACATCGTTCGTTTTCTGGAGAAGGCTGAATCAGAAAATGCTGATTTGGTTTTAGGTTCTCGTTACTGTGAGGGTATCAGAGTGATTAATTGGCCAATTGGTCGGCTCATGCTTAGTTTATTTGCGGCGAAGTATGTTCAGATTATAACTGGTATGCCATTCACTGATCCGACAGGGGGATTCAAGTGTTTCAGGCGGAGGGCACTGCAGGCGATTAATCTCGATCAGGTTAAAGCCAATGGCTATAGCTTTCAGGTTGAACTAACCCATATCCTTTGGCGTACCGGTTTCAAGGTTGTCGAGGTGCCGATTATTTTCACTGATCGTTTTATAGGAACCTCAAAGATGAGTGGTAAAATTGTTCGGGAAGCGATCTGGATGGTTTGGCGACTTTGGATTCAAAATGGTTTACGCCGGCGACCCCGAAAAAAATAGTCCACTTACTCAAACCAATACGACATTGTTTTTGAGGCAGCCGATTCCTGAGATGTAGATCGAAATGTTATCTCCTTCCTCTAAAGTGAAGTCATCATCAGGTACAATTCCGGTTCCTGTAAGCAGGGCGCTACCAAAAGGGAATTCCTGAGATTGATTCATATATTTGCTAAGTTCATCAAAGGAGCGTTTGATTTGATTTACACTTACTTTACCCTCGAAAACTTTCTTGTCAGCGCGTTCTATGCTTAGGCTGATTTCCCATTGTCGTGCTTCTTCCTCTTTTGCACCGACGGTAATCCATGGCCCTATTGCGCATGATCGGTGGTAGACTTTGGCTTGAGGTAAATACAGAAGGTTTTCACCTTCTATATCACGTGAGCTCATGTCATTGCCTACAGCATATCCTGAAATGATTCCACGTGAGTTCATTATAAGAACGAGCTCTGGTTCTGGTACATTCCACTTGGCATCCCTGCGAATGCCAACTTTATCCCCGCAAGCAACCACTTTTTCAGGGAGTGACTTGAAAAATATTTCTGGTCTGGGGGCATCATAAACTCGATCATATGCAGTAGCACTAAAGTCTGATTCTTCCATGCGAGCGTCTTTGCTGCGCATATAAGTTACGCCTGCAGCCCAAACTTCCTGCATCTCGATTGGGCAAAGTAGATTAACATTATTAAGTGGAATCTCGGGTAGTTTTTCTTCTTTTAAGCTGGATAGGAATTTTTCAGGAGCTTCATTTTCCATAATGGAGGTAATCGACTCCACCTCGGCCGTGGTTAGGTTAAGAAGGGTGTTATCGTCTTTAGCCAGCCCAATATGAACTTGATTGTCCGTATTAACGTAACGGCAGATTCTCATGTGCGAATGGTGTATTTAAGTTAGGGTAGGGTCAATCCTCCCTGTCGCATCGCCATAAATTTCTCTGCCAACGTTGTTCGATTGGGTTGTAGAAAAGAGCCAGAGCACTTAATCCAACCATACAGATGAAGAATATTGTGGCATTAGGAGTTCGTCCGCCCCATGCCTCCCAAGGCCAAGGAAAACTAAAAAATGCAAAGTTAAGTCCGTGGTATATCCATACGCTGAAGAGAAGTGTGCTTCGAATAAATAATGGATGTTCTCCGCTTGGTTTGGCCTGCCGTGCAAACCAAATTGCGATAGTTGTGGAAACCAAAATTGGTAGGATCAGATATGTTAGCCAGTTAAGGCTCTGGTTTGCAGGGTCGGCCAAGGCCCGAAGTGTCTTTCCGGCAATTGGCAGGAGGGTAATTGGTAACAATTGCAAATAAGGCCACCAGCGCCCTCGTACACATAGGACCAAAGGAATAAGTCCTATCATTAGGCCTAGATCATAGATGCCGTCGATCCAATCAAGTTTGCTGAATTCGACTAAGCCGAGCAGGGATACATGAACTATCAATAAAATTATTATCAGGCAGTTGGGTAGGGGGCTAACATCAGGCTCAGCAGAGACTGCTATTCGGCGTCGATTAATCCATAGTCCAAGTCCAAGGACCGCTCCCATTACTGCTCCAAAAGTGGTTTCCATGATATTCCACCAATTGAAATATTGGGTTAATCCGCCGACAAAACTTTCACGGAAAAAATCGGGATTCCAGGCATTAGTGGCTTGAATGGCTTGGCCAAGTGGAAAACCAAGTGCCCCACCGAGCATTCCCCAGAGCGCTAGATTACGAGCGAGACTGTCGTGTTTTTTTCGATCGGCATATATTATGCCACTTAATAATGCGAAAAGCAGTCCTCCCCAGATTTCAGGGCGATGTTTGGTTGTATCCGGTTCCCATTTCCAGTGATCGGAAAAATACAGGAATGGCAATTGCTTGTTAGTTGGATCGTGAGGAGTATTAAGAAGCCACCAGCCAATTACGACGGCTATTAACATACCTAAAATGAGTAGGAACATTTCAAACGGCTGATAACGTTTTCCGCCCAGTCCTATGCCAAGGAACAGTCCGGCAAAGCCGATCCATATACTTCCCTTGATAGCTAGGCCAAGCATCCCCCATCTAAATGCCTCCCAATTTCCGATCAATGGACCATCGTGTGTGAGGCCAATGGTTTGTCCGTAGGTCATGGAACCGCCAAAACCCATTGCTATAGTGCCTAGAGCTGCGGCCCTAACAACATGAATTGAGGAGTTGCCTGGGCAAAATAGAAAAACTAGCACTAGACTTACCAGTAGGCCTGCGATCATAGCTCCAGTTTCATGTCCGTATTGACCGCGAATACCCCAGCCCATGCCACCTGCCATTGCGGTAGTTAGCATGACCAGCCAAAGCGACGGTTTGGGATTAATGGTTTCTTTGTTCATAATTTGTTTATGGTTCCAGCCAGAGAGCCTCTAACTAATTTTCCTTGCGAATCATCCATGTCATATTTCAGTTCAAACTGCATTGCCTTTGATAAATCTGGTATGGTTAAAACAACGGTTTTATTGTCATTCTTTAGTCTAACAGACTCTATTGCTACGGTATCACGACCGTTCTTTTTTGGATTTAATATTGACCAATCTTTTGAGCCGTATTGATTACTCCACAGATAATTCCACTGTTGGAGTGAATAGCTTTCAGAATCTTCTGCTAACTCTCGATCAAGAGTCGTATCGAATGTGATTTCAATTTTTCCTGGATGTGTAGAGTAGCTAATGGGCTGCCTTAGTGTGCCTCCGGTGAAACGGAGGCGTTGAAAACATCCATCATGTACAGCGGAAGTTTGCCATCCTCGCAGGCCTGAAACATACATGTGTCCATCGTGTGGATTGAATCGACCGCGCATTGCCCCAGATAGGTATCGGCCAGGTAAATTGATCATAGCTCCCTGTGTCTTGTTCGAGAGATCAGTCATACCGATCATCGCGGTACAACGTCCGTATGAGAGATGAATTATTTTTCCACCAAGTGCTCCCCAGTGATTGTTTGGGACCCAAAGCTGGCCGCCGGCAGAATTATCCATGACTCGAGGAACAAACGCGAATGGGGCGTCGTACATATCAGGCTTTTTAGCTCGATGATGCATTGGCATGTATCCATAAAATCCACCCTTTCGAGTTGCATCAACTCGTGTTTCTGGCACCCAGCCACCCTGTTGATCTCCGACTGTGACGATATCCTGTGGGCTAATACCCATGCCATTTGGATTTCGAAAACCTGTTGCATAAACTTCCAGCTTTGTCCCATCAGCACTTACACGAAGGACTGTTCCTCCATGAGGATTTCCTTCAGCACACTTTGTGAAATAAAAGTTGCCTTTTGAGTCAGTCTCGAGATTTGTATTGTAAGAGTGTCCTCCGCCGGAAGCAAATACGTCATTGTTAAAATTTTCATAATAGTCTGCTTCTCCATCTTTGTTAAAGTCATGTAGTTTGGTAATTTGATCCCGGCAAATTACAAAGCCTCTATTGTTTACAACCTTTAGGCCGAGTGGTTGAAATAGGCCGGTGGCGTAGCGTGTCCATTTGATTGACTTTAATGTTTCATCAATCCCTGTTACACGCCATATATCGCCATGAACAGTAGCAATTAAGGCAGATTTATCTGCCAGAAAATCGTGTCCGGAAGTAAAAAACAAAGCATTCCAAGGGTTATCAAATGGTAATCGAATAGTATCGATAGCAAATGAATCTCTTGTTTTTCCAATGATACCATTGGTTGCTAATGGGGTCCATATACCTGGCCCTCCATTGGTGTATTTGGAAGGAGAATCTATAGAGGTATTATTAACAATTTGGGTTAATAGTTCTTTGGAATTGCTATAGAGAACTTTGGCTAAGCGTTTTTTATTGCCGGGTGATATGTTTAAATTTACACGATTATTAATTGTCTTTAGTGAGACCCCTTGTCCGATTACTCGAACCCAGAGCTCTTTTGATTCACTGACTATTTTAGCAGTATTAAAATTCAATTGTTCACTAGTAGAATTTGGGTTTGAGGCGATGAGGTTTGAAAGTGTTTTTGAGGATGGTGCTACTTCAATTGTACGCGATAGGTATAATTTATCCCCGACTCCACCTGCCCAAGGGGATTCGAGCACGGTAATGCCACCTATATTGTAATGTAGAACTACACGCTTGCCGTGACGATATAATCCAAGATATTTACCCCATTGACGGGGAAGTGGTCCGCGTTTTTGTGGTCTGGGATCTTCCCAGTTTGATTCATTTGCCCAGCCAATAATATTACCGTTTATGAATATCATTTTACCTTTTGGATCTGGCCAATCAATTAGACCGTACCGTTTGGATTTAAGATCTAGAAAGCCATCTGACCAACTGGAATGATAGCTCAACAACTCGGTGTTGAAACAAAATGTTGCTTGTGCTTTGTCTCCAACCTTTATCGCTATTCCTTTATGAACACGGCCATGAGGGGTGTTGATAGTAGATGTAAGGAATGGTCCTACATTAACTTTTGACCAACGCCCATCAATCCAATCTGACTCGACTTGATCGGCCACGGCTTTCATTGCGGTGGTGGCAGAGCTGTTTTTTTTAGCTTGTGCGAGAGTATCTGTTGTTCGGCTAAGTAGAGCGGTAATCGCCAAAAAAAGCAGTAAAGGCATTTGATTGGGCACTTCGGAATGCTGAAGAAGTACCGCTACATGTCAAGCTACAGCGTAACGCGGGCTTGCTTGCTATGCCGATCTTCAACAGTCTTTCTTCCGGGCGATGATTATGAATAAAATAATTATTTATTGTGTCTTGGGCATGTTTTTATTTCCAAACTTCGTCTTTGCGCAACAGGAGACCAATGTTTTGGAGCGAATTGGTATTGAATCGGATCTTTCTGGTTTGGTTGCAGATTGGTCGCAGAAAATTGCTTTGTCTCTGCTTATCCTGATTGGTTTTTGGATTCTTGCGATTGTTATTCGAAAAATAATACGTAAGGCTGGAACCGCTACAGGTATCGATTCTAGTGTAGTTAACTTGCTCGCACGTATCGCAAATGTAGTCCTTTGGGTGATAGGTTTAGTAACGGCTTTAGGTACAGTGGGGATTAATGTTTCAGCGATCGTTGCAAGTCTTGGTTTAACTGGTTTTGCAGTTGGTTTTGCGCTTAAAGATTCAATAAGTAATTTACTCTCTGGTGTATTGATTTTGATTTATCGTCCATTTCGGGTAGGACAATGGATTAGTGTGAAATCCTTTGAGGGTTTTGTAATGGCAATCGATTTGCGTTATACTACACTGGAGCAGGGTGAAGAGAAGATTCTAGTACCAAATTCTCTGTTATTTACTAATCCAATTAGTATTCGTGCTAAATCTGAGTCAGTAAATTGAACGTTGATCAAATTTTAATGTCTTACAGCAGTCATTTTTGACCTTTTAAGAGCAATTTAATTGAAATTTCTTCCAAAAAACACGTTTTGTTTACCAGTTTTTTTACTGGTGGTGTTTTTATGTTCACCTATTGCTTTGGCAGAGAAGGCGCGTTTTTTTTCTTCTAAAGGTGTTTCAGTGCTCAAGTCGCGTACTGAAGAGGTCAAAATTAATTCCGGTCGTGGTCTGTTGAATACAGCCAAATCAGCTAGTGGAGTTCCCTCCGCTCTCTATCCATTGCCAAGTGTTAAGGCGGATCGAGAATCGTCACGTAAATTGCTTGAGATGTTTGATCGTAAGAAAAACTGGATGTTTCATGGGTTGGAAAATTTTAAAGATGAACAGGAAGATTTGTCTGGTGAGGGAGATTCTATAAATGATGATCAGCGTCTTTTTTTAGATTCATATAAAAAATCAAATGGTGTTGTGCAGGGCTTTATTCGTGGTGAAGAAAAAAAATCTCGGACGAATAAAAAAGGCAAGCAGAGTCAAAAGAAAGACTCGAGTTATTTAGATCATGAAGATGAGGACGAAGATAGATTGAGTAAAAATCAAATAAAACTTGATTTAGAATTTGATAAAAAGGATGAGAAGTCTAGTTCTGCGTTTCGCGGAAATTCGCCTTTTGCATCGCGAAATGCGATTACGGATTTTTCCCCATTTGCTCGCCGTAAGAATATTTCTGAAAACCCTTTTAAAATAAAGCAAGCCAGAGACGAATCCGGGGCGAGTCGATTTGTTGGAAGAAAAGAGTCGGTTATTCCGGTTACTCAATTAGGGGAGGGGAGGAAAGCTGGATTTTTTAATTCATCTGGCAATCCATCTAGAAGTGTTTTTGGTGGCAATTCCTTTTTCAGTGGCAAAGATCAGAGCTCCGGAGAAAAAAAGCCGTTTGTTCTTGCCCCGTTGAATTTTGGATCCGGTTTTAATCCTGTGAAATCTACTCCAATCACAGGTGTGGGTGTGGATGAATTGAAAAAAACAGTAATGCCTAATGCTGAGGGCGTGAAAGCCCTTTCTGTAGGCAACCCAATTTCTGGTATCATCTCTCGCCCCCCAAGCATTTCAGTCAAGCGTTCCACGCCGCTTTTATTTCAAGGTAATATTCAACAAGCTAGTCCCGGGGTGCGAGGTGGTTTATTGAATAGCAGCACGCGTTCACCATTTGATAAAAAGTCTGGTGGACGCTGACTTCGCTTGACGTTTGTATTAGCCTTGTGGCCAACTCCTCTTCCTTGAGTGAGGCTGCTTCAAACTCGACATTCCCAGAAGGGGTTCAAAGTCTTTTTTGGTTTTTTTTCCTAAACTTTTTGTCCTGTCAGATCATCATGGACAGCCCGATTTTTATTTATGCAGAAAGTCTTGGGGCTAGCGCAACCATTTTAGGTTTGATTGCTGGGATGACACCGCTGATGGTAATTTTTCAAATTCCAGCTGCAGCGCATGTTGGTAGATGGGGATACAAATTTTTTATTTCGACCGGATGGGCGGTTAGGTTGATTTTTGTATTAGGTTTAATGTTTGTGCCTTTGATGGATGGAATATTGAATTCGCAAAGTCAGTTGGCGTTAGTGCTTGTTTTTCTATTTGCGTTTAACATGGTGAGAGGAATTGCAAGTTGCGCTTGGTTTCCCTGGATTCGAGGTTTAATTCCCGAGGATATTCGAGGCAAATATCTTACTTTTGAAAGTGCCTTTGCCAATGCAGGGAGTCTCGTTGCATTTTTGCTTGTGGCTGTATATTTGGGTGAGAATCCAAAAAATGTTCAGTTTAGTTTTTTGTTTGGATTTAGTTTTTTTACAGGGATTTTAAGTTTGGCCTTTATTCGACGAGTGCCGGATGTGTTGCCTCCGAAAGAAGAGTCAGGAAAAAAGCAAGAGGCTCCTTGGCGGGAAATTTTTAGGAATAGATCTTTTAGAAAATTACTTTGGGTAGAATTTTTTATGGCGGTTTCACTCGGAGGGTTGGCAGCTTTTACTGTTAAATATTTAAAGGCTGAAGCTGGGATGCAGGTTAATCAGATAATGTTTGCTTCTGCTGCAAAATTTGTTGGAGCGCTAGGTACTCTATGGTTTCTTAAGACACGATTGGATCGACTAGGTAGTCGGCCAGTGATTCTTTTTGGGATTATCATTGGTTTAATGTGTGTGTTGTTGTTTGGTCTAATTGCCGGCAGGGTGATGTCTTTGAATTTTTATATAGTGGCAGGCTTGTACTTTAGTTTTGGTTTTGTTTTGTCTGCTGTCACAATGTCAATGACACGATTGGCAATGGCTACAGTTCCACGTTTGGGTAGTAGTTATTATTTTGCGGTCTATGCTGTTGTTGGTAATTTGGCTATGGGTATTTCACCAACATTGTGGGGAGTGATGATCGACATGCTTTCTGGGAATAAAGAGGCTTGGATGGGAGTCGAATGGAACGAGTATACAATTTATTTTACTTCTGTGGCCGCAGTGTTGTTTATTACAGGAGCTGCTACTATTCGATTGGAAGAAAATAAGGCGGCCAAGCTGAATGAACTATTTATCGATCTTATTCGTCATTCACCTTTTAGGAGTTGGATACGAAGTTAAACTTTATCTACTAAGTATCACTTCTTGTTTTTGATTTATTTCTTAAAATTAGTTTTAGTAAATTAAGGTCAATATTTTTTGGTTTTAATTATTCTGACCTTTATTGTTTCGACGTTCAAAAAATGGAACAATCATGGTATCTACCACTAGTTGAATAAGATGATAAATGGCAAGTGGAATAGCTCCAATTGGATTGTCGCCGAAGAATTTTTCCCAAAGATAAATGCCATTTGGTAGAGTTTTTTGTGAGCCAGAAAAAACCACTGCAGTAGTTGTGTAATTATCAAGACGGAGCAGTAGGCTCATAATAAAGTTCCAGAATAGCAAAACTGCATGGAGTAATGCAGAGACAAGTGTGATCCGAAGTACGATTTCAGTATTCCCTTGAATTTGACCGGTAGCTACTGAGAACCCAGAATAGACAAAGACAAGGATGATGATCTGTGGGACCAGTCGGATTCCCTTGATATATGATTGGGATTTTTCCCAAAAAAAACGACGGATTAACTGTCCTAAGGCAACGGGTAGGATGACAACCTGCAGCATTTTTAAAATCATATTAATGATTGGGAATTCAACATTGGCTCCAAGACTTAATTTTAGAATTAATGGAGTCATTACTACCGTTAACGAACTCGATAGCAGTGTGAAGATTAAGGCGATTTCTTGATTTCCTCTTGATAGAATAGTTAAGGCTAAAGCTGAGGCTAAACTGCTTGCTTGTGCTGCCATAATCATCACTGCAGTCAAAAAGTGGGGGTTGCTTTCTGGCTTGAAAATTATGGTTAACCCATAGGCAACGAGAGGGGCAATACAGTAGGTTGATGTAAGTACAAGTCCGATTGCCCTAAGATTGGCTGCTTGGCGATGAAGTTTACTTGTGTTTAGTGTGAAACCAGATACTCCCATCATTATGCCGACCAGTGTTGGGGTTATCCATCCTGAGTCTTTGATGGCTATGCCACCTTCCGGCAGCCAGAGTCCGATCGGTATCATTAAAACTAGTAATAAAAGAAACCAGTATCGGGTAAGAAATAATTGCCAGAAATTTTTGGTAGAGGATTGGTGTTCAGATACGCATCCCATTCGGTGATAGATTATGATGGTTGATAGGAAGTAACTCAACGGCTAAAAACTCAATTTCGAGTTTGTTTTTGGTTGAGTGATTTACAATCGGTTATATTCGGTTTCTTTATGAAACTCTTTTTTATGGGAATACTTTTCTTTGGTCGGTGACTTTTACTTAGTTGATATGGCTATTTTCTTTTTCTGAAATAGGAAAAATTAAATGGAAGCGAGCTCCGTTCCCTGGTGTGCTTTCGACTCTCGCAGTACCGGCGTGTAGTTGAGTTACATGTTTAACAATAGATAACCCCAGTCCAGTACCGCCCATTTCTCGTGAACGTGCCTTGTCAATCCGGTAAAAACGCTCAAAAATTCTTTCACATGATTCGGGGGGGATTCCTGGCCCGTCATCTTCTACGCATAAATCTATTTCTTTTTCATTTTTTTCTGCTGAAACACAAACACATTCGCCACCATACTTTATTCCGTTTTCAATAAGGTTGTTGAGGGCCTGAAACATACGTCGGTGATCAGCTAGCATAACAATATCATTTGGGATTTTGTTTTTTAGGCATACGCCTTTTTTTTCAGCCATTTCTTTGAGGCTTTCAAAGACGCTTTCTGTAAGGTTGTGTATGTTTACGTAATTTTCTTCTAGGGCGATGCCTCCTGATTCCAGTCGCGATAATGTAAGAATATCCTCAATTAGAAATGTTAGTCGATTTGAGTGATTCTCAATTTTCTTCAAAAAACGATGACTGGTTGATTCCTTGTCTGTTTCTGCATCCAGGAGAGTTTCGACATAGCCTTTAATAATTGATAAGGGAGTTCGAAGTTCGTGGCTAACATTAGCAACAAATTCTTGTCGATGATTTTCCAATAGTTTAATGCGTGTTAAGTCATGAAAAACTAGAATTGCTCCACGATGCTTACCGTTTTTTTCACGAATTGCTACGCCATTAGCCTGTAGATATTGTTGCTTTAGATTTGGAAGCATGAATTCTTCGTTGGTTACACTATTCTCTTTTTCAAGCCTTTCAATCAACTCATTGGCTTGATGTATTCGAATCGCTTCCATTATTGTCTTTCCGCATGGGTCATCGGTTAGTTCAAACATGCTACAAAAGGCAGGGTTAGCAAAATCAATCTTTCCTTTAGCATTAGTGACTAAGATACCTTCTGGCATATTAGCGAACATTTCCGTCATGCCTAAAGCTTTCACCAGCCTGTTGGTTTTAGGCTGTTGATCAGTGTATTTCAGTTTTAGAGATTGATATTTTTTGCGCCATAAAAAGTGAATGGCGATGAGGCATAAAAGTAGTGTTATAGAAATAAACCAGCCAGTCATAACACTGCCTCTACGTATCGGTACCCTATACCTCGAACAGTTTCAAGGTGGTTTGCTGCTTTGCTGCCAACTTTAGAGCGTAGTCGTTGTATTGTCGTATCCACGGTACGAGTGTCGATTGTTGGTTCATAGCCCCAAACATCTCTTAGTAGTGTTTCGCGTGTTTGTACTTCTTCAGCTCGATTGGTCAAGAGACAGAGTAATTTGAATTCTGTGGATGTAATATTTATATTTTTCCCGTAAACAATTGCTCGATGATGAATTGTGTCCAAGAAGAATGGACCTGTCTCAATTACCTTTGCTGATTCTCTATCACCTTCCTTTAGTGAGAGTAAATTCTTTACTCTTAGAACCAATTCACGGGGACTGAATGGTTTAGTGACATAATCATGGGCACCTAACTCTAGTCCACGAACACGATCTTCTTCTCCGGCTCGAGCTGTCAGCATAAGGATTGGAATATCACGTGTTTTTGGATCCTGTTTCAATAGTTGGCATATTTCTAGTCCATTAATACCAGGTAACATAAGATCAAGTATAAGAAGACTAGGCACCTGTTCTCTCGCTATCTTTAATGCCTGGTCGCCAGTATCGGCGACAGCAACCTTGAATTGTGCTTTTTTAAGATGAAACACAACTAGCTCAAGAACATCGGGTTCATCATCTACCACCAGTATACGAATTTCTTTTTTTTGCGGCATTTTATGGCTTGTTAGTTGTGTTGTGACGTATGTCCTTACCTTCATGGAGTAATACAGCATCTTCAGCGATATTTTTGGCATGATCACCAATTCGCTCTAGACTTTTTGTAATAACGCTGAGGTGTATACATCGAGATATATATTCAGAGCTAGCTTCCATTAAGTTAATTAGGTGCTCTTGATATGAGCCGTTTAGTTGGTCTACTTGTTGATCTCTAGGAATAACGCCTCTAGCTAAAACAGTGTTACCAACAACAAATGCATCCAGTGCATCTTTAAGCATGGAATTAACGAGAAATGTCATTTCTGCGATGTCCAATTGAGTATCTAGTATTGGGAGGCTCATCAGTAAAATAGATCTTCTGGCAATCGTACTGGCTTCGTCTCCAACTCTTTCTAGATCTTGGGCAATTTTCATGCCGCAAGTTATCTGCCTCAGTTTGAAATCGTCAGTATTATCTACTAGAAGATTAAGTGCTATTCTGTCGATTTGAATTTCAAGTTGGTCAATTATTTCATCTGTTTCGAGTGCTTGCTTCGCTAGAGGTTCATCGCGGTCCAAATGTGCTCTGATTGCTCTTGTAACCATGCTTTCTGCATGACTTGCCATGATCAGTAGCTTTTCTTTGAATTGAGATAGGTTATGAACCGATTCCATATGCTCTATGCTTGCGTTAAATTAAGTCAGTGAGATTTTATTGTTAAGTCAAAAACAAAAAAGAGCCTAGATAATTAGGCTCTTTTAAAAGTTTATTTACTTAGTAAAATTTAATTATGCTCTGGATAACCCCGCATCCATGCAGGCCAATTGACTTTTATCTCTGTATTAAATTCTCTATGCCATTTTAATCTCCAAAGTTTTTTAATGGGTATATGTTGTACAGAGTGATCGAGAAAAACACCTTGAGTGCCTCCGGCGTGGCGATCAAATGCGAAGTGCATCATTTCTTTGCCTGCACCTTGCCAATCTCCGTTGTAATTACCTGGGTTTATTTTGGCGGCGCCACCATGGTATGGGCCACCTCCACGCCACATTGTATCCAAGAACATGGGAATCTTATGAAGATCATGTCCGGCTGCCCCCATTGTTCTCCAATGCCAATTCATATTTCTGTTTTGTATAGTGCGAGGTGCGTCGTATAGCCAATTGTTATTGCCGTAACTTGATCGAGTGGGTATGCCGCCATCGGCTGAGATGTGTCCATGCCTATAGGAAGCATTGTAGCTTCCAAATGCAGCATAAGGATCATTTTTGTATTTTTGTGTTTTAATCAGTCGATAGCCTTCACCATTTCCACTGCGAGCCATATTAGCAGCTGGGCAAAGGAGAATGTCCTGTTTGCGCCAAAATTTTTCTAGAGAAGCAACCCATTCACCACGAGCCCATCCAACCTTTAGTCCATTACTGAACCTGCCATCGTTTTCGTCAGTGTAGAATTGCCAAACCAAACCCCATTGTTTGAGGTTGTTAATACAAACTGTTTGAACACCTTTTTGTTTGGCTTTGGCTAAAGCTGGCAGGAGCATTCCAGCTAGTATTGCAATAATTGCTATAACAACCAGAAGCTCAATCAATGTAAATCCAGCACGGTTTTTTGTTTTCATTTGTCTCTATTTTTGCTTTTTTGAAGTTTCTAGGATTGGTTAGTCAACTAAGATTTTAGTTATTACCGTATCTTGATATAGCCGCAAGATTAAAATTATTTATTGTGCACATTTTAAATATTCTTTTCTTGATGGATAAAAGCATGACATATCTATTTTTTTTAAAAGTTTTATGACGCGAATTTTCTGTTCAATTTTAAGTATATTATTTTTGGTGACATTGAGTGCAGCAGAGAAAAAGCCGGTAAAGGTTTTTATTTTAGCTGGTCAATCTAACATGGAAGGTAAGGGGAAGATTAAGCCTTTACTGGACCATCAAATTAAAGCGCCAGAGACCAAGGATTTTTTTGCTCACTTTCACAAGGATGGTGAATATGTAGAGAGGGATGATGTATGGATTAACTATCTTGACCGTCGTGGCAATTTGACGGTTGGATATGGCTCTCCCGGTTGTATAGGGCTTGAGCTTCAATTTGGTCACATTATGGGAGACCACTACGAAGAGCCTGTGTTATTGATCAAGACGGCTTGGGGAGGGAAGAGCATAGGGAGGGATTTCCGGCCGCCTAGTTCTGGAATTCCGTCCAAACAGGAGATCGAGCAACTTGTCGAAAATCAGATTAAGCGGGATTACAACAACATAATTCGCAACGAATGGAACAAGGCAAAAAAAGATAATCCAAAAATTACTAGGAAAGAAGTGGAGGCGAAAAGCAGTGCGTCAATCGATAAAATTCGTAAGGGAAAAAATGAGGAATATCGAAAGCAGATAGTTGATAGCTATGGTCACTTTTATAGGTTGATGATGACTGAAATCAAAACAACACTTAGTGAAATTAAGACGCGCTTTCCTGAATACGACAGTCGAGGCTATGAAATTGCTGGTTTCGTTTGGTTTCAAGGATGGAACGATATGTACGGGGACTTTCCAGGCGAGTATGCAAAAAACATGGAGAATCTTATACGTGATGTTCGTAAAGAGCTTGGTGTTTCAAATTTGCCTGTGGCCATTGGGATTATGGGGCAAAATGGATTCAAACCGGCTAAAGGTAACATGGCAATTGTCAAAAAGGGACAAGCATCTATGAATGACATCGCGGACTTTAAGGGTAACGTCAAAGCGATCCCTACCGATATTTATTGGGATAAGCGTGCTGACGAAGCATATCCTACATGGCGTGATAATCTTGAAGAATGGGTAAAGATTGGTTCTGATTTCCCTTATCATTACCTTGGGAGCACTATTACCTTTACGCGGATTGGACAAGCGTTAGCTCAAACGATTCTCGAGTTACGCGCTGAAAAATAATCTGCAGATTATTTTTTGGCCTTTGGGTTAGGAAGGTCGGTAATGCTGCCTTCAAAAATTTCTGCGCTAAGACCAATCGACTCGTGAAGGGTGGGGTGGGCATGAATAGTCAGAGCCAGATCCTCAGCGTTACATCCCATTTCAATTGCAAGGCCTATTTCTCCAAGTAGTTCGCCTGCGTTGGAGCCAACTACAGCTCCTCCAATTACGCACTTTGAGTCCTTATTCCAAATGAGCTTTGTCATTCCGTTACTACAATCAGATGCTAATGCACGGCCAGAAGCCGCCCAAGGAAAGACTGAGGCTTCATAGTTAATTCCTTCCTCTAAAGCTTCCTTCTCAGTTTTACCAACCCACGCGACTTCAGGGTCGGTGTAGGCAATGGATGGGATAACCTTTGGTTCAAAGAAATGTTTTTTTCCAGCAATGACTTCTGCGGCAACATGTCCTTCATGAACGCCTTTATGGGCAAGCATCGGTTGTCCGACAATATCTCCCACAGCGTAGATATGTGATATATTTGTTCGAAGCTGTTTGTCCACATTTATGAAGCCTTGGTCTGTTACTTCGATACCGGCTTTTTCGGCATCGATAAATTTACCATTAGGCGAACGGCCGATAGCTACTAGTACAGCATCATATTCTTGCGTGTTGTTGTTTCCATCCTTGGTCTCAAAAGTAACTTCTATAGTGCTTTCCTTGGATTCAACTGCGATCACTTTAGTTTCCAACATATACTTGTATATGTTCTTGGTTGTCTTGGTGAATGTTTTGATGATGTCTTTGTCAGCTGCTGGAATGATTTGGTCGAGCATTTCGACAACTTCAACTTGTGAGCCTAGTGCTTGATATACCATTCCCATTTCTAATCCGATAATACCGCCTCCCATCAGTAGTAGGCGTTTTGGAATTTCTTTTAATTCAAGTGCGTCGGTTGAATCCCAGATGCGTGGATCATTGTGTGGGATAAATGGCAATTGGATGGGTTTGGAACCGGCGGCGATGATAGCATTATCGAAAGTTACATTAGTTGATCCATCTTTGTCTTCTACAGTAATGGTATTAGGGCCTGTGAATTTTCCATGGCCATTGATAATTTGACATTTACGAAGTTTGGCCATGCTCCCAAGTCCGTTAGTTAATTGGTCAATAATTTTTTCCTTCCACTTCCTTACCTTGGGCAAGTCGATCTTCGGTTCCTCAAATGTTACGCCATGTTTACTAAGGGATTTGGCTTCTTTAATTACTTTGGAAATATGCAGTAGCGCTTTTGATGGTATACAGCCAACATTAAGACATACCCCGCCGAGCTTAGAATGACGTTCGATAATTACGGTTTTTAGTCCAAGATCAGCGGCGCGGAATGCGGCGGAATACCCTGCTGGTCCTGATCCCAGTACGACAACCTGTGTTTTGATTTCACTGCTCATTATTTCTGTAATTCCTCTCTCACATCGATAATGGCCTCTTTAAGAATATTAAGGAAACGAACCCCATCAGCTCCATCGATTACACGGTGATCGTAGGAAAGCGACATTGGTAGCATGAGTCGAGCCTCAAAGTTATCATTATTCCACACTGGTTTTTGATTCGCACGAGACAGGCCTAGAATACCAACTTCTGGAGCATTAATAATTGGTGTGAACGAAGTCCCGCCTAAACCGCCTAAGCTAGAAATAGTGAATGTGCCGCCAGTAATATCATTTTTGGTAAGTTTACCATCTCGAGCTTTATTAGATAACTCATGCAAATCTTTTATCAATTGAATACAGTTTTTTTCTTGTACATTGTGGACAACAGGGACGACCAATCCGTTGGGGGTGTCTACTGCGATCCCGATATTAACATACTTCTTTAGAATGATGCTTTGTTTATCATTAGATAACGACGAGTTCATCGATGGCAACTTCTGTAGAGCCTTAGCTACTGCCTTCATTACGAATACAAGTAGTGTGAACTTAATGCCGGACTCTTTTTTTAATTCAGAGGAGTTGAGCTCTTTTCGTAATATCTCAAGTTCAGTTACATCTACTTCATCCCACTGGGTAACATGCGGGATTTTAACCCAATTTCGATGTAAATTGTCTCCAGTAAGTTTTTTTATTTTCGATAGTTTTTCAGTTTCTGTTTTACCGAATTGATCGAAATCAACCTCTGGCCACGGAAGTAGATCTAGGCCTTGGCCTTTGCCGGATTCAAGGAATCGGAGAGCTTCCTTGACGAAGTTCTGAACATCTTCCTTGATGATTCGTCCTTTCCGACCAGACCCTCGGACCTTTGACAAATTCACTCCGAACTCGCGAGCTATACGCCGGACGGATGGTGAGGCATGGGCAAATTCTTGATTTTCGACAAAACTATTTTGTATGCCAATGCTTTGTCGCACCTGCTGTTGTATTGGTTTTTGATCTAGCTCTTGTTTTTTTGAAGGAGTAGATGGAGTGATTAGCTTTGTTTTCTTTTTATTAGGTAATTCGGTAATTTCCATTACTGACACTGTTGTTCCAGTGCCGATTGAATCACCGACGGCTACATTTATTTCAATAATCTTTCCGCTATAAGGAGATGGGATCTCCATTGCTGCCTTGTCGCCTTCGACGCTAATGATGGGTTTTTCTATTTCAATCTCATCACCAACGGCAACGTGAATTTCGGTTACAGTCACTTCGTCTGAGCCGACATCTGGTAAAGGAATTTTTTTAGAGGTGATGACAGTTTCTTCTAATTTTTTTTCTTCCTGATTCGTCGAATCATTATTTGTAGTTGAATCGCTCTTATCAGGCTCAATCATCAAAACAAGC
>MDTE01084330.1_pt1 | contig 18084 bp, 13 predicted proteins | sample 811231 | NCBI WGS metagenome assembly MDTE01 (sample SAMN05326651, study PRJNA326480) | marine metagenome | isolation source: seawater | place: Indian Ocean: Red Sea | collected 2010 | reverse complement strand
GTGCGCCTCCCAGAGTCGCCGCATTGAAAACGTCGCTCGTGTACAGGTCTGCAACGCTTTCCGCAACGATGCGTGCCGTCATCATGGCGGTGCGCATTTCTTCGAGCATGTTGTGTGGATAAGTGTCAGTACCGATGCCGACATTGATGCCCTCTCTGAGGTAACCGCCAAGCGTCCGCAAGGCAATGCCGCGTCGAGCAAATACGGTTGGACAATGCGCAATGCTGGCGCCGCGCTTTCTCAGAATCTCGAAATCTTCCCGGGTGGTCCAATGCAGCCAGGGATGATGGTCGAGAAAAATGCCGTGACCGAGAATGCTGTACTCACCGAGCGCGCCAATTTCATCGAGCCAGGCGATAGGCGTGCGGCCATGCCGTCGTTGCATCTCGTGAAACTCAGTCACGCTCTGCGCAGCATGTGTTTGCCAAGGCAACTGCCGCTCTTTTGCGAGATCCGAGCTATCGCGCAGGAGCTCGCGTGAACAAGTATCGATTTGCGCTGGATAGACCATGCCGCTCAAGCGCCCACTGGGGTGTTGTGCGACCCGGTCCAGGACGCGGCGCGCGGCCTCGAAACCCTCCCGGCCGGTCGCCTGGTCCCACTCGTACTCGAGACTGTGACCATCACGGGTGATCCAGCGGGCATCACGAAATCCGGGGGCGACCACGCAGCGGATACCGCTGCTCTCCAACATATCCAACCAGCCCTCATAGGGCACGGACAAGTCGGTAAACGTGGTGCAACCACTCAGCAGCAGCTCCGCCACTGCGACATTCAGCGCCGCTTTGCGACCCTCGTTATCGTTGTCGAACACCGTCAAGAACTCGTACAGCGAGCTGTGATGGAATCCGGGGCTGCGAGTCTCGTCGGTAATCCCCTTCCTGAGCGGTTCGCTGCCTGGATGCGAATGAATGTTGACCAGTCCGGGCATCACGAGTAGCCCACGGCCACTGCGCTCGCTAGCGAACAGCCCATCGTAACGGCCACCGACCGAAACGATACCGTCACCCGAGAAGGCGATGTCTGCACCGCGCAGATAACGATGCTCCCCTGCCTCCTGGTTCCAGCCGACCAGCCAGTCGCAGTCTCTGATCACGGTAATTTCAGTCACTCAAGTCCCCCCTCCTGTTGGCATCTGCGCATAGTACCTCGCAATGGCTCATGTCTGCCGTTCAAATAAAGATTAGCGTTTCTATTATTTTATACCCGAATTCGGATACAAAACTTGATAAATGACCCTGCCTGTTCTAGTTTTCTCCTATGCTTGACGCCGACCAACCCCAAGAGCTCATCAACCATCTCACCCAGATCTCACGCCTCGATGCGACCGAGGCTCGACGAGTGCTGATGGAGATCGAAGCTTACTTCAGCGAATCCTTGGAGCAGTTCGTCAACCGAAGGCACGCCGAACTGCAGACCGAAGGACTCGCGAACAAAGCCATCTACGAACACATAGCCACCGAACTCGAGTATCGGCGGTTTCCGGCCCCAACACTCAGTCAACGTCAGATCCGACGCGTCATCTACGGCTGACCAGAGCCTCTAAGAGGACTACTTCATGTGCGGCATTATCGGTTATATCGGCAAGCAAAATGCGGCGCCCGTCTTGTTGGCCGGGCTGAAACAACTCGAATATCGCGGCTATGACTCATCAGGCGTCGCCGTGCTGGGCAAATCGGGACTGCGCTCATTCAAGGCAGCCGGCAAGCTCAATCAGCTCGAATCCCGCCTCCCAAAGCGTCTGTCGGGCCGGGTCGGCATCGGGCACACGCGCTGGGCAACTCACGGTGAGCCCTCCGATGTCAACGCGCATCCTCATCTGGATGCCAGCGGCCGAATTGCCGTTGTGCACAACGGCATCATCGAGAATGCGGCACAGTTGCGCGGTCGTCTCCAAGCCGATGGCGTCGAGTTCGTGTCCGATACCGATACCGAGGTGCTCGCTCATCTCATTGCCTCCATTGATGCCGAGTTGGAAGACGCTGTGCGCGAAGCCATCACCAGCGCGCATGGAACATACGGCATCGCGGTGGTCGACGAACGAGATCCACACAAGATTGTGATCGCAAGAAACGGTTCACCAGTGATCATCGGTATAGGTCATCGGGAGATGTTCGTCGCCTCGGACGTCTCTGCGCTGGTGCGCCACACGCAACAAGTGGTGTATCTCGATGATGGTGAGATCGCGGTCATCGAGCCCGATGGCTACAGAACCAGCACCTTGGACGCGACGCCGACCGCAAAAGCTCCTGATACCGTTGCCTGGCAACACGAAGCCTATGATCGTGGTGCGCATTCCCACTACATGCACAAAGAAATTCACGATCAACCGGAGGCCGTGGAACGTACTCTGAGTGGGCGGCTCGATGGGCGCTTCAGCACCGCCCATCTGGGCGGCTTGAATTTGAGTGCACGGGACTTGATGGATATCCGCAGGATCAAAATCCTCGGCTGTGGCTCCGCCTACTATGCCGGTATCGCTGGCGCACACATCATTGAAACCCTGACCCGGGTGCCCAGTGACGCGGAGCCAGCCGCTGAGTTCAGATATCGCAACCCGGTCATCGAGCGCGATGCCCTGTACGTGTTTGCCAGCCAGTCCGGTGAAACCTTCGACACCTTGGCGGCGCTCAAGGAGGTTTCTCGAAAAGGCGGCCGAACGCTAGGTGTAGTAAATGTGGTCGGCAGCACCATTGCGCGGGAAGTCGATGGCGGCATTTACATGCACGCCGGGCCAGAGATTTCCGTGGCCTCGACCAAAGCCTACACCTGCATGGTGGTGACATTTGCCTTACTGGCATTGCATCTCGGACGCATAAAAGACCTCTCTCCACAGCAAGGCGAGCAGTTCCTGCACGACCTGCGAGCGCTGCCCGACCTGATTCGCACGGCGCTAGATACGGAGCAGCAAATCGCTGAGATCGCCTGCAGGTACACCCAGGCCGCCAGCGCATTTTTCATCGGCCGCGCGAGCGCGTATCCCATCGCGCTCGAGGGCGCCCAGAAGCTCAAGGAAATCTCTTATGTGCACGCCGAAGCCTATCCTGCCTCCGAACTCAAACATGGGCCCCTGGCGCTAGTGAGCCCGGAGATTCCAACCGTGGTCGCCCTGCCCGCAGATAATCTGCTCGACAAATCAGTTTCGTCGCTCGAGGAAATCCGCGCACGACACGGACCGATTATTGTTGTCACTGACGCTGAGGATGGACGCATTCCCGGGCTTGCCAACGAGCTCATCCGTACGCCAGTCACGGCGACCGTTCTCCAGCCCGTGGTCATGGGGGTGCCGTTACAGCTGCTCGCCTATCACATGGCGGTCAGTCTCGGCCGCGATGTCGACCAACCGCGCAACCTGGCCAAAAGCGTCACGGTGGAATAGTTTCCAACGTGGGTGTTATGAAGTTCCCAATGATGCAGATATCTACTTCTGTTTCGAGATGGTTCTAAGAACGGGGAACCTTCTCGTTGGAAACCATTCTGACTACCGGCACTTTCTTCACAACACCATCAAAGACCTTACTACACAATCTCTATTCCCATATGTGTTTGAACTGAACATTGATGCATCACAGGGGGATGAGGATGCCTTAGATAAAAGACACAAGATTGCGAAAGAAATATCCTCTGCCTTGTATTCCCACACTTTCACGGATCTTTCCCGGTACATAGGAAGGCACTTTTCTAATGCCCTGTGCAGTTTTTCGCGAGTGCGAGTGACAACCGAAGATATTTTGCATGCAGTGTGGGAAGAAAATCGTAATCGGTGACCTATTCTGCATAGATTTGAAGATTGTTATAGTTCGACTCAAACGATTGTGAGATTGGATTCTCTGTCATTCGGCATTTCACCCATGACAGAGGAAAATATGGTCAACAAGACTTAATCTGGATGTATATTTGCATTCGATATAACGACAACTGCTACACAAGAATACGGAGAACAGTATGAAAGTAATGTTAATGGCAAGATATGCCCCCCATGCACTGAAAGGCCTTATTGGCGGTTCTGATCGGCGTGCAGCCATAAAAACGCTTATGGATGCGGTGGGTGGGGTGGTTGAATCAGTAGCCTTTACCCGAGGGAAATATGATGTGGTGGTGAACATCGACGTCAAGGATCAACCGACGCTGATAGGATTGGTTGTTGCAATCAAATCAAGTGGCGCTTTTGAGGAAGCAGAATACCTCGAGCAGGTCGACATGGATCAGATTTTAGAGATAGCTAACAAAGCCGCTAACGCGTACACCCCAGCCGGTTAGCGAAAAACGGGTCACAATTTGTGTTTTGGCACCAGTCGTACCTTTGCCAGTGGAAGCAAATAAGTCGTGGAAAAATGTGGACGGAATTTACATGGTAAAAATCAACTTATCCTGCACGCAACATTCTTTTTAAAGTTTCTATAGAGGTATTTTTCAATTCGTTCCATTTACTTTGGTTATTGATAATAGTTTCTGCCCCTTCCATTAATTGTTTTGCCAGCGCCCTATAACAACCAACAACTTCTTCATAGACATCTGCAGAAAAATTTTGGCTGTTATGTGCATTTATAATCTTGTCTACGTTTCCTCCAAGTATTTGGTCTGCTACCTGCAAATCATTTTGTTGATATCCTCCAGAGAAGACTTCTGAAAGATATGCTGAATATGCAATATTTACAGCAACATCAAATGATTGCTCATCACCCAAATAAAAATCTACAGCACCATTTCCTATTACAACACCCGCGCATGCTGCAAGATTGTCCAATCTTTCGGTTTGTGCTTCAGCCGAAGAACTCAAAAATGAAAGCGCCAAGAAAATGGTAATGACTGATTTTATTGCCCTCACAATGAAACACCTTTATCTAATAAAGAAATATAGAATTAAATGAGCTATAGAGTATTGTCCAATCTTACCCAATCTGTCACTGTGGAATGAAGCTTCCGCTGCACGCGGGCTGTGCAATTATCGAGGCGGCATGATGTATTGGGCGGCCAGAGAACATCGGGGGCTGGTCACCAGGACACGCCGTGCCAAAAAAGAGAACCGTCTGGCTTTGCCTGCAGCTGTTGCTCGCACTGGGAACGCCTGTATTACTGGGTGTTGTCGCGCTCTACTTCGAATCACGCAGCCTTCAGCCTCAAGGCTCCATCGTCGATGCACATCTCGTCGGTCTGATATCCATCGCCTTGTCGTTGTTGCCCATCGCGCTGATGCTGATTGGCTTTATTGCCTTGATTTATGTCCGGCGCCGTCTGGTCGGCGTGTTGCTGATGGCCTCGTGTATCGCCTGCGTGCTAGCTGCTTTTGCCAGCACCGAGCTGCGTAACAGTATTCGGCTGTCAGCGTTCGAGCAGTTCGCTGCACGCGCCGCACCGCTGGTCAAAGCGGTCGAAGACTATCAACGAGTCCGAGGGCACCTGCCTAAGAAGCTCGACCGTCTGGTGCCCGACTATTTGTCGCAAGTGCCCGAAACCGGTCTCGGTGCCTATCCGGAGTTCGAATACCTGGTTATTGTCCCCGACACCGAAACCCCGACCTGGGGACTGACCGTCGAAATTTCGGGCTCGCCCCCGGAGCGTCTGCTCTACCGTGCCAGTGGTGACTACAGTGATATCGATGCTACCAAAACCACGGTCAACGACTGGACCCTGGAGTCGCATCAGATTCAGCGCTGAGCTTCGAGTTCCTCGCGCACTCGTCTGGCCATGTCTTCTACTGTCCGGTCACGTATCCCCAGCTTTTTAAGGGCGCGTTCGGTGTCGAGCAGATACTCGTGACACGGTCCAAGTCTGCCCTTTGCTTCTCTGATCATGCGTGCACCCTGCTGGGGGGGTAGCCCGCTGACATAACGGGCATTGGAGCGGTCGACCACAAATGTGATGGCGTGACGGACCTCGCTGCCGATGTGTGCCTTGACCCAGGTGGGGTGATATATGCGGGTCAGCATCTCCCGTTTGAACAACAAATCCAGTTCCTGATTGACGCTCGGGGCCGGCAGCTTAAGGGCCAGCCCTACGCAACTCCCGCCCCTATCCAGACCGAGCATGAGTCCCGGACACTCGCGGGTTCCGCGGCCGATGTGGCTACGCAGGCAAAACGCACGTCGATAGCCATAGATCCGCGCGACGGCCGAATTGGTGTAATCCAGTGCTGGATTCCAGATGAGCGATCCGTAACCGAACACCCAGACATTATCTCGATCGGGCACAGCCTGTTGCGCCGCGCGCAGCGCCTCGGCGCGCTCGCGCGGCGTCATGACATCCTCATGACCGCTGAAACGCTCCGCCCAGTCCTGGTCATTGTCTTTCAGCAAGTGCTCACGTGTCAGCTTGATTTTCGGCATATCGCTTTCATGCCCGTAGCTAGTCACCTTGCCCCACAAACATGGTCCAATCTTCGAGTTCAGGCCAGTCGCCGCTGCGACCATTGTGCGCCAGTGCCTATAATGCGCCCTGCGATCAAACCCGAGTGCCAAACATGTTGCAAGCAGACCAGATTCTGCGCGATGGCCACATACACTTGATGGACCAGCAGCTCCGCGTGGTCGAAGCCATTGCGGTGCGTGCCGGTGTCGTGGTCGCCGCTGATTCGAACGATGAGGTCGACCGGCTGTGTGGTAAGCGCACACAAGTAGTGGAGCTCGAGGGCCGAACCGCCATTCCCGGCATCATCGACTCCCATTGCCACCCCGACAGTACAGCCGCACGGGTTGCACGCTGGCACGAGCTGAGCCCAACGTACATCCAATCCCGAGCCGCGTTGCTGTCTCGCATCAAATCGACATGCGCACAGCTCCCGGCAGGCGATTGGTTTGTCGGCTATCGGCTGAACGAGAACAAGAGCGGTGGCTATCCGACACTGGCTGAGCTCGACGCCGCCACCGCCGGTCATCCGTTGTTCATTTTGCGCACCGACGGTCACATTGGACTGGCGAACAGCGCCGCCTTCGACGCCTGTGGTATTGGTCTGGACCCAAGCGATCCACCCTTCGGGCGCTTCGATCGTCACCCTGATAGCGGCGTATTGACCGGGCTGGTGAGAGAAACGGCGGCACATGTGTTTCTAGAGCATATCCATGCGTCCGACAGCGTCGCTGATGTCGCCGACGGGCTGGTGCGCGTGTTCGACGAGTTCTTGAGCCACGGCGTCACCAGCGTCTACAACTCGCTGACGGGCGCGACCGGCATTCAGGCCTATCAACTCCTAAAACAAGAACAACGACTGCGCATGCGTGTCGGCATAATTATCAGCGGGCGCGAAGACGGGCTGGTCGAAGCCTTCATCCGAGCTGGCGTACGCTCTGGGTTTGGCTGCGACCAGATTCGGATCATCGGCGTGGAATGGTGTCCGGACTGCTCCACCAGCGGACGAACCGCGGCTTACTACGAGCCTTATCAGGGCGATCGCGTGGAAGGCGAACCGGACGACAACACCGGCATGCTGCTCTATGAGCTCGAGGATTTGAAGCAGCGCGCCACCGAGGCGCACAAGGCGGGTCTGCAGGTGATGGTGGAAGGTGTTGGCGATCGAGGGATCGATTTCGCGCTCGACGTCATCGAGGCAGCGCTCGAGGCTCAGCCGATGGATGACCATCGAATGAGAATCGAGCACTGCTGCTATGTAACACCCGAGCTAATGGAGCGTATTTCCACGGTCGGCGCTATTGACTCCTCTGCAACCGGCTTCATGTATGAACTCGGCGATGCCTACCGAAAGAACCGCGGCGAGCAAGCGATGCGCTGGATGTGGCCGCATCGCAGCTTGATAGACAAAGGGATCCCGGCCCCCGGTCATTCCGATGCCTGGGTCTGCAGTCCAAATCCTTTCACGGCGATGTGGTCAATGGTGAATCGGCGCACCGACACCGGACAGTCGCTCGACGACACTGAGGCGGTCAGTATCACTGAGGCACTCCGAGCCTACACCGTGCTCGGCGCCTACTCCGGACGAGAAGAGCATCTCAAAGGTTCTCTCGAGATTGGTAAGCTGGCCGATGTGGCGGTCTTGGACAGGGACCTGTTCAGCATCCCGAGCGAAGAAATCCGTGATGTCAGGGTCGATATGACATTTCTGGGCGGAGAACTCGTTTACGCCAGATGAGTGAGTAGTTGCTCATAAAGCGGCTGCGGTAACTCTACGCCATCGCTGACGGCCTGCTGTCGATGTTGCCGGCGGCGCTGGGCGGGCAGTCGCACACCATCCAATGTCATGAGCGTGCCGAAAAATGACTGGCAATGTGTCTGCCAGTGATCGGCATCACCGAAGGCCCGGGGGTCCAGCGCGATAATCAGCTCTCCGCCCCGCGTGGGCCCACCGTCACCGTTATCTGATTGCTTTGCCTCAAACCCGAATTGCTCGCCCAGTAGACCGGCGGCCAGCAGCTCCACCATCAAGGACAATGAAGAGCCTTTGTATCCGCCAAACGGCAGTTGAACGCCGCCAGCAATAATGGCCTGCGGCTCCAGCGTCGGGGCGCCATCGCTGTCCAAGCCCACACCCACTCCCACCGGCTGCCGGTCACGCGCGGCAATCTGTATGTCCCCGCGCGCCATGGCCGATGTCGCCATATCGAAAATCAAATGCTCGCCTTCGCGGTCCGGCCAACCGAATGCCAGTGGATTGGTGCCAAAAAAAGCGCGCGAGGCGCCAGCCGGTGCGACGGCCGCCTTGGAAGCCACGAACGCGAGTGAAGCGAGACCGGCGTCGGCAAGCTGTTCGACTTCCGGCCACAACGCCGCGAAGTGAAAAATGCGACTGATTGCAAGAGCCGCCACACCGTGGCTGCGGGCGGCATCGATGAGCGCCGGCAGCCCGCGATGCAATGCAAGCGGCGCGTACCCGCCATCACCATCGACACGAATCACCGCGGCACCGGCGTCCATGACTCGTGGGTGGGCGTTGCCATTCACCTTGCCACTGCCCAGCGAGGCGATGTAGCCAGGCAGTCTGAAAATTCCGTGCGAACGGCAGCCGTCACGTTCGGCAAGTGCCATAACGTGCGCAATGCTGCTCGCATTCGACGCGTCACAGCCGGCATTCAGCAAGGCTTGCTCAGCGAGGTGATGGAGCTCACTCAAATGCAACGATTTCACAGTCACATAGCGATTATGTGACGGGGGCTAGCTGAGGTACACCTGCCGGGGGATGTCGGGCAAGCTCAGGCCAGACCAAGGCGAATGCTCAACCGCACACACGCAGCGTGGGTTCAAACCACCCAAGGAGCATCGAGAACGCCACGCGAGACCAGCGTCCAGTAGAGGTTCGTACCCCAGACCACGCCGAGAGTGGCCACGCCGGACCAAAGCAATCGTCGTTTTACTAGTTTTGCACGTGTTTCCATGGATGCCCCATTCCTGCGGATTTTAATCACCTAGGACTAAAGTGTAGGCCACCCTGGAAAAGACGCCGGCGTCCAGGTGTGGGGCTTGTTGCAGTGCCCGCAACTGACCGGCGAATTTTTCTGGAGTAAAGCTCGTCCACGCGTACGTCACTATCTGAACAAGGTTCTGTCCACGCCCACGACACGATGAAATCCGATCAGGAACAGTGCAACCAGTCCCAGAAGAACAATACTGAGCGACGCTGCAAGACCGCCGCCAGCACCCCCCCAGGCAATGAAATAGCTCAGCATCTGGTCTCCGGGTCCGCCGACCAGCGCAGGCGGCACATAGAGTCCAAGCGACAATATGAACACGAGCAGCACACCGCCCCCCACGCCTGGCAGCGTCTGCGGAAAATACACTCTCCAGAACGCCACCCACGGGTTCGCGCCCATGGTGGCTGCGGCTTGCATGTGATAGCCGTCGATACCTTTCATGACGCTGAACAAGGGAAACGTCATGAATGGCAGCAGCATATGCACCATGGAGACATAGGTGCCGACGCGGTTACGTGCCAGCTCGAAGGGGGTCGACCACAGGCCGCTCAAGATCCCCAGGTCATTGACCACGCCTTCGTTTTGCAGTGCAACCAGCCAGGACAAGGATTTGACCAATATCGAGGTCCACAACGGCAACAACAGAAACAGCAGACAGATATTACTTTTCGTGGTGCTCATGTTGGCGAGCAGAAACGCGATGGGATAGCCGAGTGTCAGGCAATAGACCGTCACCCAGAAACAAATCCACACCGTGCGCCAGAACACATCGACAAACAGCCTCCGGTCTTCCTTGACCATCACAATCTCGTCGTCCAGATCGATGGTGCGGTCAATGGTGCGCAGCAAATAGATCATCGTGTAGGGCGGCGCCGCCTGACGCATCCGAACCCAGTAACGGGACTCCGCCCAGCGTGCGTCGAGAGCAATGAGCCTTGCGAGAAGCCGGTCCTTGTCGAACAGCTGGTCTTCGCCAATGGCCCGATTGAGCGCCGACACTCGGTCGGCGGTGGTGAGCATCAGTGTTCGGAAGCCCGGAATCTCGTGATTCAAGCGCGCGGCCACCCGCCCAACCTTGCGTTCCCGCTCGGCAACGAAGAGATCGGCCACCAAGGCCGCGACGACCTCGTACGGCGGCTGGTCACGGCCTTGCCAGAGACGGATCTGCGCCGACAGACGCGGCAAGCTATTTGCGAGTACCGGGTCGCTGACACTGCTCCAGAGCATGGCGGAGATGGGCAGCACCAGGGTTACCAGAATGAACAGCAGCGGCACGAGCACCAGCCCGAAGGCACCGAGCTTGCGCAGCCGTTCTGTTCGCCGCAGTAGGCTCTTCAGCGGTACACCGTGCAAACACGGTTCGGCGGTGGGTCGGTCAGGGAGCATGCGAGCAGTATAGGCACGGCGCTTCATTCGGGCGATGCTCCTATGTGCTGGCAAACCTGATAGTCTTCGGGCCAGGTGCCTGGTGTTAGCCTCCGAGCACTTGTCTCATTCCCTTTCAGTGTGGCCCTTGAAACCATGAACGCCAGTTCGCAGGCAGGTTGATTCCAGATGGCTGCGAATAGTCTGCGTGCCCGCCTCACCGAGTTCTGGTACGCATTACCTCCGAACAGCCGTGGTGCCGTCTGGATCATTGCGGCCGCTGCCTGCTTCTCGCTGATGGCGGTTTGTGTCAAAGCGGCCGGGCGTACACTGCCGGTTTTCGAGCTTATTGTGCTGCGTACGGTGTTTGCGGTGTTGTTTCTGACGCCCCTGTGCTACCGGGTCGGTCGGGGTGTACTAGTCACTCAGCACTGGAAGCCACACATCGTGCGCAGTGTGCTCGGCATTGGTGGGGCGGCAAGTTTTTACTTTGCAGTTGCCCATCTGGAGTTGGCGCTGGTCACCACACTCGGTTTCACCCGGACCTTGTTCATCATCGTGCTTGCACTCATCTTCCTCGGCGAAGTCATCCGCTGGCGACGCTCGCTGGCGACTGCTGTCGGTTTCGTGGGGGTCCTGATTTGCATGCAGCCCGGCACCGCATCGTTCGACCCCTGGACTTTGGCCGGTTTGTCATTTGCGCTGTTCGCCGCCGGTGTCACCACGGCCATCAAACGACTCACTGTGACGGAAAGCCCTTTGACCATCTTGATCTACACCTATTTGCTCATGGGTGTGATTGCGCTGGTGCCAGCCCTGCTGACCTGGCATGCACCGGACGCCACCGAGCTCTGTCTGATGGCCCTGATTGCGGCGTTCTCGATCATCGCCCAGGGCTGCGTGATCCAGGGGCTCAAGATTGGCGAGCTGACGGCGCTTGCGCCCTTCGAATACTCACGTCTGTTGTTTGCTGCCTTGTTCGGCTACTTGTTCTTCGCGGAGGTCGCGGGTCTCAACACATGGATGGGCGCCGCGGTGATTGTCATGAGCACACTGTACATTGCTCTTCGAGAGGCACAGCTCGGCCGTCGGGAAGACAGCCCGGAAAGCTGATGGGAGTGCGTTGTGCGCCGATTGTTAACGGTGCCGTGAACGCGGTTGCTGATTGAATCGCGGCAACTAGGCAGCCTCAGGAAAGCATGCAACAATCGGCGCTAAGCCCCCATTTTCGCGGGGCGTTTGGAGGATTTCCACATGAATCACATTTTGCCGAAAGTGCTCGGCATGCTTGGCGTAGGTGCCGCCCTGTCATTGGGCACCAATATCGCCATTGCCGACACCATTACCGTTACGTCCTGGGGTGGCGCTTATAGCATGAGCCAGCGAAAAGCTTTTCATGAGCCTTTCATGAAAGAGACTGGCCATGTGGTCCTGGAGGATGAATGGGGCGGAGATCTGGCCGTTATCCGAGCGATGGTGGAAACCGGTAACTACAAGACTCACGTCATCGATGCCGAGACCAATGATGTGCTCGCCGGCTGTGATGAAGGCGTTCTGGAAGTCATCGATACCGATCGACTGGGTCTGACCGCCGATGACTTCATTCCAGGCGGTCTGCTCGAGTGTGGCGTCGGCTTGGTTAGCTGGGCAAACGTGGTCGCTTTCCGTACTGACGGTCACGGCGGCAACAACCCCAGCACCCTCAAAGACTACTTCGACACCGCAAAATTCCCCGGTAAGCGCGGCTTCGGTCGCTGGGCTGGGCCGAACCTGGAATGGGCGTTGATGGTTGATGGCGTCCCCACGGGTGAAATCTACGCCACTCTGGAAACCGCCGAAGGCATGGATCGTGCGTTCGCGGTGCTCGACGGTATCAAATCGGACATCATCTGGTGGGAAACGGGCTCACAGGCCCCGCAACTTCTGGCCGACAAAGAAGTGGTTATGACTTCTGGCTGGAATGGCCGTATCTACGCCGCTGTTATGGATGACAAACAGCCCTTCGAGATCATCTGGGACGGTCAGGTCTACGACCTCGAGTACTGGATAGTCCCGGCGGGTCATCCCGATCTGGACTTGATCTACGAGTACATGGCGTTCACCTCGCGTCCAGACCGCCAGGGTGATACCACCAATTACATCTCCTATGGCCCCAGCCGTCTGGGTTCTGATAAATACGTCAACCCGGACATTCTTCCTCACTTGCCGACGGCCCCGCAGAATCTGGGGACCGCCTTGCAGGCGTCCGCCACCTTCTGGGCAGACAACCAGGAAGACATTGACAATCGCTGGAACGTCTGGCGCGCCAAATAAGCGTTCTGATTGCCAGTGCAGTAACGGAGAGGGCGGTCATTTGACCGCCCTCTTTGTTTTTGGACGGCGGGTTGATGCCGAGACCGGTTATCCTCCGGCGACGGAAGACGGGGAAGTGCTGTTCATCGAGTCGACTGCCAAGGCGGTTCTGCATGCCCGTGTGGTGCCGATTATGCGTGACAACTCGGGCATCAAGGTTCGTACCGAAGGTCACACTGACAGCGTGGGTGCTGACCGGTACAGCCAGCTGCTGTCGCTGCGGCGTGTGGAAGCGGTGTGTGATTACCTGATTTCTCAGGGCATCGCCGACACCAATCTGAGCATTGCCGGATACGATGAGAGCAACCCGATTGACAGTGATGGCACCAAGGCGGGGCGTGCCAACAACCGCCGCGTGGAATTCGTCATCCGGCAATCAAAATCTGTACATGCCCGCGGCCCGAAACCCTGGCTGGCGGTATTTTTGACTGAAATCTTCCGAATCAGCGCAAAAACCATCAATTCGATACTTCTAGCTACTGGGAAATATAGTCGCTTAATCCTATAATTGACCTCGCTTTTTAGGTGACTATTTCGTAATCTTGTAGTGGTTGAATATTCTGACCTAGCCTAGTGGGCGCGTAAGGAGACAAGGGATGAGAGGTGTGAGGGTTTTTATAACTGTGTTGTTGGTGTCACTGCTGGGGGCGGGTTGTACCTCATCAGGTGGCAGTACGACGATCGGAGGGCATACCTTTAACAACGTGGACTGCGGTCTGCTGGGAGCGGCGTTTGGCGCCACGATAGGCGGTGCAGCTAGTGGCGGCAGTGGCGCGGGCCTTGGCGCACTGGGTGGCCTGGTGCTGAGTCACCTCTTCTGCGGTGAAGAAGAGATAATGGAAGACTCGGATGGCGACGGCGTAGCGGATGGTTCCGACGAATGCCCGAACACCCCGGCCGAGACGGATAACGGTTGCCCGGCAGATGCCGACGGCGACGGTGTGCCGGATTTTCTGGACGAATGCCCGAACACCCCGGCCGAGACGGATAACGGTTGCCCGGCAGATGCCGATGGCGACGGTGTGCCGGATTTTCTGGACGAATGCCCAGACGTCGCGGGTGATGCCGATACCGGTTGTCCTGCGCCGGTGGAAGAAGAGGAAGTGCTGTTCATCGAGTCCATTCACTTCGACTTCGACAGCGCTGCCATCAAGCCGATTTCTAAAGCGGTTCTGGATGCCCGTGCGGTGCCGATTATGCGTGACAACTCGGGTATCAAGGTTCGTATCGAAGGTCACACTGACAGCGTGGGTGCTGACCGGTACAACCAGCTGCTGTCGCTGCGGCGTGCTGAAGCGGTGCGTGATTACCTGATTTCTCAGGGCATCGCCGACACCAATCTGAGCATTGCCGGATACGGTGAGAGCAACCCGATTGACAGTAATGACACCAAGGCGGGGCGTGCCAACAACCGCCGCGTGGAATTCGTCATCCGGTAAGGACTTTCGTCCTAGCAGCAGTATTGAAGCGGCTCCTTCGGGAGCCGCTTTTTTTTGTCGCGAGGATGCCCGGCCGCATCAAATAGATCTGAATTTTGGTTAGAATGGAGCACGGTGGTGACACACCAGAGCTGGGTCGATGCAGAATGCCAGGCCAGGTGTCTGCTGGAAAGGAGGACGAAGCCATGAAGTCAACCGCATGGGATCTGCGACGCACAATTCATGACCACCGTGAGTACGGGCTCATCGCCACGTTGGTCCTGGTCCTCATCGTTTCGATCCTGGTCGCCCGGCTGATGGGTGACACAGCGGCATTCCCGAACGGCGTCATCGAGTGGTTTGCCTTTGCTGAGGGCGTCAACGCCGGTGAAGGTTGGTTGAAAGAAAACATTCGCTGGTTTACCAAGGCCATCTCGAACGGCGTCGCATACACGCTGGAGCAGGTTGAGCTCCTCATGCTGTTAACACCCTGGCAGATCGTTATCCTTGGGATCACGCTGCCCGCCTTGGCCTTTGGCGGGCTTCGACTGGCGTTGTTCTGCGTCATCGCCATGCTTTTCTGGAACATCATGGACATGTGGGACTCGGCCATGGAGACCTTGAGTCTTATGGCGGTCGCCGTGATCATCTCTGCCGTGCTAGGTGTCACCCTCGGCGTGATTGCTTCACAGAGTGACCGGTTCGAGGCCGTGCTGCGCCCGGTGCTCGACACCATGCAGACCATGCCCAGTTTTGTGTATTTGATCCCCGCTATTTTCTTCTTCGGGATCGGCGGCGCGCCAGCCATTCTGGCGACGGTGATATACGCGGTGCCACCGGCAGTGCGCTTGACCAATTTAGGCATTCGCCAAGTGTCACCCGAGGTCATAGAGGCGACGCGATCATTTGGCTCCACCAACATGCAACTGTTGTTAAAGGTCAAAATCCCGATGGCATTGCCATCCATCATGATGGGTGTCAACCAAACGGTGATGATGGCGTTGGCGATGGTGGTGATTGCAACATTCATCGGTGCGGCCGGTCTGGGCTATGAGGTGTGGCAGGCGCTGCGTCAGCTCAATGTCGGCTGGAGCTTGGAAGGCGGTCTCAGCATCGTGTTGATGGCGATCATGTTTGACCGTATCAGCTACGCGATGAGCGGCGAGAACAAACGTCACCAGATGCCCGGAGACTTTCTGCTGTTGCCCGCACGTTTTCATGGTCAAGCGTGGGCACATGCTGTCGAACGGATAGTGCAGCTGTGTGTGCGAGTCTGCTCCGTGGCGAGTCATCTTTTCGTACGGCTGTTGGCGAATGGTATCGGTGCCGTGCTGTCTCTGTTCAATCGTGTGCTGGGCGAGGACGTGCATGCGCTGATATTGCGCCATGTGTTCTTCGTCACCGGCACATGTCTGGTGGTTGGTACGTACCTGTTTGACGCCCATGTCATGAGCTTCAGCAGCTTTCCGTCCGAGTGGCAACTCCAAATCAGAAAACCAGTCGACGCGTTTGTCGATGCTTTGGTAGTCAGCGACACCTTCATCGCTATAACCACCGCCATTCGTTATGTGGTGTTCAAGTGGCTGTTGGACCCGCTCGGCGACTTCCTGGTCCAGTTGCCGTGGTGGTACACCATCGCGTTAGTTGGAACCCTCGTCTGGATCTCCGCAGGTCGCGCACTCGGTATCACTACTCTCGTTGCCATGCTGTTCATCGGCGCTGTGGGCTTGTGGGAAATCGCAATGTTCACATTGTCGATGATCCTGGTGTCCGTGTTTCTTTGCCTGCTCATCGGTGTGCCGCTGGGTATCTGCGCCGCTGTCAGTGACACCTTTGACGCTATTCTGAGGCCCGTACTCGATGCCATGCAGACCATGCCGGCGTTCGTCTACCTGATCCCGGTGCTGATGTTTTTTGGCGGTAATTCGGTCTCGGCGGTAATTGCAACACTCATCTACGCAATCCCCCCGATGATTCGTTTGACCACCCTTGGCATACGTGAGGTGCCATACAGCGCCGTCGAGGCGGCCAGCGCATTTGGCTCCACCTTCAAGCAAATGCTGCTCAAGGTAAAAATGCCACTGGCGCTGCCATCGATCATGATGGGTTTGAACCAGGCAGTCATGATGGCGCTTGCGATGCAGGTGTTAACACCACTGATTGGCGGCGGCGGGTTGGGCAAGGAAGTCTTCGACGCATTGGCGACAGTCAATACCGGGCGCGGCGTCGAGGCAGGCCTCAGCATTGTGTTTCTCGCCCTGGTCATGGACCGGCTGACACAAGCGTGGAGCAAGAAACAGCAGCTCGCGCTCGGTGTCAAATAGCGTTCAGCCCAACTGCTGCGTGTGAGGTGTGTTTAGTCGTGTGACCGCGGGACAACCGGTGATACACATCGCCGGTTTGAGAGTGTGCTCTCTACTCTTCTAGTGCCAGCATGATTGCGGTCCGATCGACCGTACCCACCAGAGCGTTCGACTCGTCGACCACAGGCACTGGCGTATCGGTACGTGCGATCCGGGTGATGAGCCGTTCGATCAGCGTATTCGGGGTTATCGACTCCTCCGCGACAGCAACATCCTTGACCGAGCCGGTCTTGGCACTGGCCTCGGCCACGCGACGTTCGAGTGTGGCCACATAAGCATTACCCGCACCCAGCACGAACGCAGCTGGATGATCGCCGTCACGCATTCGAGACAGCGCGGTCTCAACGGTGTCGTTCACGCCCACAGTCGGATAGCCGTTCGACATGATCTTACTGGCGGTAAGTACTTTGTGACGCGGCACGTCCTCGGAAAACTCACGCACATAGTCGTTTACCGGATTCGCCACCACTTCTTCCGGCGTGCCTATCTGGACGATCTCTCCATCTTTCATGATGGCAATGTGATCGCCCATCTTGATGGCCTCGAGAAAATCATGGGTGATGAATACCATGGTCTTGTGCATGACTTCTTGGAGCTTCAACAACTCGTCTTGCATCTCGCGGCGAATCAATGGGTCGAGTGCACTGAAGGGCTCATCGAACAGCATGATCTCAGGATCTACAGCCAACGCACGGGCAAGCCCGACGCGCTGCTGCATACCACCTGACAGCTCACGCGGATAATGCTGATCCCAGCCGCCGAGACCAACGAGGTTCAGTACCTCGCCCGCTTTCTCATGACGCTCGGTCTTGGTGATGCCCTGCACCTCCAGACCGTAGGCGATGTTGTCGATCACCCTTCGGTGCGGCAACAACCCGAAGTGCTGGAACACCATGCTCATTTTGTTCCGTCGGAGATCGATGAGCTGTTTCTCGGTCATTTGAACCACGTCTTCGCCATCGATGACCACCTTTCCTGAGGTGGGCTCGACCAACCTCGACATACAGCGCACCAAGGTCGACTTGCCGCTGCCCGACAGTCCCATGACCACGAAGGTCTCACCCTGCTGGACCTTGAACGAAACATCCTTGACACCGATCACATGACCTGTGCGCTCTTGAACCTCGACACGCTCGGAATTCTCATCGAGCTGCGCCATGATGCGGTCCGCATGAGGACCAAACACCTTCCAGATCCCCTGGCAGCTAATCTTGGCAACTGAGTCGG
>MDTE01160837.1_pt1 | contig 18085 bp, 16 predicted proteins | sample 811231 | NCBI WGS metagenome assembly MDTE01 (sample SAMN05326651, study PRJNA326480) | marine metagenome | isolation source: seawater | place: Indian Ocean: Red Sea | collected 2010 | reverse complement strand
TATTTTGGGGTCAACTGGCAAGGGGTCACCAACCTTTATCGAACCAACAATTATGAATGCTACAATTGGAACTAAATTTAAAATAATTACCGGTTATAAGGGGCTAGGTAAGGTTCATTTGGCAGTTGAACGAGGCGAAGTGCAAGGCAGGTTTGCTTCATGGGAAGCCATTAAGTGCTGCAAAAAGGCCTGGTTAAAAGAAAATAAAGTAGCAATTCTAATGCAATCGGGTCTGGTTCGTAACAAGGACCTTCCAAAGGTTAAAAGTGTTTGGGAATTTGCAAATAATGACGCTGACCGAGATTTCCTCAAGTTTATTGCGGCGGGATCGACGTTGGGACGTATTTACCTCGCGCCTCCAGGTATACCAAAGGCGGCAGCTAATGCTTTACGTAAAGGCTTCTGGGATGCATTACATGACCATGAGTACATAGCGCTCACGAAAAAACGTGGTATGGGGTTGGATCCGATGAGCCATAACAAAGCTAAAGAATTGGCGTTATCTATAATGAAGGCAAAACCAGCTGTGATAAAGCGGGCTAAAAAATATTTACTTCGCAAGAAGAAGAAAAAATAGTGCCTAAAACAATCTATTAATTGAGGTGGTTGGCTGTAAACCAGCCGCCTTAATTTTTAGGTAAAAGGTTTTCCATTGGACTTACAAATGTTCGATATGGCGTTGAGTGCTTTGGATCAAATATTTGATCCTTCGAGGATGATGTTCTTAGTCTTGGGCACTCTCATGGGTTTGGTCGTTGGCGCGATCCCAGGCGTGGGTGGTCTAGTCGGATTGACCCTTCTGTTGCCATTTACTTTTACTATGGACCCATATTCAGCAATTGCGGTCATGATGGGCTTGTTAGCCGTTACCACAACTTCCGACACCATACCTGCAGTGCTTTTTGGTGTCCCCGGAACAGTAGGTTCTGCAGCAACTATACTCGATGGCTACCCTATGGCTCGCAATGGTCAAGCGGGTCGAGCATTAGGAGCTGGTTTCGCTGCGTCGATGATTGGTGGATTGATAGGAGCCTTTCTTCTTGCTTTCAGCATGCCAGTTCTAAAACCTTTGGTTTTGGCGGTAGGGTCACCTGAGCTTTTGGCTATCTGCGTCTTTGGTTTATCTTTAGTCGCTGTTTTGTCAGGCGGTGCAGTGTTAAAAGGTCTAGGCGCTGCTTGTATCGGTCTGCTAGTTGCTACAACGGGAGACGACCCTCAGACCTCACAGTTAAGGTGGACTTTTGGGACTTTGTATCTGTATGACGGTCTACCTATTGTGCCATTGGCCTTGGGTATGTTTGCCATCCCCGAGCTTGCAGATCTTGCGATTTCCCGGAAGACAATTTCTGAAGATGCAAAAAAAGAAAATTTTGCTGGACAATGGGATGGTATTAAAGACGTTTTTTCAAACAAATTTCTGGTCTTGCGATGTGCATTGATAGGTGCTGGTCTCGGTTCTATACCGGGTATAGGGGCCTCAGTCATTGACTGGATAGCCTACGGACATGCTGCAAGAACAGAAAAAGGAGCCGCAGAAACCTTTGGTAGCGGTGATATACGGGGAGTTATAGCATCTGAAAGCTCTAACAATGCCAAAGAAGGAGGAGCTCTTGTACCTACTATAGCTTTTGGGGTCCCCGGGAGCGCTTCGATGGCTCTCCTCCTGAGTGCTTTTTTAATTCTGGACATTCCTCCCGGCGAAGAAATGCTGACATCCAAATTAGACTTGTCATACTCTTTGGTTTGGTCGGTCGCGATAGCGAATGTTATTGGCGCTGGTGTATGCCTGGCTGGTGCCAATTATCTAGCTAAAATTTCCATGATTCGGATCGGAATTCTGGTCCCAATTGTCTTATCTGTTGTTTTTATAGGTGTTTACCAGGCATCTCGTGTTTGGGGTGATTTTGTGGCCATGTTTTTATTTGGTCTGCTTGGTTGGCTAATGAAGCGGTTCGGGTGGCCAAGGCCGCCCTTGGTTCTGGGTTTTGTCCTCGGGGGCTTAATAGAAAATTATATGTTCATATCAGTAGAACGGTACGAATGGGATTGGTTAACTCGTTGGCCAGTAATAATCATTTTTGGCCTGACCCTCTATGGCGTTATAGGTCCGGTAATTCGGGGTTTCCTAGGGTCGGACGCAAAAAAAGGTGTCGTCTTACATTCTCAATTTAGGTCCCCGGAATTTTCACCATCAGCAACTTTTTCTTTTGCTATCATCCTGTTATTTGGAATCTTTTTTTATATGGCAGGCGACTTTGAGTTTGGCGCTCAACTTGTTCCCAGAATTGTTACTGGTTTTGGCATTTTGTTTATAACAGCAGATCTATTTAGTCAGATTTTCTTTAGAACTGAAAATATTGCAGGGGTAGACAATAAAAAAGTACAAATTTTTGATTTTGCGGAATCCTTTGATCATTTGAGCGGAAGGGAAATTGTCCAACGTGCCTTCGTTTTCATCGGCTGGGCTCTCAGCGTCGTTGGCGTTGGTTATGCCGTCGGACTATTGCCAGCTGTGTTAGTATTTTTGCTATGTTACATGCGATTTCACGGGAAAGAGAGTTGGAAGCTTGTGATTTTCATCAGTATAAGCGTGTGGTTGTTTTATTTATTATTGTTTCAGTTAGTTTTGGATGTGCATTGGCCTCACAGCCTCATTGGCTTGCAATTTCCAATTTTGCGTTCAAAATTTGAAATATTCTGATGGGAGAAAGATATGGGGCAGTTAGAGGGTAAGGTGGCTATAGTGACCGGTGGAGCCCTTGGAATAGGAGCAGCCTATTGCAAGCGGCTAGCGGAAGAAGGTGCCAAGATTGTGGTTGCGGATATTGAGGACGGCAACAGTGTGGTTGGAGTTATCGAGCAAGCTGGAGGTAGGGCTCTATTTATAGAAACTGATGTAACCAGTGAGCCGGATAACATGAATATGGCCTCTAAGACATTTCAGACATTTGGACGGCTTGATATTCTAGTTGCTAACGCTGGGCTTTATACTCATCTTAAACGGCATCCCTCTGTAGAAGAAACGGTTCAAGAATGGGATGATGTCTACAATGTAAATGTTAAGGGTGTATGGCTTGGCGCCAAGGCCTGTATTCCTGAGATGAAGAAAAATGGATACGGTAAAATTGTTAATATCGCTTCCACGGCAGCGTTTCAGGGAACGCCAGGTATAACGCGTTATGCCGCCTCTAAAGCTGCTGTAGTTGGTATCACCCGGTCTATGGCAAGAGAGTATGGCGACGATGGTGTACGTATTAACGCGATTGCCCCCGGTCCTATTGAGACTGAAACAGGGAAACAATACGAGACAGAGGAGAGCGTAAATCGCAGACTGGTAAGCGGAAAAAAGCGCGCTTTGGGGCGTAATGGGCTGCCGTCTGATGTTGTTGGATTATGTGTCTTTTTGTCTTCGGAAAAAAGTGATTTTATGAGTGGACAGACTGTTGTTGTCGATGGTGGCGGTACCCTGTGGTAAAAGGATGTAGCTGATGGGAAGATTAAGTGGAAAGGTGGCTATTGTCACAGGTGGTGCCAGAAGTATTGGTGCGGCATTTGCTAAAGGTCTAGCTGCTGAGGGAGCGCGAATCGTTATAGCCGATCTTGAGCCTGCTGATGAGGTGCTCGGCATTATCGAGCAAGCGGGGGGTGAGGCGGTTGCAATTAAGACAGATGTTACAAAAGAAAATGATTGTCAGTCAGCGGCTGCAGAGGCCTTAGCTAAATTCGGACAGCTAGATATCTTAGTTGCTAATGCAGGGCTATGGGTAAATCTTGAACGCCAATCAGCGACGGAAATAGATGTCGATATTTGGGAAAAAGTAATGTCCGTAAATGTTAAGGGCGTATGGTTATCGGCTAAGGCTTGCATACCGGAAATGGCTAAGAATGGGTATGGAAAAATAATAACCGTTGCCTCTACCCGAGCTATGAAGGGTGGCTCAGGTATGTTGCATTACGATGCTAGCAAAGGAGCGGTCATTGCTATGACCCGCTCTCTAGCACGGGAATATGGACCGTCAGGAATTTCCGCTAACGTTATTGCGCCTGGGGCGACAGATACCGAAATCAGTCAGGCTTTAGCAGATGAAACTCAGAAAGAGCGACGAGTGGCAAGCGCGCAAGCTCGCGCGATTAAGCGTTCGGAGGAACCAGATGATTTAGTTGGGGCCTGCATACATTTGGCTTCGCCTGAAAGTGATTTTATGAGTGGGCAAACGTTGGTTGTTGACGGGGGTGCCATCGTCTGGTGACTTCAGTTGAGCTTTTCTCCACTTACCTTGCTGCGGCGCAGGCGGCGATCGTGACCAAGTTTAAAATGCGTACGAGCATGCGTGACTGATAAATTATCCCAAACGATAAAGTCTCCTGCTGTCCAATGATGTTCGTAGATAAATTGTTTCTTTTCGGCGTGGTCGAAAACCTGTTCTAGGATTACCGAACTTTCGTCCAAAGACATTCCCTCGATCTGGCAGGTCATCAGACGGTTGACGAAGAGCGCTTTGCGACCGGTTGTTGGGTGTGTAATTATTGCTGGCTGCCATGCTTTCTCAAGTTGATCTAGTTTTTGCAGATTTGGTTTTTCGATTGTTGCATAATCATAAACATTGAGTGCTCTCTTTCCTTGAATTTTTTGTCTGAGAGAAGCGGGCATTGAATCCAAGGCATCATACATATTACACCACATGGTGTTCCCGCCGTACCTTGGCACAGTTATGGCACAGAGCATGGTAAATTTATCTGGTTCGTCGGTGTAACAAGTATCATGGTGAAACCACATTTCACCATCGGGGATCACTCCGGTAGGTATACCATTCTCATCACGGATATTGCTAACATATGCTATGCCGGGGGTGTCATATGAACTTGCGGGAATGACATAATTTTCTGGTAATTTGCGTTTTCGTACAGGTCCAAGGGCCTTGGTAAATGATAGTTGTTGATCTGCATTAAAGGCTTGCCTTTTGAATATGACAACCTGGTATCTATGGATACATTGTTTGATCTCCGCGATCAGAGCTTTATTAGGCGTATCCCTAAGATCGACCCCATCAATAATTGCCCCAAGGGGTTCATCTAACGGCATGATTTGCATTTAATTTTCTCCTGCTCAGGAGATAATATAACAAACAATTCAATACTTTTCTCTAGAAGAGTTGAAACACTGAGGAGTAGAGGTCAAACTAATAAAAATTAATTGAAATCACATGGAGACGGAAATGGGAAGAGTGGACGGGCGTGTCGCAATTGTTACGGGTGCGGCACAAGGACTTGGTGCAACCTATGCTCGGGCTCTTGCTGCAGAGGGTGCTAAGGTTGTCATTGCAGATCGAGATAAAGGGGAAGCAGTTGTAAATGAAATTAGGTCCTCGGGTGGAGAAGCAATTGATATTCCTACCGATATTTCACAAGAAGCCGCAACTCTTGAAATGGTATCTAAAACCGTTGAAGCCTTTGGACGGCTGGATATTCTCATTAACAACGCAGCCATCTTCACCGCCGTTGAAAGGAAGGCTTTTGATGAAATTTCGATAGCAGAGTGGGATTTGATGCATTCCGTGAATGTCAAGGGTACATGGTTATGTTGCCGGGCAGCGGTGCCTGAGATGCGAAAACACAAATATGGTAAAATCATAAATATTTCTACAAGTCGAATTTTTCAGGGGGTTCCCTATTTTCTGCATTATGACTCAACTAAAGGAGCAGTTCTAGCCATCACGAGGTCCCTATGTAAAGAATTGGGTGATGACGGTATTAGGGTTAATTGCATTGCACCGGGTTCGACTATGAGTGAAAACGTACTAAAAAGAACAAATTGGAAGGGTAGCGGAGCGGCGGTTCAGCTGCAAAATCGTATGATTAAGAGGGAAGAAATCCCAGACGATTTGGTTGGCGCTGTGATTTTCCTATCTTCCGCAGAAAGTGATTTTGTAACGGGGCAAACTATGCTTATTGACGGAGGCGTAAGCACGCATTAATTGCTTTCGCAAACGGAGTCAAATCTAACTCCAACTCTAACTCTAACAGACTGGGTTGGCCTGCGAGCGGCATTACGTTATAGCTTCGCAGAACAAATTTATGAAGAGGAAAGTAAAAGTGGCGACCAAAAAAAATGTTATTGTTAAACGTTCACCTAAGCGAAGCTATCCAGATTTACACGACCATTTAAAAGCGCTTGATGCCGCGGGTCTCCTCGTGACTATTGACCGCGAAATCAATAAGGATACAGAAATGCATCCGTTGGTTCGCTGGCAGTTTCGGGGCGGGATAGAAGAAAAGGATCGTAAAGCCTTCCTGTTCACTAATGTTGTTGATTCCAAAGGAAATAAATTTGATATGCCTGTTGCAGTCGGAGTTCTGGCGGCTAACCGAGCAATATATGCGATGGGCATGGGCTGTGCAGTAGAAGAGGTTCAGGATCGCTGGGCCCATGCGATAGCCAACCCTATTAGCCCTTTAGAAATTTCGAGCGATGAGGCACCTTGTCATGAAATTATTATCGACGGCACAGAATTAGATAAACCAGGCAACGCTTTGGATGCTATTCCAGTTCCGATTTCAACTCCAGGGTGGGATGTAGGCCCAGTCGCGACCCTGACTCAATATGTTACTAAGGATCCCGACACTGGCCTGACCAACATGGGCAATTATCGAGCACAGATTAAGGCTCCCCGTCGTATGGGGATGAACCCATCTCTGGAACTTCGTCCTGGTATTTATATTCATTGGGAAAAAATGAAAGCCCGTGGAAAGAAATTACCAGCTGCAGTAGTTTTAGGAGCCCCCTCATGTGTTACCTTTACAGCTGCCCAGAAACTCCCTGAAAATATGGAAGAAATTACAGTGGCTGGAGGTCTGGTGGGTTCGCCTATAAACATAGTGAAGGCGCGAACTGTGGATTTAATGGTTCCCGCTGAAGCAGAAATTGTAGTCGAGGGCTATATCGACACCGAAATGTTAGAGCCGGAGGCACCTTTTGGGGAAAGTCATGGTCATGTGAATCTACAGGAGTTTAATGCCTTTATGGATGTCACCTGCATAACCCGCCGATCTGATGCAACTATGACATCTATTATTTCTCAGGTAACACCGTCCGAGAGCTCATGTATTAAGCAAGTGGCGTATGAAACAATTTTTATAAACCACCTCCGCGATGCCCTCGGAGTTAAGGGTGTCAAGCGCGTAGCGTTACATGAGCCCCTGACTAATATTCGAAAGCTTGTAGTTCTTGTATGTGAACGTGAAATGCCGACCACCGAGATTTGGCGTGCATTATACGGTGCCGCTACTTTGTTGCGTGCAGGAGGTAAATTCGTCATTGCTGTCAATGATGATATTGATCCAAGTAATGCAGATGCCCTATTTTGGGCGATGGCTTATCGTTGTAATCCAATTCTAGATATGCAGGTTTTACCCCATCGGGATCAGGGCCATGGACCAAGATCGAAGCGTAACAATGGTGAGGATGGTTCAGTATTATATGATGCCACACTTAAAGAGGATTTCCCCCCAATTTCCTTGCCGAAACGTGAGTTTATGGAAAACGCTGCGAATATTTGGGATGAAATAGGTTTGCCAAAGTTGAAACCTCAAGAGCCTTGGTATGGTTACTCACTCGGTGAGTGGGGTGATGACTTTGATGAGGCCGCAAAAATGGCAACAGAAAGTGATTATTGGGCATACGGAGAACGGATCGCTCAGCGTCGACGCTCGGATGTTGAAATGAATACAGAAGTCCGGGATGTAGATGAAAGTAAATAGGTATAAGAAAGATGGAAGTTAAATTAAGAAATTTTTCATAAATAGAGAAAACTCATTAATTACTTCCTTAGTATTTTTTGTTTTTAAATGCTCACAAAATATCTCTAATTCTATTTTCTGATTGTAATTACCCGTTAAAATTTCGGGTATGAAGTTCTGAAAATCTATAATTCCATCTTTTATTGGCCGTCTCTCTAGGTTTTTATTTTTATCTAGGCCGATATTACAAATTTGTATCAATCCTATGTGTTGCGCGTTGTCATTTATGATGTCTAAAAGTCCTTTTTCCCACCAAGAGTGATAAAAGTCTAATATCAATTTTGCATTTTGATATGGCCTGATAATTTCCAGAGCATGGCTTACCGTATTTATGCAGCCCTTAGTGAATATATCTGTTGGGTTAATTGGTTCCAATCCAACCGTAACGCCATAGCGTTCTGCATTTTCTGCTAGTTCTCCAATTTTTTTTGAAACGCATTCATGTGTCTCTGATAGAGATTGTATTTGTAGATCTAATCCACCAGTTATTATACATAAAATATCAGCGTTTAGCATTGCAGAAAATTCGATAAGCTCCTGATCCGTGTATCGGTTGGGACGTTTAGAGCAATCGGTAAAGTAACCGGCACTATTAAGGGAGGAGACAGAAAGACCATAATCACTGATGCAAGACTTTAGGTTGTCAATACCCATCTCCTCAATCGCTGAACATGTTACACCTATCGCAGGTATGCCTGCGTCAGAAACTGTTTGAATAAAATCTCTGAATGTAACTTCTTCAGAACAGATATAATGGTTTATTGAAAGATTCACTTTTCTGATTTGTCTCCAACAATATTAGATCCAAAGTGGAAAATGATCGAAAAACCAAGCATCGCGGTTAGCAGTCCAAATATACCAATCACTCCAAATTTTTCATTAAATATTAAATAACCCATCAACGCTGTTGCCGGAGGCATCAGGTAAAATAGACTAGTTACTCGAATAGCTTCTCCCTTTCTAAGAAGCCAATAAAAAATAGAATATGCTGCTGCGGAGAGTATTATTACCTGCCAACTCAACGCAAAGATGATGTCAGCATTCCATTCTATCCCATTTTTTTCAAAACTTAATGCAAATAATCCGCAGATGAGCGCAGACGCAAAAAGTTGAATGGAATTCATACTTCTTATGTCGCTAATTGCACAAAACTGTTTCTGATACATTGTTCCGGCTGTAATGGAGATCAAGGAAATAAAAGCGCAGAATAGAGCGATAATGGATGTTCCTTCTAAGGCAGCCTTCTCCCACATTACAAATGTCACGCCCAAAAAACCCAGCCAAAGTCCGGTCCATTGACGTTTAGTTACAGAATCTCCCAGTAACGGGCCTACGCATACCGCCGTCAAGATAGGCTGAATTCCTGTTATTACGGCAAGGGCTCCCGCATTAAGGCCTAACTTGATGGAAAAAAAGACACCACCCAAATATCCTGCATGCATCAATAACCCTGCGACAATTATGTGCAGGATTTGGTCTGGGCTGGAGGGCCAAGTCGCTCGCATTATGAATGCAATGAAAGCGAGTAAGAGGGAGGATAGAAGAAATCGGATCGACAAAAAGGTTAGAGGTTCAATATAAGGTAAACCAAGTTTAGAGGTTATATGCCCCGTACTCCATAAAAAGACAAAAAGTAAAGAAACCAAAATTATTATTAATTTCTTAGGAGTTATGTAATAATTCATCTGAGAAATTATTTAATGATTGCCAGGCTTAGGTCGGGGATAAATGTAATAAGAGCTAGCATCAGAAACGCTAAAATTAGAAATGGTGCGGTACCGCGGAACACCTCGGAAACGGAAACCTTACCAATAGCGCTTAGAGTAAATAAATTTAATCCAATGGGCGGTGTAACCGCTGCGATTTCCATATTAATTATAATAATGATGGCAAAGTGGATTGGGTCTATTCCGAGCATTTTTATAAGTGGTAAAAAAATAGGTAAGGTTATTAATAGTGCGGATATAACTTCCAGAAACATACCCAAAAAAAGTAATAAAATGTTCACGGATATTAAGAAAATAATAACACTGAGTTTGTGTTCGGATAGCCAATTTACCAGTGTTTGCGGAATTCCACTATCTGTCATGGCGTATCCAAATACGGCAGCACCTGCGAGTACAAGTAGAATTGCAGCAGATGTGACACAACCACGCGTTACTACATTAAGAAAATATTTAAAGCCGTGCCGTCTATATTCCGGTGCTGTAATTACGAGTGCATAGACAACTGCTATGGCGCTTGCTTCGGTAGGGGTTAATATGCCGCCGTATATACTTCCTAAAATAATAACCGGCAATAACAGGATATCGACCGCGGAGAAAAGTATCTTGACTTGTTTTACACGGGGGGTTCTTTCCTTGAGTGTTTCAGGCCATTTCCTTGTTCGCCAAATTACATATGCACATAATAAAAGACCAAATAGTAAGCCGGGAATAATACCGGCTTGAAATAGCTTGCCGATTGATTCATTTGAAACAAGGCCATAAATAATTAACGGGATTGAAGGTGGAATGAGGATACCCAAGCCTCCAGACATGGCAATCAAACCAAGGCTAAAACGTCTAGGGTATCCGCGTTCAATCAGTTCGGGGAGAACAACCACCCCTATGGCCGCGGCGGTTGCAATACTTGAACCACACATGGCAGAGAAAATTATCGTTGAAATCACTGCTACGACTGCTAGCCCGCCAGGAAGGTGGCCAATCAAACTGTCAATACTTGCAACTAAACGTTTAATGGCACCGCCATGGCTTAAAATTTCGGCAGCTATAATGAAGAATGGAATTGCTAGTACGGGTGTTTTGTCCAAGGAACTAAACATAATTCCGGCGGCCACGGGGAGAGCGGAAATAGTTAGGTAGATATAGGCTGTACCTGCAGCAGCTAAACTTAATCCGATTGGTACACCTATAATCGATAGTATTGCCAAAACACCCGTTAGCAAAAGAGTGGCAGAACCTACATCCATTAGGGTTTAACCAATATTATTTGGAGCGTTGGCGGCGGGTTTCCATAGACAAATTGTCGTTCTAACAATCTGAATTGAAAGTAATAAACCTCCGAAGAAAATGGCTGCATGAAATGGCCAAACAAACCATCGCAGAGAAGTAGGCATACGCTCATCAAAAAGCAAAGTTTCTTGCGCAAGCGTGAAACCGGACAACGTTAATCCAAGAGCCAAGATTGCCGTAATTAGGTTTGCTGTAGTTTGAATGAATTTTTGTCCCTTTCCATTAAAAAGATTTTCTAGCAGGGTAAAACGAATATTTACCCGGAACCTAACAGCAGCTGCGATGCCTACAAATGTGCCCCATATCATCGAGTATCTAACAAGAATTTCTATGGAGGGGTCCGACCAAGAAAAACCATAACGCGTTATAACCATCACAAACATGGCTACGGCCCCGAGAGTAAAAAGGGTCGCTGTAATTATGTCCGCGAAAGTATCAAACCCGCGCCAGAATTTTTCCAGGTAATGACGCGGGTTTGAATCCAGGTTCATTGCATCAGACACGAATTGTCTAAATAATATGAGGAAAGACCTTAATCAGTTTTTTATTTTTTTAATCATGGCCTTAATTTCTGGATCCAGGCCTGAATAAAGCGGTTTTAAGGTTTTAATCCATCGTGCTCTTTCAGATTTTGAGAACCCGATAACTTTCATGCCATTTGCGGCTACATTTTTATATGCACTCTCAACGGCATTTCTGATTTCTTTTAAGTTATATGCCTTGGCTTTTGCGAGTGCGGTCCGTATAAGCTTCTGTCCGTCTGGACCTTGTTTGTTAAACCAAGCAGGGTTCACAACTACGACGTAACCGAATGGGAACAGATTTACTTTTGTTACTGAGTTGAGCACCTCATATAATTTTATAAGGTTTCCGTATGGAGGAGTGGTCCATGCTCCGTCCGCTACGCCTGTTTTGAGCGCCAAAAATACTTCTGGGCCGGGGATAGCGGTGGGCGAACCGCCAAGGGCTTTTGTTGAATTCGCAAGAACCTCGGAGGGCCAAACTCTAATTTTCAGATTTTTTAGGTCTGCTACGGTTTGAATAGGCTTTTTAGACCAAAGTGCAACAAAACCATCATACCAGAAATGAGTGGCGAGGACCCTTTTCTTGTTTAGTCTTTTAAGAAGATCTTTACCGATAGGTCCATTGAGAACCTTTTCCATTGATCCGTAACTTTCGAATAGCATTGGAACTTCCAATAATTTGAATGCAGGTTCAATATTTGAGACATAACCGATGGTGGGTATTGCCATTTGAACCTGACCACGTGCTACAGCTGGAACCTCATCCTTACCGGTCATTAATTGAGCAGATGGAAAAATTGAAACTTTGTATTTTCCCTTAGAAATGGTCTCCAGTGACTTTTTGAAGGCCTCTGCTGAACGGGTCTTAATATGCCCAGGGGGAGTTTCCATCGGGATCTTAATTTCCGTTTGTGCTTTTGCTTCCTGTTGTGGACTTATGATTGGAAAACTAATCAATAATGCTGCAAAAATCGTTCCAATATATTTCATTTTTTTACCTTTTTAACTTCGGGTTTGTTGTTGATTTAAATTTTCTACCATCAACTGATAAGAGTTTCTGATTTTAGAAAAAAAGTCACGGAATATTTGTACAAAAATTGTTTGAATTTTGTGAATTTTAAACTTTGTTCCAGATATCTTCTATATCTTCCGTCTTAGTAACAATACCAAATCGGTGGCGAATGGTTTCAATTGTCGACTCATGCAGTGCCATATTCCAACTCGCTGTTGCGTCAGAGGGTAAACATACATAGTAACCAGTTTCAAATGCATCTCTTAGGGTACTCTCCACGCACACATTTGTTGAAACGCCTGTTGTAATAACAGTTTTAATTCCTTGTGATCTTAAAACCATATCCAGATCGGTACCTTTGAACGCGCTGTACCTATGTTTTCGAATTATTAATTCATTTTTTAATGGTTTTAATTCATCAATAAATTCGGCTCCTTCAGAGCCGGCCATGCATAATTTATGAGATGAGTAAGTGGACTTTTTTCTTTGAGAGAGCCAAGAACCGGAGTCAGAGAGATTGTTTGGTAATGTCCAAAATCCGACATGACAAATCATAACATTCTTTTTTCGAGCTAAACTAAGCAATTTTCTCAGACTTGGTATGATATTGCGGGTTGCCTGAAGGTCCCGTCCTGCTGCGTCACACAGAAACCCATCATAAACTAGGTCTTTCTGCATATCTATAATTACCAGAGCTGTATGAGGCGGTGAAATATAGTTTTTTAAATCCTCGAAGTATTTCAATGTCATTACTTTAATCCTCTGAGACCGGGGGTGCTTCTTTATACCATCTCCAAATATCTTCTCCTTTAAGAAATAACGTATCAGTCCTCTTTTGTAGGTGATCAATTATTTTGGTTAAATAACAAAAGCGGTGAGGTACGCCCATTAGATGAGGATGGAGAGCTATGGTCAATATTTTGGGGTTTTGGTCTAATTCTTGATCAAAAATTAAAAGGGTGTCTAAAACACGCCGGAAAAATTCTTTGGATGTGTGTTTTTCGACGGCGTAGATGACGCTGTCGTTTAGTTCAAGAGAGTAGGGCAACGCCATTAATGGTCCAGACTTGGTTTGCATCCAACATGGAAGGTCATCCAGTACCCAATCAAATAAATATTCTATTCCCATGGTCTTTAAAATATCGGGTGTTTGGGTAGTCTCCCTTAGGCCGGGGCTGAGCCATCCCAGAGGCTTTTTACCGGTAAATTCTTGTATTTTAGTTATAGCGTTTTTTACAAATTCAGCTTCATTGTCGTGGTTTTGCATTGTGGTCTGGTGGACACCATGACCGATAAATTCCCAACCGGATTTTAACATTTCTTCTGCTAAGCTCGGGTAGGCGTTAATCACACTTGCGTTGATGCTCACCGTTGCAGGAATTTTCCTCTCCTGAAAGAACTGCATAATTCTGGGCATGCCACAACGCATACCATATTCAGCCCAGCAGTAGTTTGGTATGTCGGGGATTACTTCCAGACCTTGGGGAGCAGTAAGTATTTTTCTCGGCATTTCTTGATCAAACTGCCAATGCTCCACATTGATTATTACCTGAATTATAAGTTTTTTACCGCGTATAGATTTAATGCGGGGCCGTTCATGGGACATTTGAAATGGAATTCTTGGATTACTCATAATGCAGTTCCTCCTAATAACGTTGATTAAGAGTTAAGTTATCATTAGCTGACAAAAGGTTTATTTGAGTACGAACTATTTTTCGCAGCTTAACAATAAATATATAATTAATAGAAATGCAAACCCGCTTACAGCTGAAACGATTGTAAAACGCCATGCAAGGCGACATCCCATCTTATCGAAATAGAGATCTGGTTTCATCAGGTATGATGGTTTTATAAAATTTCTTTTACGAAACCATAAATTTTTGGGGGGGGCGGGGGGAACTAGGAGGTGGTCATTGAGCATTCGTGAAATTATTGCCATTGCTGCTGTGCCGGCTAGAAAAATCCAAACCAATGTTGTTGAGTATTCCCAGAGACTACACATAGCTAGTCACGAATATCTTGGAGTAACCATTCTGTTGGTATCTCATACCCAAGACCTTCCGCCTTCGCTAGCTCATAAGTTTTCCCTGCAACAGCATGAAACTGATTGCCTTGAAGATTGCCGCGCTCAGAATACGTAATTTGTTTTTCTGAAGTTCTTGATTCTTTGGTTTTATGGAGAAGGTCAGAATAGTAAATAACTTTATCTGGCATGGCCACACCGTGGGCCCGTTTTCCCAGGGGCTTTTGTCTCAGGCCGTTATCAATATCGGATCTTGCCGCGTAGGTTATCCACTCATCGGCTAGAGCCATTTCTGGCAGGCCGGCGGGAGATGGGGCATTGCCGAAACGGAAATAAATATCAACCCTATCCTGTGCTTCTGGCGAAATCATACCGGTTCCTCCACCAACGTTTACGATGTGCATTCCAGGCTCAAGAAGGTCAGCACGGACAATCGGCACGGAGGCATTAGTGCAACCAGCGACAATATCGGCGCCCTTGTATGCGCTTTCTTCATCTTTGCAAGCGATGACTTCGACATTCCATTTGGTTTGCATTTCGTGGGCATATTTTTCGCGGTTCTCTTTAGTCGGGCTGTAGACTTGTATCTTCTTTATATTACGAACACACATAAAAGCATCGATATGACTTCGTGCCATCCCACCAGAACCAAGCATACAAACAACTTCTGAATCTGGTCTGCTCATATATTTGACTCCAATACCGCCGTCAGCACCTACGCGCATGTGCTGAAGTACGCCATCATTGATAAAAGCCAGTGGTTCTCCTGTCTCAGTGTTGGTCAAAAAAATCAGCCCGCAAAAAAGCCCTGGTTTGCTGCAATATTTTTGATGAGTACGATTGCCGTCTACAACGGTTTCATAAGTGACGTCGGACTTCATCCTAACAGCAAAATAACCCCTAGTTGATCCACCTTCCATGGTACCCCATTGGTAGACTTTTCCGTCGGAGGTTGGAATTTGGATATCAATCCTGGGCCTACAAGTCGCCTCTTGTGCTACTAAGTCAGCGTATGCTTGCTCTAGAATGCTTATGGTGTCTTCCATGGTAAGAACCCGGGAAACCATTTCATTATTAATTAGAAGCGTCACAATGAGTTCCCCTTTCTTCAGTTTCTAATATCCTGCAAAAACCACTCCGTTGGCACTTCATTTCCTAGATTGGCTTCCCGAGCTTTTTCATAGGCACGTCCGGCGACGGCATGAAACTGATTGCCTTGAAGATTGCCACGTTCAGAATAAGTAATTTCTTTGCTTGATTTTCTCCCTCTATTGGTGCCCTTCATTAGGTCAACAAAATATAAAACCTTTTCGGGCATAGCGACACCGTGGCCGCGTTTACCCCGCTTTTTTTGCGTAAATCCATAATCGTGATCTGGTCTAGCTGAATAGGTTAAGTACTCGTCCGCCAAATTTAATTGGGGTAGGCCCTCGGGTGCCGGAGCATTACCAAAACGAAAATAGACATCGATCAAGTCTTGAGCATCTGCGCCGACCATTCCACCGCCGCCGCCAACGTTAATGACGTGTTGTCCGGGTTCAAGACATTCTGAGCGGATAACAGGTACTGCCGAGTCCGTGCAGCCAGCAATAATGTCTGCACCTTTGTAAATATCTTCCGGGTTATTACACACGATAACCTCAATGTTGTATTTTTCTCTCATTTCAGATGCATAAGCCTCACGATTAGCCTTTGTAGGGCTAAATACCTGTACCTTTTTGATTTTTCTTACACACATAAAAGCATCAAGGTGGGTACGGGCCATTCCCCCAGAACCAATCATGCCTACTACTTCTGAGTCTTCGCGACTCATATACTTGACACCTATACCTCCATCAGCGCCGACCCGCATATGTTGCAAAATTCCATCATTAATAAAAGCGAGCGGCGTACCGGTTTCGACATCTGTAACAAAAATTAATCCACAAAATGTTCCTGGCTCCACACAATATTTTTCCTGACTGCGGACACCTTCATACTCTGTCTCATAAATGATGTCTGACTTCATGCGGATTGCAAAATATCCTCCGACCGAGCCGCCCTCCATTGAACCCCATTGGTAGGCTTTATTTGGATCCTTTGTAGGAATTTGAATATCGACCCTAGGGCGGCAGACTGCTTCACCATCTGCAAGGTCACGATAGGCCTTTTCAAGGACATCAATTGTATCCTGCATGGTAAGGACTTTTGATACGACTTCGTTATTGATAAATAATGTCATTAAATTTCCTAGTTTAGAGAAGTGTGCACATCCACTAAAGCTACGCCGCCTTTTTCCACAACATCCGCAGCCTTTTTGAAAGCGTTAGCGAGTTCTTCAGGGTCTCGGATTGGCTCCTCTGCCCATGCACCATAACCCCGAGCTATTGTGCAGTAATCTGGCTCCGGGCCGACCATGCGCTGTCCTATCCAGGCATTTTCTGCTGGGCGCCCCCGTCGATAGGCCAGAGTGATTTGATGTTCTTCATCGTTTCCGAAAGAGGTATTATTATGGAGAACAATCATGATTGGAATTTTGTAGTGAACTGCTGTCCAGATTGCAGCGGGGCCCATGGTGAAGTCGCCGTCACCGATTATTGCGACTGTGAATTTACCCTGATCACGCCCGGCAAGCGCCGACCCAATAATACCGCCGGGTCCATAGCCAATACCGCCACCGATGGAGTTGGACATAAATTGACCGGCTCCATCGAATTCCCAAATGCCATCATACCATGCGCGGTAGTTTCTTGCAGCGAGTAACCAATCCTTTTCTTTCACTGCATTAAAAAGTTCTGCTGTCATCCTCGGCAGATAAATCGGCACCTGATCCCACTTTAATTTCATCGCCTCAAGTTGGCTTAAACGAAGTTTATCGTGCATCTTTGCTACCTCGGCTCGACGGTCTTTGGCTTTTGATAACCAAGGTGGATTGTCTTCCGCTCTTCTTTTGATTTCAGCGTTTATCTGTTTAAGTCCGTAAAGGCCGTCAGCCTGAACCTGTATATCTACAGGGTGCAAGGGCCCACCAAGGTGCGTCCAATGCTGGATTGTAAAATCATTCATGGACAGATCAATGACCGTCATTTTTCCTGCTGCAACCTCTTCACCCGCACCACGGGCTCCCTCATAGGCTCCGATGTTATTGGATATATCAAGACAGTCGACGCACAATACTACATCTGTCTTTGCCATTAACATCTTCTTGTATTCCCCTTCCGCTTTTGTTCGCCCAAAGCTGGCATTGAGGTTTTGTGGGTGGTTTGAGGGCATACAAATAATATCATGTCCATCTTGGTATGCGGCGCCGAGTATTTCCACAAGTTCGGTCATTACAGGAGTGGTTGCCTTGTCATATCCGACGCGGCCACCAAGGATAAGAGGCCATTCTGCATTAACAAGTGCATCAACTGCGGAGGAGATAGATTCCCTTGGAGCGGCTACCGGTGGCGCTGGCAAATAGCGAGGTGTTTTTACATCTGGCAGGGACACCCCCCCTGGAATATTTGATTCTTGGACTAAAACATCAACGGATACATAGGTTGGTGAGCATGGAGCGCTGGTGGCGATACGCTGTGCACGAGCAATGGAGTCCAAACAACCTTGGAGTGTTATAGGTTCATCTGTCCATTTGGTAACGTCCTTTACGATATCACATTGGGTATTAGCTGAATGAATCCAGTCTGTTTTACGGCGTTGGGCTGGGTCAGCCGGCCCAGAACCACCAAGTACAACT
>MDTE01030334.1_pt1 | contig 18085 bp, 16 predicted proteins | sample 811231 | NCBI WGS metagenome assembly MDTE01 (sample SAMN05326651, study PRJNA326480) | marine metagenome | isolation source: seawater | place: Indian Ocean: Red Sea | collected 2010 | reverse complement strand
TGCAGGAGATTCTTCCTAATTTATGGGAACGGATTTTAGATCAGGTTAGGGAAGGAGTGAATGGCCGGTATATTTTGACTGCTGAGCTTCTATCTTGGGAACTAAGTGAAAAGAAGGTAAGAGAACTCGGGCATATGTTGGAGGAGTTTGCCGTTAAGGTTGTTTTTACTGCACGTGATCCCTTGGAGTTGATTCCCTCAATGTACGGTCAACTATTACGTACTAATCGTGGTAGATATTCTTTGGAGATGTTTTTGAAGGAGTTTGAAGATAGATGGGATCCTGGATATCACAGACGTGTATGGGGTGGTGTGTTTGGGAGCGAAAATATCGTTCAATTATCATACGACGATATAAAAGGTCCAGATATTCTGGTTAAGTTTTTAAGTTCGGTTTTTCAAATAGAATCTGAGAAGTTAGGCCAATTAGAAATAGAAGATATTGGTAACCCAATATACGATAATCACAGTTTCACTCCACGATTTTTGAGAATGCTCGAAGAGCTTCATCATAATAGAATAGACTCTAGCCCTTTTGTCCAATTACTGACTGAAGACATCCGTAATCCCGTGAATCAAAAGAAATTTTTTGCCTCGTTTGATAGTTATGTTAAATCACTTGAAGATTTAGAGCATAGGTCTACAAATTTCAGAGCCATACTGGCATCAAAAGTAAGAAAAATTTTGTCTATACGATGATGAAATCATCACATAGTGCATTGCCATAAATAAGTTAGTTTCATCGTCCTTATCAAGTTTTGTTGTAATGGGATTTTTTCAGATATTTTAAATTTTTGAAAATAATTTTCGTCTGTTTTTTTGTTTGTTCGACTCAATTAAAGGGTACTAAAACCCTTGGTATTAGTTTAATATGTAAGTTCATTTGGTAATTTTTATGGATGGGTTAAATAAGCTAATAACATATTCCCACAAAGTATTGTGTGTATTAAATTATGTGTATTTATAGGAAGAATTTAATTGTCTAAAAGAGTGTTAATTACTGGGATAACTGGAATGGTTGGGTCCCATTTATTGGATTATCTGTTGGATCATACAGATTGGACAGTGTTCGGCATGTTGAGGTGGAGAAGCCCATTGGCAAATTTGTCTGGGAGGATGGATGAAATAAACGAAGGGACTAGGATAAAGTTGCTATACGCGGACCTGAGAGATGCTATGTCTGTTGATAAAGCTGTTGAATTAGCAGATCCTGACTTTGTATTTCATCTTGCTGCACAAAGTTACCCGAAGACTTCTTTTGATGCTCCATTAGATACATATGATACCAACATACTTGGGACGGAAAGACTGTTGGGTGCGCTTCGGAAATACGCTCCTGATGCTGTCATACATGTGTGTGCATCGTCAGAAGTTTTCGGTCGTGTAAATGAGGATAAATTGCCAATAGATGAAGAGTGCTCTTTCCATCCGGCCTCACCATACGCAATTTCTAAAGTGGGAACGGATTTGGTAGGCCGTTTTTATGCTGAGGCATATGGCATGAAGATAATGACAACAAGGATGTTCACTCACACGGGACCGCGACGCGGAGATGTGTTTGCAGAATCTTCATTTGCCAAACAGATTGCGATGGTTGAACACGGACTCATACCTCCTGTTGTAAAAACAGGTAACTTGAATTCTCTACGTACTTGGGCGGATGTTAGGGACGCTGTACGAGCATACTATATGCTGGTTACTAGTAATCCGATTGCGGGTGCCTACTATAACATCGGGGGCACACATGTGTGTACGATTCGAGACATGTTGAATACGCTTCTCAGTTTCTCTACTGTAAAAGATATTAAAGTAGTGGAAGATCCAGGGCGAATGCGCCCAATCGATGCTGATCTACAAGTGCCTGATTCATCTAAATTTTCCGAACACACAGGTTGGGTGCCTGAAATCGACTTTGAAACAACTATGAAAGATCTATATAAATATTGGCTAGATCAACTGAAACGTGGAGAAAAATATTTAACCCGTTAGAGAATTAAACGACTGGATTGGTTTTTGATGCAGAAAAATGAAACGGTATTAGTCACAGGGGCTAAAGGGTTAGTTGGCTCAGCTATATGTGACTATATGAATAATCAAGGATTCCATGATGTTATAGGGATTGGCAGCCAAGATTGTGATCTGAGAGATCCAAACCCAACAATTAGAATGTTTGAGAAGTATAAACCTAGATATGTTTTTCATGCAGCAGCAAGAGTATATGGGATTATGGGCAATATTCTTAACAAAGGGTTATCTTTTTATGACAATGTCATGATTAACACCAATGTTATAGAGGCAGCAAGACTCGTAGAAGTAGAGAAAATCACGGTAATGGGTACCGGTGCTATATATCCTTACCCATCTCCAAGGATTCCTTTAAATGAAGAAGATATCTTTTTAGGTGAACCTCACCCGTCGGAGAATTCCTACGCCCATGCAAAACGTGCCATGCTTGCAATGCTGAAATCTTATCAAGAAAGTTACAATATGAACTGGGCTTACATAGTTTCATGTAATTTATATGGACCAAAAGATAAATTCGATACAATAAATGGTCATGTTATTCCCTCATTAATAAAGAAGTTTTATGACGCAAAGAAAAGCGGGGATAACGTTTCAGTGTGGGGGAATGGAAGTGCCAAACGAGATTTTATGTATGTTGAAGATACAGCTAGGGTAATATTTGAAATCATGCGTCGTATTAATGGCCCAGTCAATATTGGTAGTGGCCAAGTGGTTAGCATTGCAAGAATCGTGGAGATACTATGTAATGTATCTAATATGAATGGACGTGTTGAATGGGATGATGGTAAACCAAATGGTCAAGATTATCGTGCCTATGATTTGTCCAAGATAAACTCTTTAGAATTTGATTGTTTATACAACATGGAACAAGGGCTCAAGAATACTTGGGATTGGTACGTATCTCAGAAAGGTGCTATTTAAACATGGATTTGCAGATCGACGCTCCTAGAATCCTATTGATTTCACAGTTTCCTAAAGTTTTAAATGGTGAATATGAACTTATTGAAAAAATTAAGCATACTGGGTACAAAATCACAGTTGTAGATTACTTAGGGTTTGATATTGATACAGGTGTTTGTCTTGATTCCGCAACCTTATCGCAGGATTATGATTTTGCTATTTCGTTCCATTTCGATACGCCTACATATGTGAACACACCTACTTTTTTGTATGTGGCTAACCCGATAGAATTTATGCATTTGCGTGGTGATTATAGAGATTTTTTAATTGGCAACCTAAGAGGATATGATGGGTATTTGTTGAATAGATCTGATGTATTAATTCAGCATATAAAAAAATTGGTTGGTGATGATCAGATAAAATATGATATGGAAATGTTCCCCTCCATTTCATCAAAGGTTATACGGAGCCCTGACTTTGATAACGCTTCAGAAAGCTATGGTAACGGCAGGATATTCTACTGTGGGGTGAATTGGGAACGAGGTCTTGATCAGGAAGGCAGATCACAAGGCTTACTTTCTATGCTGCAAGATAAAAATTTAGCAGATTTTTACGGACCGACTGAACTTGACGGTGTTGATACATGGGCTGGGTTCACGTCATATAGGGGAGAAATCCCTTTTGATGGAATAAGTATGTTGGAAAAAATGTCAGAGTATTCGGCAATATTAGCTGTGTCTTCTCCAGCACACCTTCGATCCAGAACGTCATCTAGCAGAGTGTTCGAAGGAGTTTCTTCAGGGGTACCGGTCATTTCTGATAACAACCCTCATGTTAGGAAATTATTTGGCGATTCTGTCTATTATTTTGAAGGAGAAGACGATCAATCCAGACTAGCTTCTATTGATGAGATATTGTCAAATATTTTACAAAATCCAGCGGAGGCAATCGCAAAAGTTCAGTCTGCTCAGAAGCTGATTAAGGATAATTATTCTTTTGAAACTTCTTTTCACACTATAACTAAATCAATCAAGATCGTTGAAGAATCTGATTCAAATATGTTTGAATCAGATTTTGATACTCCCACATTAGATATATTTTTATTTCATCATGACCATGGGGCAAAATCTTATTGTAAGGAAGAACAATTCTCGAACCTACCCTATGTTATAGTCGCGGCAGAGCAAGCAGCAGACAGATTTAAAATCCCAGTACAAATAATTTTAGTAGATGATTATGAAGAGAAGCTTCAAAATCATGAGTTTTCCGGTATGGTTTCAATGATCAGGAAAAAGACTGAAGAAGTGGTTACTGGTAAATGGGATAAATTTACTTTAGGAGAAAAAATCTCTTCACTTAACAAAAAATCTGAGTCTGACTATAAAATATTTTTGACCCAATTTGATTACATAGATCATGACCATTTGACCAATGCTATTAGGTGGTATGGGGAAGAACCTCAGAGATTTATTGATGGGAACGTATATGTTTCAGGGTTCTTTGTAAGTGACATGACAATGGATGCAGACCCTATCAGAGACCGTATGATAATTAGAAATAATAGGTCTAATGGTTTATATCAGTGGTCTCAGAATAGTATTGCTGAGCATGAATTGAGTTGCTTTGTTTTCACGAAAAATTCAAGTTCGCTATTGACTGAAGAATTGTGTGCAAGGTATGACGTCATGTTACCAATTGTGATGATATTAAAGGCCCAAGAATTGGGATATGAGATCCATCGCAGTAGATTTATTAGCGCACGAATCCTTGTTGGTTCTTTTCATCGCCACTTCGAGGCGTACCAGGAAGCTCTTTCTAAAGGGTTTTGGGCACAGCATTATGAACTAGTTTCGAACTATACGCATGAACTAAATGCTATGTACGATGATTTTATAGATTCATATCCATGCATTGAAGCTGTGGATAAAGTTGCAGGCCGTATAGTCTCAACGAGGAGTTCTGAGGAAGTAATTGTTGACCCCGCAATAAAAAGGGTTAATGAATTCATTGATCAAATTAGACCTTTATATAGACTTTACGTTCGCGTGAAAAAGTTATTTAAGCTCTGACTCTTATGTTCAAATGCATCTTAGGTCAATTAGTTCGGTGTATTACGTTAAGTCGAAACCACAGAGCCCAATTCGATTTGGGAAAGTTCAATATGTGTCAGGTGCAGAATATATTGCTACTATCCTATTATGTCCCTTGCATAGGCCATGCGGGTGGATTACGTGTTTTGGATCTGTATCGCAAAATTAGAGAATTAGCACCATCTGTAAACATAACTCTTCTTGCTAGAACTGATAATAACATTGACTGGGGATTTGACGAGATCTATGAAATTTTTGATGAAGTTTACTTGGTCTCAAAAGACGATTTTTCGCCCAGTGTTTTAAAACGATTTGTTGATGGAAAATCATTTGATTGTATTGATTTGCAATTTCATCAATCAGGTAAATTCGTTTCGCTAGCGCGAAATATGTTCGTGAACGCGAGAATAATATTTAGTCCCTTAGAGATACAGAGTAGGTGGCTGTGGGAAAGAGTCAGAACTAGAGCCGTCCATTTAGATTTAATAGGCCTCATTGAATCCATTTACCTTACTATTCAAGAAATATACTACGCAAATAACACGGATTTGGTTGTTTGTGTTTCACCGGTAGATGAAAGAGAAATTAAGAAAGTACTGCCTCACTTGAAAAGTATTTACTTGCCTACATGTGTGCCAAATCACAACCCAAAACCGGCTGAGGATCATGATATAGATGGGCCTGAAAGAGGAACTTTTAATCTTAATGAAACTTTGACTGTTGTATATTTCGCTCATTGGGGATCCGGTGAAAACATGGCTAGTTTACAGTGGTACATACATAATGTTCACCCACTGGTGAAGGCTGAGGTGTTTAATTATAAATTGGTTATATTAGGCAGAGGGATGATCAGTGAGGCATGTGATAAATTGGTTAAGGATTCGGCTATTGAGCTAATTGGTGAGATTGAAGACCCGAGCGCGATATTTCAAAGAGCTTCTGTAGGAATTTCCCCTTCCGTAATTGGAGGAGGAATGAAAGGTAAAATTCATCAGTATGCACGATATCGCCTTCCATGTGTCGCCTCATTTAAGCTTGGTGAAGACCTATTATATGAACAGGGAAGTAGCATTTTGTTCGCAGATAATGCAGGCGAATTTGCAGAACATTGCGTAAAATTATTGAATAACCCTGAACTTAGAAACGGTATTGGTGATCGAGCTTATGATGTGTGCAGTAAGAGTTATTCGTGGGAGAGTTATTCAGCAGATATAAGGAACATTTATGGTCTCTGATGAGAATATTGCCACTTATCCAAATATCGTAAGAAGTAGAGCTCCCCTAAGAATCGGCTTGGCTGGAGGAGGCTCAGATATTGCTCCGTACCAGAGGGTGTTTGGAGGATATGTGATAAACGCTACAATTGATATGTATGCATATTGCGTAATAAGAAAATTAACCGATAATAATTTAGTCTTCTCGGCTAATGACTTAGGTGAAGAGGAACGACTTGAACTTGATGCATGCTTAAGCTATCGTAAATCTGATAGCCTTGCTTTAATTAAGTCTGTATACTCGAAGGTTATAAGTGAATATAACAACAATGTGAGAGTCCCTATACATTTGACCACGCATTGCGATGTATTACCCGGTTCAGGATTGGGGTCATCTTCAACTATTGTAGTCTCAGTTATCAAGGCTTTAAGCACGTATCTAGGTATCCAAATCTCTACGAAAGAAATGGCTGAATTAGCCTATCAGATTGAAAGAGTGGATTGTAGCCTTCCAGGTGGGATGCAGGATCAATATTCTGCAAGCTATGGTGGACTGAACGAAATGACTTTTTATGAAAACGGGACAGTTTCAGTTGACGGACTAGAAATCCCCCAAACTATACTTGATGAATTGGAGACTTCGCTAATATTGTTTTATACAGGAACTTCTAGAGAATCAGGCCATATAATTTCTGATCAAGTGAGTGGGTTTGAATCGGGATCTGATGTGGTTCTGAATGGCATCCATGGTATTAAAGAAGAAGCAAAAAAAATGAGGAGACATTTGTTGGATGGAAACCTTAAGGGAATCTCAGATTCTTTGAATGCCGGGTGGAGAAATAAGAAATTAACTGCTAAAACGATAACAAACAATCATATCGATAGAATGATGTCGGTAGCGTTGGAATCGGGGGCTTTGGGAGGTAAAATATCTGGTGCAGGTGGAGGAGGGTTTTTATTGCTTTTGGTTGATGCGGCTCAAAGACCAACAGTTATTGATAAAATGAGAAATTTAGGCGGAGATATCAGGAATTGTCATTTTACGTTTAGGGGGGCTCACTCATGGATCGCTCAGTAGAGTCTTTTTTAAGGTCTGAATTAAGTAAAACAGATGTGATGATTCGGGATATACTTGCTGATCAAGACTTTGTGAGCAAAATTGAGAAATTAGTTGAGATTTGCACAAAATGTTTTTTAGAGGGCAACAAATTAATATTTGCCGGTAATGGAGGTAGTGCGGCGGAAGCACAGCATATGGCAGGTGAATATGTTAATCGATTTAGATTTGATAGACCTCCATTACCGGCTATTGCGTTAACCACTGATACCTCGATTTTGACTGCTATTTCAAATGACTACTCTTTTGATGAGATTTTTTCACGACAAATTCAGGCATTGGGTAAATCTGGGGATGTTTTTTTAGCTTATTCAACATCGGGAAATTCATTGAATATTTTAAAAGCTTTGAATGTAGCTCATGAAAACGGATTGGTCACCGTGGGGTTTACTGGTACGCATGACAAAGAGATGTCCAGATATTGTGATTTGGTAATATCACTACCGTCGGGCGACACTCCCATTATTCAACATGGCCACACGATGCTTGGGCATTTGCTGGTAGAAATAGTAGAATTGGAAATTTTTGAGAATATATAATAAATGGAAGCTGTGATTTTAGCTGGCGGGCAAGGAACTAGACTTAGGTCCCTTGTATCTAACGTTCCCAAACCAATGGCACCAATTAACGGTGTTCCGTTTTTGCAAATATTGTTGGATATTCTCAACAAAAATCTGTTTAGTCATGTGGTGATATCTGTAGGATATTTATCGCAATCTATAATAAATCATTTCGGATATCAACATCGTGACCTAAGAATATCATATAGCATGGAAGAATCACCTTTAGGGACAGGCGGAGCAATAAAATTGGCCCTAGATAGGTGTGAGAGTAATGAGATATTCATATTGAATGGGGACACATTTCTAGAGTTGGATTATAAATTGGTGACGAATTTATGGGAGAATACTAAGAGTCCTATTATTGTTGGCAAGGAAGTCTGTGATACTAGTAGATATGGGGCAATGATTGTTGAAAAATCAAGAATCATTCAGTTCGAGGACGTACAAGAAAAGCGGCCAGGCGTAATCAATGCTGGAACATATTATTTTTCTAAGGAATGGTTAAAAGAAAAATTGCCTCAGGAATCCAGATTTTCATTTGAGACTGATTTCTTGTTGGATAGCGTCCGCACTTATTCATATGCCACACACTTAGCTGAGGGAGTATTTATAGATATAGGGATACCAAAAGATTTTAATCTAGCACAGAGTATTTTAAAATATTATGGACAGTAACGTTGCGCTGTTTCTGGATAGGGATGGAGTTATTAATTATGATTTGGGTTATGTACACAACATAAATGAATTTGAATTTGTGCCTGGGGTGTTTTCAATGTGCCAGAATGCCTCAGAATTGGGGTATAAAATTATCATTGTAACTAACCAGTCTGGTATTGGTCGTAGATATTATTCAGAGGACCAGTTCTTGGCTTTAACAAAATGGATGCTGAGGCGGTTTGAAGAACATGCTGTCAAAATTACAGCTGTTTATTATTGTCCTACCCATCCAGTTTTTGGAAAAGGGGCTTTGAAAAGAGAGTCTTTTTTTAGAAAACCTGCTCCAGGAATGATATTACAAGCTGTCAAAGACCATTCAATTAATTTGAGTAAATCTGTTCTGGTTGGGGATCGAGAATCTGATATCATTGCTGGGATGAGTGCGGGAATAGGTACTAACTTACTGTTTGCACCTTTGGTAGATTTGAAAATCAAAACGCAGGCAGATTCGATCATTCATGATTTGAATTCAATTAATGTATTCCTTTAGTAATGTGTTTATTCGTTGAATTTTTTGTACTTATCAAGTATCTCATCAGTTTTCCCAAATTCCACCTGGCTACCTTCATGCAGCCATAAAGTCTTATTGCACAATTCAGATATATGGTCCAAATTATGGGAAGAAATTACCACGGTCAAAGAAGATTTAATTTTTTTGGTAATTAAAGCAGACGCTTTTTTGCTAAAGGATATATCGCCTACGCTCATGACTTCATCTAATAAAAGAAGGTCTATGTCTGTTTCCATGGCCGTTGCGAAGCCTAATTTGGAAATCATACCTGTTGAATATGTTTTTATTTGTTCATGAAAAAATTTACCCAATTCCGCTGTTTCCTGAATTTTTGGTAACAATTTTACAGCTGTTGATTTATCAAGGCCGTATAGCATGCAACTGATGAGGGCATTATCTCTGCCACTTAGTTCTGGCTTGAACCCTAGCCCGATTGTAAGTAGTGTAGGATTGCATTCGTCGTCGATTTTCATTGAGCCAGAGGTGAGCCTATAAATACCGGTGAGTATTCGTAGTAGGGTAGTTTTTCCAGATCCGTTTCTTCCGATTACACCCAAACAATCTCCTTGGTTCACTCTTATAGAGATCCCATTCAGAGATTGATGTTTTTTTCTGATAAAAGGATTGTTACCTATTTTATATTCGTGGGTTAAATTACGCGTTTCAAGGATTGTTTTCATATTAAAAAGCTCAACGTAACATCCAAGTCGTCAACCGAGAGCTGAATTTCTCTGTGAGGATATGTAACGATATAGTGGCCAGTATGACGCAGATTCCAAGCATTAGTAAATGTTTTAGATTGTAAAGTTGCTGTTCTATTAAGATTTGCCTATAAGAATCAATAAGAAATGCGATTGGGTTGAGTGCGAAAATTAACGACACCAATTCAGGGTTTTCTATATTCCTGATATCCCAAAAAACCCCTGATGAAATGAGTAAAAATAACATGACGATGGTTATAAGATTTGAGAAGTCAGCAATAAGGCTGACTAATAAAGCAGCTGCTAATCCACAGGCCATAGTTAATATGTATTGAGTGAGTAAAAGAGGTAAGAGGAACACCCAAATTGTAGCAGGTTTACTACCCAGCCATGTGCATAGTATGACAATTACTAGCAAGGATAGGATCTCTTTGTAAAAGGCTGAATGAACAGCAGAATATGGGAACAAAGTTTTTGATATCTTTACCCGGATGAAGATATTTGTGTTGTTTTTTATTGCCATGGAACTAGCAATTACAGACTTAGAAAACCATAGGAACATAAACTTTCCACATATTAGAAATAGTAAATAGTCTTCTGTTCCTATTTGAATTCCATACTTGAAAACGTAATAGAATATCGCCACATAAAGGAGAGGTTCAAAAACCCACCATAGATATCCCAAATAAAACCGTGATGCTTCAACTTTGAGGTTGAATCTTGCAAGTGTATCTACAAGTTGTAGGAATAAGGAGATCTTTTTCACGATGCTATAATTTATTAATCAAATACAGTTTGGGATTCTATGATCAAATGTCTAACATTGACGACAATAGCATAGTTCGCTGTCCGAAATCCAACCTTTTTTATACAGGATTGTCAAAAAGAATTTTGGATCTGGTAATTGTTATTGTTGCATTGCCATTTATATCGGTAGTCTGGGTGTTGCTTTTTTTTGGTATAAAAATAATATTACGGCAACATCTTATTTTCAGACAAAATAGGGTTGGTATGAATGGTAAGGTTTTTACTATTTACAAATTTAGAACATATTCGGAATCAGGGACTTCTAAAAATGTTAATAGAGTCACCAAAAAGATTTTTAGATTTATCAGAGCTAGTCATATAGATGAACTACCTCAGGTAATTAATGTTCTGTGTGCCCATATGTCCGTAGTTGGACCACGACCTTACACCTCCGAAGAGTGTGAAGTATTGACCGAGCAGGTCCCATATTTTGGTTTAAGGCACGCTGTAAAACCTGGATTGACAGGAATGGCACAAATTTTTTACACACATGAAAATAGCGGTGAACATGCGTTGAGGAAAATCCATTATGATTTAGAGTACGTTGATAAAATCGGGTTTATTTTTGATTTACGAATTATAGTTAAAACGTTTATTGAACTAGTGAAAATGCGAGGTATATAACGAGTTCTAGGTTTTGGAATACCAACTGCATTTATATTTAATAATATTTTGGATTCCGGTTTTTTCTCCTAATTTAAATATATTCGGTATATCCTGGGGAGTGGTTGATTTCATGCAATTCACAGTGCGACCATAAAATCACATAGATCCGGTACCCTAAAATATTAAAGTCATATTTACAGGGTTGAAAAACGCAAATCTATTCGATAAGTCAAATCTAATGATTTATTGAGGTATCGAATTTCCTAGTTCGTCACAATTCAATTTTTGTGTCCCAAGAGCGTATGATTTATAAATCATACCCAAGCAATTAATGCTGCCGGGTTGTAAATTATCAAAGAAAGTTATTCCCATATATCCGTCTGCTTCAATATTGACAATGTCTTTGTAAGTGACGAAGAAAAACCATTTTGATATTTGATATTCTGAAGAATTCCCTTCAAGCCAATCCAATATTTTGATTAAATAATTTCCCATCACATCCCATCTATAGTCACCAAGGGGTATAAAATTGCCAGAATTAACTGAGTAATCGTCGTATCCGATGTGGAGACCCAGTTCTGTTATCCATATGGGAGTATTCTGATATTCTGTTATTTGATCAAGGTGAGCTCTCATTTTCTTGATTTGATTTATGACGATATCTGCATGTGAAGTATCATTGGGTGTTGTTTCCCAATCTAACGGATAGACATCTATTGCCCATGCGTGAACCATTGGTTTGTACCCATAGGTGTTTTCATGCGTATTAACAAAGTCCTCAAACCATTCCTTACCGCATTCATAGCCTCTAACATACGTTGAATTACAGACGAAATAGCCACCACATCCAACGCATGTGTAATCCCAATTTAAAAGACTAGGACCTACAATTTTGGCAGTATTGTCTCCAATTTCAAGTTGCGTTTTGTAGTAATGAAATACATAAGCAAATTTATCTCCTGTTATGGGAGGATATCTATTTGGTTCCCCAAACATGTACCAGAATGACCCCGGATTATTGTTGGCCATAGCCTGAATTTCAGTTCGAGAATGGAAACCCAGTTGTACGATTTGTTGATTTGTTAGAGTGTTTATATTTTGCAGATCAACAGAATTCCACGCTTGGTTACTCGTTGGGAAGTAAATAAATGGTAATTTTTGTGTTCCTCTAGGGATTCTAGTCATATCTGTATTGAAAGTAAGATACCATCGCACACCCAATTCATCCGTAAATTGTTTAACCATTAATTTTTCATCTGTATGTGATATGACCCCATAACTTAGGTTTCCAGTGTATGGAACAAGAGTTGGGGTAGGAGTAGGAGTAGGGGTAGGACTGGGAGTGGGAGTGGGAGTGGGAGTGGGTGTAGGAGTGGGTGTAGGTGTTGCTGTCGCTGGGCGACCTTGAATTAATATTTTTATTGCGCTGGAGGTGCGGGTATTGGTTGGAGTCGGAGTTGGAGTTGGAGTCGGAGTCGGAGTCGGAGTTGGAGTCGGAGTTGGAGTCGGAGTTGGAGTCGGAGTTGGAGTTGGAGAGCCTATACTTTTAATGTCTATTTCAGTATTACTCTCCGAAGTAATATACGATTTATTTGTGTTTTGCGGGTCTGTATTGGGTGTATGAGTTGGAGTAGTTGAGGCTTGTGCACTTTTTCTTATTTCTGCTGCATTTTTTTCTCTTAATGTTGAAAACTTGTTAAAAGGTGTTACCGTCTCAACCGGCACGCTTTTGGGTATAGTAGATTCGCTTGGTATATTTATTGCAGGAGGTGTTTCCGGGTTATTGGTGATCTTTATATATACTGATTTGTCAGTTTTGTTTTCTTTCTTGCTTGTATCAGAGGTGCCATCTGCATAAGAAAGTGCGGAGGATTGCAATTTTGCATTATTTGAATTAGTTTCAGGTTTGATTTTGTTTTCTTTGGGATTGATAGTAGCGGAGTTGGTATCAGAATTAATGTTCTCTTTTGTCTGGGTTTGTACTTTATTTGGTCTCTCAATCGCATTGTTTGGGGAACACCCAATCGATGACAAAGTAATAACACATAAAAGACAAATTGTTAATGGATTGAAGAGTTTTGGCATATATTTTAAATATTATTTGATATGCGATTAAATATTTATTTACTTTAGGGTTATTATTCTCGATATAAAGAATAAAGATTTTTTAAATATTGATTTGAGAATATATCCATGAGTATGTTTTAGATAGTCCTTTTTCTAATGGATAATTTGGAGCCCATCCCAGTAGGTTTTTTATTTTAGAATTGTCACTATTTCTACCTCTTACTCCCTGTGGTTTAGATAAATCAGTTACTTTAGAAAGGGTTTTTCCCGATATTAAGCAGATTAAATCCACCATCTCATTTATACTTATAAGATGGTCGGTTCCTAAATTTAGAGGTTCGCTTACATCAGAATTTACAATTCTAGTGATTCCTTCGATGCAATCATCAATAAACATGAATGATCTGGTTTGTCTCCCATCCCCCCATATTTCGATTTTGTCCCCATTAGAGGCCATTGCGATTTTTCTGCACAGTGCAGCGGGGGCTTTCTCTTTACCACCAGTATATGTTCCCAAAGGGCCATATACATTATGAAGTCTGGCTACTCGAGTTCTGAGGCCGTAATCTTTACTATAGTATTCACATAATTTTTCACTAAATAACTTTTCCCATCCATAACCTTCTTCAGGGTCCGCTGGATAAGCATCAGATTCCCTTAGAGAAATATTTGCAGTGTTTTTTTGCTTTTCAGTTGGATATATGCATGCGGATGACGAGTAAAAAAAAGTATCAATTTCATTAACCCGACTGGCCTCAAGCATGTGTGAGTTTATTAGAACGTTGTTTCTCGCAATTTCGGCGAATTTAGATGTGATGTAGCCAATGCCTCCCATATCTGCTGCTAAATTGTAGACTTGACTAATGCCTTTAGTTGCAGCGATACAGTTTTCATAGCTCCTGAGGTCTGACAAAATGAATTCACTAGCTTTACTAGTTTGGAATTCTGGGTATTTTATGTCAATCGCTCTGACTTCATGACCCATGTTAACGAGTTTTGTAACCAGATGATGACCTATAAATCCTCCTGCGCCTGTTACTAAAACCTTACGATCCATTTGTATGTTCCTTGTTTTTCTAAAAATTTTCCATAAAAATTCTATTTAAATTAAACATTATTTATGTCCTACAATACCTATCTGAGAATCTGGTTATATCATCTTCTCCTAGATAAACTCCTTGTTGGATCTCGATAACTACCAGTTTGACATTAGATTTATTTTCCATTCTATGAATTTCTTCTTTCCCTATAAATATATGTTCCCCTGTTTGCACTTCCATTTGATTTGATTGATTTCCCAAAATCACATTTGCAATACCTGATACGACGATCCAATGTTCAGATCTATGTATATGAGATTGTAATGAAATGCTTTGTGCTGGGTTTATGACTAACTTCTTCACTTGGTAATTTATATCACTTAGAATTATTTCATAAGTTCCCCATGGTTTATTGATTTTCATAAGTTCCTCACAACCGCCAAGCGGCATTTACTAAACTTAACTTTTCAATATGTTTTCGTCCTAATCAAGTTTTTTAATGCGACGATAGCTACAAATAAACTGGTATTTTATCAATGCTAAATGTATGCTGATTATAAACGATAATGAAGAAAACATTGATCATTTCTTGTCCGATTAGACAAATTACAGTATCAAGAGTACTGTGGGTCGCTTGGATGAAGAACAATCGTCTTTGTTAATAACAGGAGATATATCATGTCACCAAATGGTCGGATCGCTGCGGTTACCGGAGCAGGGACAGGAATTGGTAAGAGTGCAGTTATTAAATTGTTGGGTGCAGGCTATTCTGTCGCGTTGGCGGGGCGTAGAATGCAACCACTTTTAGAAACGATAGAAGAGTCTGGTGCAGACGACTCTACGGCTATCGCGGTTTCGACAGATGTGTCAAAGCCGGACTCAATCTACTCATTTTTTCATCAAGTAAAAGAGAGATTCGGTAGATTGGATGTCTTGTTTAATAATGCTGGCATAGGAGCTCCTCGAGTTGAGTTCGAGGAACTATCTTTGGATGATTGGCAAAAAGTGGTAGATACGAATTTGACTGGCAGTTTTCTATGTGCGCAACAAGCGGTAAAAATAATGAAATCTCAAAGCCCTATGGGAGGAAGGATTATAAATAATGGTTCTATATCTGCCTATGCCCCGAGACCTGATTCGGTGGCTTATACATCAACAAAACATGCGATATCCGGTCTAACAAAACAGATATCTCTTGATGGCAGGAAATACAATATTGCTTGTAGCCAAGTTGACGTGGGGAATGCAGCGACACCTATGACTATGAGAATGCAAAATGGAGTGCCTCAAGCCAATGGTGAGATTATGGTCGAACCAACATTCGATGTAGACCATGTTGGCCAAACTATTTTGCAGATTGCCGATTATCCACTAGAAACTAACGTCCAAAATGTGACTATTATGGCTACAAAAATGCCGTTCGTTGGTCGTGGATGAGCGCTTAAATCACCAGAAAATTAAGTGTGTATAAGATAAAAATATGGGTCTGAGAAAGTTTCTTACTGGTGAACATCGCGACTGGATGCGACACACAGTAGAGTTACTGATGGTTAAAAGAATAGTGCGACGTGGCGCGCTCCGCTTAACGTAGATTAATAATCAGTATATTGTTTGATAATCATCTTGGTGAAAAGTTGGTAGAGTTATTGCAGTAGACCTAGGTTCTGCAGGTGATTTAGTATCTGGAGCGCATTCTCTTCAGGTGGAAAGGATACTGTATCTAGGGTGATTTCTGCTTTACATGGAGATTCATAAGGATCATCAATCCCGGTGAAGCCTTTAATTTCTCCTGCTCTAGCTTTTGCGTACATGCCTTTGGGGTCCCTTTTCTCACATATTGCAATAGGTGTGTTAACAAAAATTTCTATGAAAGAATCATTACCCATCATATTTCTAACGGAATCTCTTGTTGAGGCATATGGACTTATTGCAGCACATATAGCAATTCCGCCATGAGTGACTATTTCTGAGGCTACATAGCCTATTCTTAGGATATTAATGTCTCTGTCTTGTTTACTGAAACCTAGTCCTTTCGAGAGATTGGTTCTTACAACATCTCCATCAAGAATAGTAACTTTCCTGCCATGCTCCATAAGTAAGACAGTAAGAATGTTGGCGATAGTAGATTTACCTGAGCCACTGAGCCCAGTAAACCAAAGACAAACTCCGCGTTCTTGTTTAGCGGGGTATGCTTCTGCCAGTATTTTGGCGACTTCAGGTCTTGTGAACCAAGTAGGCAAATTGATCCCTTTGTCCAAGTATTTTTCTCTAATCTCAGTACCAGATATCGTTTTGGTAAGGGTATTAGGACCTATTTTCGAAGATTCTTCATATCGACCTTTTTCTGGCAAATAGGCAAGTTCAGTGAACTCTATAGGGGTCACTCCAGTTTCCACTGCATATTTCTTAACTAATTCTTGTGAATCATAGGGACCATAGAAAGGCTCACCTGAAGAATTTGTGCCTGGGCCTGCATGATCCCGACCAACTATTAGATAGTTAGCGCCATAATTTCTACGTATAATCGCATGCCATAATGCTTCGCGAGGACCTCCCATCCTCATTGCTAATGGTAGTAACGCCAATAAAACACTATTGGGTTTGTAATATTTCTCCGTTAATTCAATATATGTCCTGACTCTAGTGAAATGATCTACATCTCCTGGCTTGGTCATTCCAACGACCGGATGGAGTAGCAAGACCCCATTTACATTATTAGCTGCTCGTTTTGTTAACTCTTCGTGCACCCGATGAAGTGGGTTTCGCGTTTGGAAGGCGATCACGTTTCTATTTCTGAACGCAGTTAGTTTTTCCCTCGTTTCAGCGGGATCTAATCTGTATTTTTTGAAGTCATGATGTGTTGGTAAATTGATAATACTTATAGGTCCGGATATGTTAACTTTCCCCCAATCGTTCATTTCCTTCACGATTGGGTGTTTTATATCAGTTGTCTCAAAAACTTTTTCTGATACCTCTCTGATATCCCATTCATACATATCTTCTATTTCCATGATCGCAAGCACGTCATTCGTAGAACTTCTTAACGTGATTCTATCTCCGTAACTCAGACCTTGTTTTTTGATTTCCGATTTGTCAATAGGCAATGTTATGGGGATTGGAAATAACGTGCCATCTTTCAATCTCATTTTGTCGAGTACAGACTTGTAATCTTCCTCCCCCATGAATTTGTCTAAGGGAGAGAAAGCACCCGTTGATAGAAGTTCTAGGTCACAGACTGCCCTTTCACTTATTTGCAAAGATTTAGTATCAGGGATTTCCCCCAAAAGTTCTTTACGAGTAAGGTCTTTTAAAACAAGATTAGTAAGTTGTCCTCCGTAAGGACTTATTAACTGTTGAGTAAGATCATCTGACATATAACGCCAACACTTCCATTTTTTAAGTTGAACTGTTTCTCAAATTATTCTACTAAAATATCAAACTGTTTATCTATCAAACATTGTATGTGTGGAGTACGTGAAAGTTCTTCTGGTAGGGGAATTTTAAAGAGACCCGTCTATAACTATATCAATGACAGAAGGCATACCAGTAGCTAATGCTCTCTCGACAGCTCCCTTAATGTCCTCAGGTTTTTCAACCCTTTCGCTATCAAGTCCCATTCCTTTAGCTATTTCCGATATATCGAAAGGGGTATCAAAATTGGAATACAAAAGATTTTCACCCGCGGTTTCTTTTTGTTCTAGAATTTCTTCTTGGTAAACATTAAAATT
>MDTE01182815.1_pt1 | contig 18093 bp, 13 predicted proteins | sample 811231 | NCBI WGS metagenome assembly MDTE01 (sample SAMN05326651, study PRJNA326480) | marine metagenome | isolation source: seawater | place: Indian Ocean: Red Sea | collected 2010 | reverse complement strand
ACACCTTCAGACACTGTCGAGTTCTCATTAACTGTAACTAATGATGGTTCAGGTGTTGATGAGATTGAACTAACTTACGACTTTGATGAGGTCTCTTCTGGAGAGTTCTTAGAGTTCCCTTCTTTCAGCAATAACACAGTTTCTTTGAATCCTGGTGAGAGTGCATCAATAACTTTTTCATTACAAGTTTCCGAAGATGCTGACGATGTTTCTCACAGTATCACTGTAACTGCAACTTCCAAGAATGCAGAATCCGAAGAAGGTATTTCCGTTACAGATACGGTAGGATTAACTGTAGTTGTTCAACCAGTATATGATGTTAGATTAACTTCAGATACTACAGTTGTAACAGCCAATCCAAGCGAAAGTATCGATTTCGAAATGACGCTTGAAAACCAAGGTACAGATGAAGATACAATTACAATCAGTGCAGAATATCCTTCTGCAATATATTCAGTATCTATATCACCAAACGCTCCAACAGTTTCTGAGGGTTCAAACGTAACTATCTCAGTCACAATAACTGTCGATGAAGATGCATTGAAGGATATCTATAATATCACTTTCACTGCCACTTCAGAAAATGATGGATCAGTCGATGCCATGCATATGCTAGACGTAGATGTAGCTCAGCGATATGAAATTGAAATTCTCTTTTCAGATGGTTCATATGAAGCTGCACCTTCAGAAGAAGCAGTTTCAAATGTAACATTGACCAACAAAGGCACTGGCGATGATAGGGTTCAATTATCAATCGATAATGATGATTGTATAACTCGATATTCAGAATCGAATTGTGTTGGAGATTGGGGTTCATTAGCACAAACATTAGTACCATCTGCAGACAGTTCGTTTGCTGCTGAAGAGACTGCAGAAGTAGCATTAACTGTTACTATCCCATCTTCTGCAGAACCTTCCGTTACTGCAGGCGTATATTATGTTACAGTATCCGTTCAATCCTTGGATAATGAAACGGCAATGGATTTTGTAGATATACAGATAGTAGTCAAAACAATCTCTGTAGATCTTTCTGGTGTCAGTACTACGGCCGACATTGAACCGGGTAGAACAGGCCAGTTCACAGTCGATGTAACAAATGATGGTCAGGTTTCCGATACAATAACTGTTACTATTTCAGAAAGTAGCGGTTTCGGTTGGGCCTCTTTTGACGAAGATGGTAGTACAGAAATACAAATTTCGTTGGCCGCAGGTGCTATCTCAACTGTAACCATCAATTTGGAACTTCCAGATTACGATAATGTTACTGGTAGTGAGAAACAGAAATTAGCAGCAGGCTATGAATATACTTTCAAGGTTGAAGCGAAGACTTCAGTCGGCTCAGTTGAATCTGACAATTCTGAAACTATGACTGCAACTATCGAACAGATATATGGGGTCACAGTTGAATTAATTAATTCAGCCGTAACTAATGCAAGTACATTCCCATCAGCCGAACTCGAGACAACCATTTTCGATGTGCTGATAACTAATCTAGGAAATGGCCCAGATAATTTCAAGGTCGAAACATCACAACCAACAGGTTTGACAGTTGGCGTATTCAACGTTAAGAGTTCATCCAGTTGTAGTGATGAGTGGTCTCAGTCACAAGATTCAATAAACGCTGCAGACGATGCTAGAGTTTATCTCTGTTTAACACCACAAGAATCCGATTTAGATGTTGGCAATTATCCAATCTCAATGTCAGTCAAGGCTAGAAATGGTCAAGATTCACCACAGACTGTAGATGTTGAATTAGAGGTTAAAGAACCAACTAGAGATTTCACACTAACTGTTGAAACAGCAGTGAAAGAAGTAGCTCCTGAATTCAGTTCCAGTGGAACGCCAAGCTCTACAAAGAATGTTGTCAAATTTAGAATAATCGTTTCAAACGATGGTTCACACGATGACAGATTCGTACCAGATATGGTGGAAGGTTACAATATAGCAACAAATGCAGATATAGGTAGTAATGGAGACGAATGGTCGTGGGACTTTTACGAGAGCCAAACCGAAACTAGTAGTAACAAGTGGGGAGGCTCACAAGGATACGAACTAGTGGATAGTGGTGCACAGAAAGAACTTTGGTTCATCATACATGTAGATTCTGAAGATGTTCAGTCTGGAACTTACAATATGACTCTCAAGGTCGAAATAGAAGATCAGGAAGGGGACATCAAACTATCTAAGACTACTACCGTTTCAATAATTGTTAATGAACCAACTCCAGGCATGTCTTTGACTATTTACGAGAACGTCAAAGATATCCAACCGGAGTACGAAGGGGCATCTAGTGAAAATGAAATACAATTCAAGATTAAGATAGAGAATACAGGGTCTCATACAGATTCTTTCATCTATGTAGATGATCCAGATGCAGTTGAAGATGGCTGGGATATCGAGTTCCAGACAAGTACAGGCTCTACATGGGATGATAATAACGGTGAAGATATCCAATCAACAGAATCTAAAGATATGTATGTCGTAATCACCGTTGACGATGAGGCAGAAGTCGGTAACTACACTATCAGAATTGACATTCAAAATTCAGAGGGCGATAGTGAAGCTTCCGATACAGCAGTTCTTTACGTAATGGTTTTGAGGCCAGATTTAGCTTTAACACCTGCAGATATCACATTGTTAGTTAACAATGCAGAGGCAAACGCTTCAGCTATCAGAGAGGACGATTCTCTAGCTATCTCTATAGCCGTTAAGAATTCAGAAGACTCCGATGAATTTGCAACTAAGGCGGATGACGTTTTAGTAGAAGTTTACGTATATCCTAGAACTAGCCCAGAACCAGGCTCAACACTAGCTACTGAATTAGAATTCACTTATGGTTTTACACAAGATAATGATTACGGTTTCATCAAGATGATTTACAGTAGAGAGAACCGAATCGATGTCGGTGGTAGGGATATAGGAACTAGTGATTGGTCTGTAATCGGAGGGGAATGGTATATCGAAGTTCGTGTCGATTACGATTCTTCTGATGACAACGGTAAGATTCTAGAAACTAATGAGAATAACAACAAAGCTCGTTACTCAGAACTACTACAAATTAAAGCAGATTTATCAATATCAGAAGTTTATGTAGATAGTAAGTATGTCGGTAACGGTTCCAGTGTTCCAAACTTAGGTGATACTGTAACATTCACTGCAACAGTTGCTAATACTGGGGCAGCAGACATTCAGGATGCAAAACTCTTCATTACTGGTGATACAACTACTTCTAATGAAATCTTGAAGACCACTAGCAGTCAAAGTTATGTCGAATTCGATGTCGACGCTGGTGGAACTAAACAGGTAACCTTCCGCTGGAAGGCAGGATCTGTAGCTAGTTCATCTAAACTAGTTTCAGAATCTTGGAATGGTATCAGGATATCTGTAAATCCAAGATGTAGTGATTTCAATCTGTTCGGTTGTGATACTGATTTAGATAGGGAGTTCGATGAGCTTAACCGTTATCAGAATAACGAATATCCATCTTCAGGTCAGTTCACTCAGAATGGATATGAATTAGCATTCAATATGCTTCCAGATTTCACAATAGCTAAAGTTAAGTTGAACCCATCAGCACCAACTGTGGGCGAAACTGTTGCAGTTACAGTTACTATTGAAAATATCGGTAACACCGATTGGGAATATGGTTCAGGTTCACTGTACCTAGTATTCGACGATAGTATCGGTGATGAAGTAACTACGCAAATCGGCTCTTCTATTGATAAGGGTGGAGATTTCGATGTAGAATTCGATTGGATATTCCCAGAGGCTGAAAACAAGAATGAAATCAAACTTTCATTTGAGCTTGATGCAGGTTCAGGAAGTAATAAGATCGAACAACTATCAAGTGATAACGATGATCAAGAAGTGACATTAGAAGTCGTACTTCCCGCTGTTTTGGGAGATGTACCTGGTGTTGAGTTCCTGACTAAGAGAGAATTAATTCCAGGTGTACCTATGTACATGCCTGTCGTACTCTTCTTGGGTGTTTTCGTAGTCGGTCTACCAGTCTTGTTCAAACTGCGCAGCCTTTCTGCAGCAGCAGCTAAGGCAGAGGCAAAAGCCGAAGCAAAATCAGATGATGGCGAGAAAGCAGCATCTGCAGCACCAGCAGCCGCAGCTGCAACAGAAGCAGCAGCACCAGCAGCACCAAGCAAGATAGGACTGTCTATCAAATCTCCAGACGGCAAGACTGCAAATGTCAAGGTTCCTTCAATCATGCCAGTTCAGAGATTGTTGCAAAATTGTGTGAACAACAAATTCATACCTGATGCAAATTTCAATGTAATGCTTGATGGAAAACCAGTCGATCCAAACACCACTTTGGGTGATGCAGGTTTCAAAGACGGCTCAGAAGTACAACTAGCACCTAAACAATAGGCATTTTGGATGTACTATGACGCCTTAGTAATAGGCGCAGGACCGAGTGGTTCTAGAGTTGCTTGGAGACTAGCAGAAGCAAATCTAAAAGTTGCATTAGTTGAAGAGGATTCAATAGTTGGAGAACCATGTCAATGTGCAGGATTAGTCACTCCCAGAACAATTGATTATCTAGGTTATGACATCCCTATTTTAGGTGAAATGAACGGAGCCCGTCTCTGGGGCCCTCAAAATTCGTTCTTAGAATTTCAAGCCAACGAGACTAAAGCATTAGTCATAAATCGTCCAGATTTAGACCGTTCAATAGCAGATAAGGCAGTTTCAGCAGGCGCTGTTCTAATGACAAACACACAATATCTAGGATTTAGTAGAATTGATAATCATTTGAAAGTAACACTTCAATCTGAAAATAAAACTATAGAGTTAGAAACAGAATTGATTATAGGTTCAGATGGCCCAGCTTCTCGAGTTGCTCGTGACGCAGAACTTCAAACTTCTAGAGAGGTTCTAGCTGCATTTGGTGGGGATGTCGAAGGTTTAACAACCAAAGAAAATCATGTAGAATTATTCGTCGGTTCAGAAGTTGCTCCAAGATTCTTTGCTTGGATTATTCCAACAGGTGAATCTACAGGTAGACTAGGTCTCGCTACTTCTCTTCCAAGTAGACCTAAGAAGTATTTCTGGGATTTATTCAAAAAAGGAGCCCCTTCTGCATTACTTGAAAATGCTAAAATTATAAATCGAATCAGTGGCCTTATTCCATTCGGTTTACGAAATCCTGCATATGCTGATAATGTTATCTTAACTGGTGATGCTGCTGGAATGGCAAAACCAACTTCCGGCGGAGGAATCTATTCAGGTTTAGTTTCAGCAGATGCAGCTGCAGATACTGCAATTCTCGCTTTTCAAAAAGGAGATTTATCGACCTCTACTTTGAAAAGATATCAATTTCTAATAGAATCTGATTTTGCTAAAGAACTTAAATTAGGGTCATATCTAAGAAGGGCTTTTGTCGAATTAAGTGATTCTCAATTAGCTGAAATAATAAACAGTTTAAATGATCCAAAAATAAAGAAAACAATACAAGAGTACGGCGATTTAGATTACGCTTCAGCTGTCGCTTTTGCTATTCTTAAGGTAAAGCCACAAATGATCAAGTTCGCCCCTCTCTTATTGAAGCCATTCGTTTAATTTTTCAGGGAGCATATATTTATGCTAAGATGTTATCATTTAGATGTGACACGGACTTCAAGAATTCTAACTTCTGCCCTTTTTTTCTTAGTTTTATGTTCTCAAAACTCGTCAGCAGAAGATATTCACTATGACAATCTAAGTATACCTTACGAAGAGTCTTTAGTTCATATCGATGATCAAATATTTTTGCAAGATTCCATCGAACTATATGGCAATCTTTCTCTCTATAATTCTACTGTATGGATGGATAAACCAGAAGATGGTTGGTCTGAAATTAGAATACACACCAATGCCACTCTAACTATGGTCAATAGCTCTATTAGACCTACAGAAGAGTTAGAAAATTATATCTTAAATGAGATAGGCCTCGGTTCAGCATACGGTTTCGCAGTTGGGGCCGACACTATCCCAAGTACAGACACCTGGGCTCGATTAGATATTTCAAATTCAGATTTTTTCATGACTCACATTCGTTTAAAATATGCAAATGTATCAATAGAAAGTAGCACTTTTCACGGTTATCATCACAACAATACTACTGCTATACCTGATGGCTTATGGTCTGAAAATTCATTCTTAGATATTCGAAATTCAAGCTTTATTGACTATGATCAAGGTTTCAAATCAGTGGGCTATTTGACAAATCATCACAATGTCAGTTGTTCAGATTGTATTTTTCTAATGTCACAAGAATGGTGGGTGAATAGTATTTCGTTACTCAATAAAAATAGCTCAAACATCCCCTATTCAAAGTTAGTTAAATATTTAGATTCTAGTGATTCTTGTTATAATTCGGGTATCTGTTCTAATTTGACGGGTTGGTTTTGGGTTCCAGAATATTTCATTCTAAGTGATGGAGAATCAATTCAATATCAACACACAACACTAATTTTTTCTGTACCGAAAACATCAGGTTCCAATGATATCAGCGAATTGAAATTAATCTGGTCCGGCATCATATCTGAAAATAATCCACCTCTCTCTATCACGTTTAGTGATTTGTCATTGTCAAGTATGATTCTTTATAGTGATAATGAAACTATATTCAATAGTTCTCCTATTAAAAAATATTCAAATATTACATCATCATTAATTATCAATAATCCTACTGATTTTTCAATTCAGAATTTAGACTTAGAACTTTTGGCAGACAATCAATCTGTTTATGTTCGAATTTCAGTCAACCTACCTGCTCATTCTATCGTCAGTGTAAATCTTTCTTGTAATTCTCTTTGTTGGTCTTCTACAAACGGCAGCTCAAACCAGAGTCCGATTGTCCTAAGTGCAGTTCTTAGTGCTTCTGATGACGGTGTTCATTATTTTCATTCCAGTGTTTCTTCTAATTTATTTTTCACACCTATAATTCCATTAATCGAGGATGAAACAGATTCAGGATTCATAGTCTATTTTACTGTTTTATTGGTTATTTTCGCAATTGGCATAGTTCTTTATCGAAACCTGAATTGGAAGTAATATGGCTGGCATAACTCTAGGTATAGAATCAACTGCTCACACCGCAGCCGTTGGCATAATCTCTTCTGATGGCAAGATTCTAGCGGATGAAAAATCGATTTATACTCCTGAAAAGGGAAGTGGTATTCATCCCAGAGAAGCGGGTAGACATCACGCAGAAGCTCTACCAAAATTAATCAAAAACGCTCTAATTTCAGCTAATTTATCTTCTTCCGATATTTCATTAGTTTCGTTTGCAAGAGGTCCAGGCCTTGGTCCATGTTTGAGAACTGGAGCAACTGCAGCTAGATCATTTGGTCACAAATTAAACATCCCTATAATTGGTGTTAATCACTGCGTAGCTCATTTAGAAATAGGTTTACTTGAAGGTGCCATAGATCCGGTCTTACTCTATGTGTCTGGTGCAAATACACAAGTAATAGCATATTCCAGCGGCCGTTTCCGTGTTTTTGGTGAAACGTTAGATATAGGTCTCGGCAATGGCCTCGATAAATTCGGTAGAGAAGCGGGTCTCGAATTTCCAGGAGGACCAAAAATCGAAAAATTATCGAAAGGTCCAAATTTAATCAATCTCCCTTATTCTGTTAAAGGAATGGATATGGCATTCAGTGGCTTAATAACTTCTAGTTTGAATAAATATAAGGAAGGTCAAAATTTAGAAACGGTTTGTTATTCTCTTCAGGAAACTGCTTTTGCTATGTCTTGTGAAGTCGCAGAGCGTGCACTCGCACACACTGGAAAAAATGAATTAGTGTTGGGTGGGGGCGTAGCTTGTAATAGTAGATTAAGGGAAATGGCCGAAATAATGGCTAGAGAACGAAATGCCACTTGTTTCGTTCCCGAACGTTCTCTTTGTGTGGATAATGGCGTTATGATTGCTTGGCTCGGAAATGTAATGATGTCTGGTAATTATCAAATATCTGATTTAGATAATCAAGTAGATCAAAAATTTAGAACAGATATGGTGGAGGTTACATGGCGTTAGATTACCGTGGTGCAGAGGCAATAGTAACAGAAATTTCTTGGGCAGATAAACCAGCAATTTCAAAATTTAGAAATCCACGTGGGTATCGTCATCCAGAATTAGATAAGAAATTAATTCGCGAAAGATTACGAAACGAAGCTCGTTTATTAGAAAAATCATCCGAAGCAGGACTTCCAGTACCATCTCTTTATTCTGTTAATTTAGATGGAACTATTATCATGGAAAAAATACAAGGTCCGTCTTTGGAAGAATATTTGAAAAATAATAACGATCTTTCTAAGATTTCAGATTTAGGCCTACTTCTTTCAAATATACATGCTTCAGGTATTGTTCATGGCGATCCAACAAGTAGTAATTTCATTGTCGGCTCAGAACTTTATGCTATCGATTTTGGTTTAGGTAGTGTCGATGATAGTAATGAAGCAAGAGCAACAGATATACGCGTACTACTCGAATCTCTAGAAGGCCATCATTCAGATTTGAATTGTAGGGATGTACTCTTAGATGCTTATTCTAAATGGAATAATTCAGCCCCTGTTTTAGAAAGATTAAAGGTTATTGAGCTTAGAGGTAGATACAACCTTATGAGAGGTTAGAGTTATTTATCACTTCTAGTTTATGGGTTAGATTATATGTCAGAATTAAACGCAACAGATTCTTTTCGCAACGAAACATTCGCAGATTTCACAAATGAGGCCGTAGCATCTGCCTTTAGAGAGGCCCTTTCAAAAGCACGCGATATGCTAGGCCAAAATCATCAATTATATATTAACGGAACGTGGAAAAATGCATCAGACAACTCAACATTTACTTCCGTTAATCCCTCTAATCCCAATGAAATTATAGGTACTTTTTCAAGAGGTACTAAAGAAGACGCTGAAGAAGCCACCGTAGCGGCTCATAATGCATTCAAGAGTTGGTCAAAAACTGATTACAAAGACAGAGCAAATTTACTATTCAAAGTAGCCGATTTAATGAGAGAAAGAAGACATCTCTTCAGTGCTATGATGACATTAGAAGTCGGTAAAACTTGGCCAGAAGCAGATGGCGATACTTGCGAGGCAATCGATTTTCTCGATTTTTATGCTAGAGAAATGATACGTTACGCTTCCAGAACAGACGAAGTTACGCCAAGCCCTTTAGGTGACGATAATAGGCTCGCTTACTTTCCTATAGGTGTCGGTGCTATCATCCCACCTTGGAATTTCCCCGTAGCCATTTTAGCAGGTATGGCTAGTGTTGCAATCGTAACAGGTAATACGGTAGTTCTCAAACCATCTAGTGATTCACCAATGGTTGGTAAAATGGTCACTGAACTTTTCATAGAAGCCGGTCTACCGGGAGGGGTCTTAAATTTCTTACCAGCTTCAGGTCCAGTAGGTGGTGATTATTTGGTTACACATCCAAATATTCGATTTGTTTCATTTACCGGAAGTATGGCAGTTGGTAAAGAGATTAATGAAAAAGCTTCACATGTCGGCAAAGATCAGATATGGCTAAAAAGAGTAATTGCCGAAATGGGTGGTAAGGATGCTTTATTGATAGATAAAGATGCAAATTTAGATTTAGCAGCAGAAAGTATAGTCCTTAGTGCATTCGGCTTCCAAGGTCAAAAGTGCAGTGCGTGCAGTAGGGCACTAATACACAAAGATGTTTATGATGATTTAATTCCTAAAATTATTTCTTTCGCTAGTAAAATAGATGTAGGTAACCCGGAAAATCAATCAACAAAAATGGGTCCAGTTATCAATGAAAATTCTTTCAATAAATGTAATAAATATTTGGAGATTGGTAAAAGCGAAGCCGAATTATTAATAGGTGGAAATAATCTAGACATTGATGGTGGATGGTTTTTAGAACCCACTATTTTTGGCAATGTTTTACCCGGTTCCAGATTAGAACAAGATGAAATTTTCGGACCTATCTTATCTTTAGTAAAAGTAGATTCTTATTCTCACGGAGTTTCTGTTTTCAATAACACAATTTATGGTTTAACTGGAGGTTATATAGGTACTAGACATTTAGATGATGCTATATCTGATTTACACGTTGGAAATCTATATCTAAATAGAAAAATAACTGGTGCTTTAGTGGATGTAGAGCCATTCGGAGGCTACAATATGAGTGGCACTTGTTCCAAAGCCGGCGGTCGCGATTATCTCGGTCTTTTCTTACAGATGAAGGCTATCAGTGAAAGGGCATTGCCCAAGTAAGTATCTGTTTTTCCTTAGAAACCCCTCGCTTTTATACCCATCTTGTGTTCTAGTTACCTGACGAGAAATGAAGAGAGTTAAGCTGATTAATGACCCAGCAGATTTAGTTTCATTATTCCATTCTGTTGATTCAGATGCCAGAAGGGAGATTCTATCCTTACTTTCACAGGGCTGGACACCCATCAGTACCTTGACCGATCAGTTTGGCGATGAAGCAAATGCTGCAATTAGCTTTTTTGAAAAATTCAAATTAGTGGAATCAAGATGGGAAGTTAAGGATTCAAAGCCACAAAAAGCGTACAGAACTTTCTATAATGCTTTTCAAATTTCTTCTTCCTTATCATTCGATGAAGCTCAAGAATTGTTAACTATAGTTTTAATGACTAATAGAAAATTCGCCAGTATTGAGAAAAAAATGGATAAATTAATTTCCGATGAAGGGACTTTTGCTAACGACGTATCTAGAAAACTTGACCTGTCGAATTTACAACTTAAAGGAATTCTAAAACGTTCATCACAGTTCGATTTCAAAGGTCATAACATCGTAAGAGTTGGGGGCGAAGACTAATATGGATGAACCGGACATAGATGGTACCTTGCCAGGTCAGAGATACGGCGATAGAGAAGAGTCAGAAATGGTTAACGATGAGATTAGGCGCGATGAAGATTCCCCTCCAGAACCTCGTTATTCTGATGATTATGATTATGACACTTATTCTTCCGATTCAAATTTATTAGGTTCTTCTGATCCAGATGCCCTAAAAGAAAGACTTTCTCTCATTGCAGGTGCAAGTTTGATGGCACTTTTCGCTTATTTTCATTTCGTTATACAATGGAAAGGTGATGCATTTCTTTATTCCGCTGCAGTTTCTATTCTAGTCGCAGTTACAACTTGGTTTTACATGAGGGGCTCTAGTACAATGGATCCCGTTAGAGCCAATTTCCTAGCTGGCGCTTTAGCAGGGGTTTCTGTTATCGTTGTTTATCAGGGTTTAGATTCAAATGTAGATGTTATGCAGATGTTATTTTCAGGATTATTAGCAGGTGTAACTTCATCTAGTTTAATGAAAGCATCCAACTAAATTATTTCTATTTCCATAACGGTATAATAGAATCATACCCAGCTAAAGTTACGCCCGTGAGTGCTGATGTTTCGTAGTCAAGACTTTTCAAAGAATCTATCCCTAAATTAGCGATATTTTGAACTCCTACTGCATTCATCATTCTTTTAATCTCTTTGGAAAGTTCATTCATTGTTTTCTGCTTACATTCCTCGGTGATGTATATTCCAGATGCGCCTAACGCTAAATATTTCATCGCTTCCTTTGCTGTAATTTCACTCCTTTCAACCAAGATTGGAATATTTTTATATTTTCTAATTGATGAAATATCAGCTTCAATCGGAATAGAGTTTTCCATAATTACCACTCCATCGGAGTTTGATTTTTCTATTATTTTCATTTCAGATCCAATATTTCCACCAGATATTCGAATCATTACAGGTGCATTTCCATGAGATCCTTCTCTCACCAATTCTACAAGTAATTTCAAATCTTCTCCACCTTCTAAATCAAATCGTCTAGCCAATTTATCTGGTACTAAATCAATAACAATCAAATTAGCTTTATTCATATTTTTAGGTGCACTGTCTCCTATTTTCCATGTTGAAATTTTAGGTCCCTCTTCTCCATTCCATAAGAATGGCAAATTCATTTTGAGAGATTTAGATACTTTACCTCCAATTTTCATAGAGATATCAACATCGTCTATCCCATCTATTCCAGGTCTTTTTTCAATTGTAGCAGGTATTAGTACTAAACTACCACTAAGGCCAATTGGCTCATCAAATTTTATTGGAGATTCTTCTACAATTTGTCCAGCCTCTATCTTTCTAAAATCCAAACCACTGGTGTTGATTTCTTGTTCTCTGAATAATTTTTTAATATCTTTCAAATCATCTTGGTTAACTTCTGATATTTTCATATCGTCCCTTTCTGTAATTTTACCAGATATGTATATCTCCCCTCCACTCATCATTTTACCGACATCACCACCTATATTTCCAATAACAACTACAGTACCACCAGTCATTCCAGTCCCTAAGTCTCCCGATACTCCTCCCGATATCAGAAACATTCCACCATTCACAAAAGACGCTGCGTTACCGGAAACTTGACCATGAATTGCTAAAACTCCATCATTAAGTTGATGGCCTGCTTCTGTTCCAGTATTTCCTATAATTGTTATCTCTCCTCCAGTCATCCCATTAGCTAAAAATCGACCTACATCACCTTTCATTGTTATTTTAGCCGCTTCATTTAATCCGCCAAAATGATCTCCAGCAATTCCATCAAATTCTACAGACGTTTTTTCAGGTAACGACACCGCTACTGAATTTTGCCCTCCAAGATTACTAACTTTTGCCGTTTCAGATTGAGTCAAACTCTCTCTCAAACGTCCATTTATTTCTGCAGGAGACCAAACGTCATTCATATTAGTCACTTTTTCACGGTTATTTAGGTAATACTGTCGTTCAATATTTTCTTTCTACCATGAATCGTAGCAATTCTTCTAAATCTTTCCTAGCTTTAGTATCAGAATAATCTGATAAAGTTTTCTTTGCATTTTCTAGATGTTCAAGAGCAATTTCTTTGCATTCATCCAGCGCTCCACATTCTTTCATTATTTCAACCGCCTCTACAATCTCTTTATCATCATTATTTTGATTATCTAATATCTCTTGTAATCTTCTTCCAGTTTCTTCATCAGTTTTTTCAAGAGATTTAATAACTAATAATGTTCTTTTTCCTTGTACTATATCTGAACCAGATGGTTTTCCTAAAAGCTCTTCAGATGCAGTAGCATCTAGATAATCGTCCCATATTTGAAATCCTAAACCAATAGATATGGCCATATCTCTTAGCTTATTCGCTTCTACTTCTTCTACCCCTCCAATAAGGGCACCACCATATGCGGCGGCACCAAACAAAATCGCAGTTTTCAACTCTATCATTTTTAGATATTCTTTACTAGATACGTGAGCCATATCTTCAAAATCCATATCCATCTGCTGCCCTTCTGCAATCTCTCTTACAGTTCTTGCTACATGTCTAATCAAGTTATTTTTAACGCCATTATCTACTTCTGTATCAGTTATCATTTCAAAAGAATAAGCAAAAAGCGCATCTCCTGCATTTATTGCAGTAGGCAATCCATAAACTACATGACAAGCATCAACGCCATGTCTAAGGTCATCATCATCCATTACATCATCATGAACTAAAGTAAAATTATGTATAGTTTCAAGGGAAGTTGCGTAAGGTATAGCTCGTTCAGGATTCCCCCCAACTATTTCACATGTAAGTACTGCCATTATCGGTCTTAATCTTTTACCACCAGCCAATGGAATATGTCCCATGGCGTCATACAATCTTTTAGGTTGTCTAACTGAAAGATATTGTTCAAGTGCATTTTCAATAGGCACTCCTCTTTCTTTCAAAATTTCTTTAAGATCTATTATTCCACTCTCCCAAATTTGTGTATTTCTAAATTTTTCGCTTCCGTTACTCTATCCAATGATTTCCACCATTCATATAGAAAGTTATCGTTTATTAATCTAAACCAAGGACCTATTTTATTTCCATCATTATCTGCATTCTTTACAAACTTATCAAGATCTCTCATATCGAAATATCTAACTTCTTCAATTTCATTAGGATTGGGATTCAATTTCAAGTCTTTTTTTAATATTAAAATATAATCCATTTCTCTTTCTATCCATTCGTCGTCAAATTTAGCTTCATAATGCATCCGAGTCATAAGTTCTAATTCATTAGGTTCTACAGCACCCCTTTCAACTCCTAATTCCTGTTCCATTTTTCTAATAGCAGCATTTTTCACCCCAATACCACCATTCACCTCTTTGTCTGTATACAAAGGATGACTACAACAAGCATTCGCCCAAAAAGAAGGAAATGTAATTTTACTTCCAGCCCTTTTTTGCAATAAAAACTCACCTCTACTATTGAAAAGAAGAACGCTAAATGCACGATGAAGCTTTCCTTCAAGATAATGACAATTTTTTTTAGAGTCAGAACCTATAACGATATCCTGTTCATCTACAAGTATGCACTTCTCTGACATCATTTCATTTTGTGTAGAATCATACTTGTTTAACTCCATATTCTATTATCAGACAGTCATTATTAATGTAAAGGTCAATATCTTAAAGTCCCTATTTTGTTGCTAATCTATGTCTCAACTAGATTTCCTTTCAGAACTAGGAATAGATTCTGATAACTTAGGTGGTTATTCTTCAGGGTGGCTAGGCTCTGGAGATAATTTAGAATCAATAACTCCTGTAGATAGTTCATCTATAGCTTCAGTAAAACAATGCACATCTGAAGATTACAATTCTATCGTTTCTAATTCCAAGAAAGTTTTCCGAAAATGGAGAATGGAACCTGCACCGAAGAGGGGAGAAGTCGTAAGGCTCTTAGGAGAGGAATTCCGAAAACACAAAGAGTCTTTAGGAAAATTAATTTCATGGGAGATGGGTAAGATTCAAGCCGAAGGAGAGGGCGAAGTACAAGAGATGATAGATATTGCCGATTTCGCTGTCGGTCTCAGTCGTCAGTTGTATGGAAAAACTATGCATTCTGAACGACCATTACATAGGATGTATGAACAATGGCATCCTCTCGGTAATATTGGAATTATTACAGCATTCAATTTTCCAGGTGCAGTCTGGGCTTGGAATGCAATGATAGCTGCAGTGTGTGGCAATACTATGGTTTGGAAACCATCCTCAAAAACCCCCCTTACAGCAGTAGCTATTCAAAAAATAGTTAACAGAGTTATGAAACCTTTAGGTTGGGATGGTGTTATGAATTTGATGATAGGCAGGGGTCGAGAAGTTGGCGACTTAATGATAAATGATCGCAGTTTTCCTCTCGTTTCAGCTACAGGGTCCTGTGCGATGGGACGCAAAGTAGGCACAGCAGTCTCTAAGCGCTTAGGACGTACTTTGTTAGAACTCGGTGGAAATAATGCAATCATCGTAATGGATGATGCCGACATCGAAATGGCAATGTCTGCTATTCTTTTTGGAGCAGTAGGTACTACAGGTCAACGCTGTACTTCAACTAGAAGAATATTTTTACAGAAAGGTATTGCAGATAAATTTACAGAAAAACTAACGAATACTTACAAACAGGTTAGAATCGGCAATCCACTCGATTCATCAACTTTAATGGGTCCGTTGGTAGACTCATCTGCTAGGGATACTTACGTTCAGGCTATAGACACAATAAAAAATGAAGGTGGTAAAATCCTATACGGCGGTAACGTTGTTGATGGAGATGGCTGTTTTGTTGAACCAACACTCGTTCAAGCAAATAAAGAAATGGAGATAGTTAGGGAGGAAACTTTCGCCCCCATTCTCTATATCTTTTCTTTCGATGATTTAGATTCTGCTATAGATATGCACAATAGCGTTGATCAAGGCCTCTCATCTTCTATATTTACTAGCAATGTATCTGCTATGGAGGAATTTCTGAGCCATAGGGGGAGTGATTGCGGAATAGCTAATGTCAATATAGGAACTTCCGGGGCAGAAATTGGTGGTGCTTTTGGTGGAGAAAAAGATACTGGCGGTGGAAGGGAAGCTGGCAGCGATTCATGGAAAGTATATATGCGCAGACAGACAAATACAATTAATTGGTCTAGCGATTTACCTTTAGCACAAGGTATAGAATTCAATTTAGATTAATATTCAGATTACCCGTAGTACATATTATCCCCCATAATCTTTCCTAATTATGGAACAGCTAAACAATCTACGAGCAATTTTCTGCGTCGTCATGCTCTTATATGCTTCAAAAAGCGATTGGGTTACTAGACGCGTTTCAAATAATGTTTGGATTTATTCCGGATCCTTTGCAATCAGTTTATTAATTTTAGATTTATTTTTAGAAAGTGACCCATGGACAAACTGGGCTATAGTTTTCGTTTCTTCTATCTTATTTTACAATGCATTTATAGATGAATATGAGTTAGAAGAAAAATATCTTCAAGCATGGAAGGGTGCACAAATTTTAGCAGGTATTTTATTCGTAGCTTTCATATATTTTTCCGATATAGATAGTCTTTCTGAAAACTCACTCAGGGCGGTCGATCTTTTTTCTATTTCTTTATTGATTATTTTAATGTATATTTGGTATTATTATGGTCCAACTATAGGTGGTGCCGATGTAAAAGCAATTATGACTTTGGCACTTTTAGTTCCTTTCAATCCTTCAATCAATCCAGATATTATTACGGCATTCGATTCTAGAGGTTTTCCATTTCCATTTGTTGTCTTTATGAATTCTTTATTGGTGTATTTAGCAATCCCATTAACTCTTTTTATTTTAAACATGATTCGTGGGGATTTCTCTTCTCCATATTTACAAATGTTTGTAGGCGTTAGAATGCCAATCTCCGATGCTCGTAATAGTTTCGTTTGGCCATTAGAAAGAATAATAAATGGCAAAAAAGTCCTTACTGCTTATGTTACAAGAGGCGAACCCGAAGATAAAATTTGGAATTCTCTCGAGGAAGCTGGTATCGACAAACCGTGGGTAAGTCTAAAAGTTCCATATATCATTCCTTTAACTATCGGCTTGATTTTTAGTATTTTAATAGGTGATTTATTTACAACCGTTCTAGTAGCTCCTTTACAAAATCTGTTTTAATCTTCATCAAGAATTTGCATTAATTCTGATAATATCATCGCAGTTGCTCCCCAGATTTTTTCCTTATTCATTTCATAGAAAGGTATCTTTACTTTTACACCACTAAATGTACGTTCTTCACTCTTAATCACTTCTCTCTTTTTCAATTCATCTATTTCAATTATAACTATCTCTTGCACTTCATCTGGATTTTTTTTGAACTTTTGTCCCCCTTTCATTTTACCAATTACAGGTGTAACTCTGTAACTACTGACAGGTATTACTAATTCTGAAAGTGTACCTATTATTTCTACATCTTCAATTCGTATACCTATCTCTTCATTAGCTTCTCTGATGGCCGCTTCTATTATAGATTCCCCATCTTCAATTTTACCGCCAGGAAATGCAATTTGTCCACTATGTATTTTTCCATCTTCAACTCGTTTAATTAGAGGTATTTTCCAAGAACCATTCTCTTCAAAAATAGCTATCAAAACTGCAGCATCCTTTACTTTTTCATCTAAGAACTCAAAACTTCTGGTTCTAGATGCCATTGTTTTGTGAGCACTATGTCCAGGTAATTCATGTAACAATCTTTCAGCTAACTTATCTATGTGCAATAATTTAGACTCCTGTTTCTGCTAATTCATCCAATAATTCAATTAGCATATCCCAGAATAAGGCTACAGATTCAATTTCCACCCTTTCATCCGGCGAATGTGCACCGGTTATGGTCGGACCGATAGAAACCATCTCCATTCCTTCTATTTTCTCCCCAATCACTCCACATTCAAGTCCTGCATGTATGGCAGCAACTTCAGGTTCTTTACCTAAACATTTTTTGTAAACTTCTTTAGTAGTCTTAAGTAAAGCCGAATTCAAATCAGGTTTCCATCCAGGATAATAATCTGCTTGTGAACATTTCGCTCCACATGTTTTTCCCATTATGGCTATTCTTTCACGGATTGCTTCAATAGCTCCAGCAATTGATGATCTACTGGAACACAATATCTCATATTCATTTTCTATCTTTTTAACCCTTGCAAGATTATTCGAAGTTTCTACTAATTCAGGTATGCTATGTGAATATTTTAAAACTCCATGCGGCAATATTCTGAGTAAATTTATCAAACTT
>MDTE01135079.1_pt1 | contig 18095 bp, 11 predicted proteins | sample 811231 | NCBI WGS metagenome assembly MDTE01 (sample SAMN05326651, study PRJNA326480) | marine metagenome | isolation source: seawater | place: Indian Ocean: Red Sea | collected 2010 | reverse complement strand
TTAAATCATCAAGCATGTCATAGTAATGACGATGCGTTGGCGGTGTGAGTTTCATGGATCGTAATCTTTCTGCTGTCCATGAGTTCATTCCAATCATAATAAAATCCATCATTCCGTTTGCATCGTAGTCGCCGAAATTATGAGCCATGCCAAAGCCGTAATGATTATCTATCAATTTAGTAGTGGCGTCAGAGAAACTTCCAGAGCCATCGTTAAGATAAAGGTCAGCACCTGAAAAATCACTTATTACTACAAGATCTAAATCAAGATCATTATCAAGATCCACAAGTGATGCACTGTAGGAGCGTCGATGGCGTTTAGCTGAAAGGCCAGCGGCTTCTGTATGGTCAGTGAGGTTGCCGCTACCATCATTCAATAGAAGATATCCAGGAAAGCCATCATTTGTATCGTAGATTGGCGCTGGCATTTGTCCCTTTACATATGGAAGTTTATACTGGGAAAACCAGAGATCGGCATCTCCATCATTATCGATGTCACCTGTGGTAATTACCATTGGATCCAGAACTTTTTTTGGAGCTGACCAGATCGATCTTGGTTTAGACGGGAACGTTCCATCTGGTTTGCCTTCAATCAGATAAATTCCTTTATGGCCAATTGCTGCCACATCCACAACGCCATCTCCGGACAAATCTTCCAGAACAACATTAAATACCACTTCGTCAAATTTTGGACATAGTTTTTCTGTTTTAAATCGGCCATTTCCCATATTACGAAAAATCTGGTTCTTACAGCCAAGAATAATTTCAACCATCCCGTCAGCATTAAAGTCAGTTAGTATTACTGGATCGATGAAAACATTACCATCGTTAGGCTTTATGTTCTGCCTGATTGCAGATTTGAATGTCGGTGCGCCGTCGCGTTCAATCCAATCTAAGCCGGTTAGGTTAATGTGATTAGGTTTAGCTAATGTCTCAGGTGTAATTTCAATCGGCTGCCATTGTACCTCGATATCTCCCCGTAGTATTCCGCGTTTTTTTAAAGTAGCGTTAGTCAGGTGAAGTGATATCCAGAAAACCGAACGAGCTCCGCCTTCTGCTCTTGGATAGAATCGTCGATGACGCCACTCGCTTTGCTTAAGTTTCCAACCTTCGTTTTTCCAGAGGGTAAGAGCTTGTTCAAATTGTTTTTTCGACAATGTTGGTCCGTCTTGGCTCAAGCGGGTGTAGCGGATTCCAGATTCCCAATCCTCAATGGGTTGTGCTTTGCCAAGTTGCACTTGTTTCACAGGCATTGCCGTTAGTAATTCGAAAGGGTCAGCTCCGGCAAGAAGTCTGTCCCAAATCTGTATTACAGATTCTCCGTGATCACGCGCAGTTAATTCGTCTGCCCATACAGTTGCATCCCATTGGCGATGTTTTGCCTCAATGGCGGAAACCTGTTGCATTACTTGTTCTTCGACAAGTCCTCCTGCTGTTGCGGATTCTATGGAAGAACGATTCATTTCAGATTGTTTGTTTGGTGCGAATTGAAACAATTGAAATAAAAATATACCCGCCAAGGCTAAGATAGCCACAAGCACTGCTACTCTTCCGGGGCGAAACTGCACGTGGCGATTGTCCGCACATTTATTCCTTTTTCAATGGAAATAAAATAAGTTTAGGCTTTCGTTCCCTTGACACAGTCCTTTCCTCTGCGAAGATGCCGCGCCTTTTAATGTCTGAGAGCAATAAAAATGGACGAATGGAGAAGATTGTGTCGCTTTGCAAACGGCGTGGTTTTGTATTCCAGTCATCAGAAATTTACGGAGGACTAAATGGTTTATGGGATTATGGTCCCCTTGGCATTGAGTTAAAACGTAATATTAAGAATGTTTGGTGGGCGGATATGGTAACTGCTCATAATGAGCGAATACAGCCAGAGGGTGCGCCGCGTTCTTTTCAAATGGCAGGTATAGAATCTTCAATTATTATGCACCCGCGTGTTTGGAAAACATCCGGGCACTATGATTTGTTTCATGACATGATGGTTGACTGTCGTGAAAGTAAACGGCGTTATCGATATGACCATATCAAAGGAGCATGGATTGAGCACGCTGAACAAAAAGTTTTCATTTCTTGTATTACTGATGATGATGCAAGGGAAGAAATCGCCAAACGTGCACTTCAATTTTTTAAGCTGAAGGCTAAGTATGTTGATAAATTGAAGTGGGATAGTGAGGTTGTTGATCTTACTTCTGTGAAAGACAATGACCTAGTTCTTGCACCAGATGCAAAGGAGTTAGGTTCTTTAACTGAACCTCGTGAATTTAATCTGATGTTTGAAACGCATATTGGGGCCATGCAACATGAAGATAATAAAGCGTTTCTTAGACCTGAAACTGCGCAGGGGATGTTTGTGAATTTTCGTAATGTAGTTGATAGTAGTCGTGTCAAGGTGCCTTTTGGAATAGCGCAACAGGGAAAGAGTTTTAGAAATGAAATTACACCACGAAACTTTACTTTTCGTAGCCGAGAGTTCGAGCAGATGGAAATGGAGTTTTTCTGTCACCCTGATGAGTCACGGGAGTGGTATCAATTTTGGCGTGATCGGCGATTTAAGTGGTATGTAGATTTAGGCATAAGTGAGGAAAGATTAATTCTCCGAGATCATGAAGATGCAGAACTGGCTCATTATTCGGTCGGAACGGCTGATATAGAGTACGCTTTTCCTTTTTGTGAGGAGGGTGAATATGGAGAACTTGAGGGTATTGCACATCGCGGGGATTTTGATTTGCGATCACACATGGAGGGCAAGCTTGTTCGTGAAGGTGACGAACTGGTTGTTGAGAAAGATGATGATGGAAAACCAAAGTATCCAGGGAGTGGAAAGGATCTAACGTATCATGATGATGAGTCTAAAGAGCGATTTGTACCTCATGTTATCGAGCCGGCTGCTGGGGCTGACCGGACAGTCCTTGCATTTATTTGTGATGCATTCGATGAGGAGGAAATTACCAATGAAAAAGGTAAAACCGAGACGAGAGTAGTGATGCGCTTTCATCCGCGTATAGCGCCAGTGAAAGTAGGCGTATTCCCGCTCCTAAAGAATAAGCCAGAGCTCGTAGCCAAAGCAATGGAAGTGCGTGCCATGCTACAGCCTTACATGTCGGTGTTTTATGATGAGACTGGCGCTATTGGGCGCCGATATCGTAGGCAAGATGAAGTTGGAACGCCTTTTGGAGTAACCATAGATTTTGACACTATTGGCGAAAATGGTGATGAAAATAAAGATACAGTAACCCTTCGTGAACGAGATAGTATGGAGCAACGGAGAGTTAATATCGACGAATTGCTGAGTATTTTACTTAACGAGATTATGTAGTCTCGGTTATGAATTAAGGTTAGATAGTTGTTTTCAAACAGCTTGATTGGCACGGCGAGAATCGTAGACTCTCGCCGTGATTTCTTTTTGTCATAGTGGTCTGGCAATATCTTTTGCTGCTTGCCTTTTTTCTGCTCCACTGTGTCAAGTGTTGGGGGATGAGGATCACTGGGCATTCAGGCCAGTAAAGAAACCTTTAATAATTGGAGATTTGCATCCGGTTGATGCTCTTGTTGAAAAAAAACTTCATGCCAATGGATTAGAGCATTCTGAAAGGGCGGATCAATTGACTCTAGTGCGTCGTTTGTATCTTGTGATGCATGGTTTGCCGCCAACACCGGAGCAAGTTAAGGAATATATGATGGATTCAGCTCCTGATGCATTTTCTCGTTTGGTTGAAGAAGTCTTAGCCAGTGAACGTTATGGGGAACGTTGGGCTAGTCACTGGTTGGACTTAGTTCGCTTCGGTGAAACAACGGGTTTTGAAACCAATCGTGAGCGGCCAAATGCATGGCATTACAGAGACTGGGTGATTGATTCACTTAACCGTGATAAGCCTTACGATCAGTTTATTCGAGAACAACTTGTAGGTGATGCCTTGGGTGAAGGGATTGGCACAGGCTTCTTGGTTGCTGGTCCTAATGATATCGTTAAGGGACAGGATCCAAAGCTTGGTAAAATGCAACGAATGAATGAGCTTGACGATATGATCAATGCAACCGGCACCACGTTTCTTGGCCTTACGACAGGTTGCGCTCGTTGTCACGATCACAAGTTCGATCCTATTTCGCAGAAGGATTATTATTCTATGCAGGCAATTTTCGCAGGCGTTACTCATGGAGATAGAATTTTAGATTTAAGTGAATCAATTAAAGATGAAATTGAAGAAGCCAAAGAAGAGATTGCAAAGCTTAAAATTGACTTATCCAAGTTCATTCCAACATCTGATAATGTACTTCGGGAACCGGTTAACTCTCGTCATAATGTCGAAGAATTTCCTGCCATTGAGGCGAAGATTATACGGTTTATCATTCAAGGAACTAATTCTTCCGAACCGTGCATTGATGAGTTGGAGATTTTTTCAGGTGATAAAAATATTGCATTGAGAACTACTGGCTCAATAGCGACATCATCAGGGGATTTCGTGCATCCTTTCCATAAACTAGAGCACATAAATGATGGTCTATATGGTAATTCTAAAAGTTGGATTTCTGCAGGTACAACTGGTTGGGTGCAGATAGAGCTTCCAGAAATAAAGCGAATTAATCGGATTGAATGGGCTAGGGATCGAGAAGGCCAATTTAATGATCGAATTGCAATAAATTATAGAATTGAGGTCGCATTAAGGCCAAACGAATGGGTTAAGATTGCTAGTTCTAAGGATCGTAAGCCTTTTTCAAACGGCAAGGATGTAAAGCCTGTATATGAATTTTCCGGTTTTCCTCAAGATGAGGCAGCTCAAGGAAGAAAAATGCTTATTAAGCTTAAGGAGAATGAGAAACGATTGGTTGATTTGCAAAGTCAGAATAAAGTTTATGCCGGGAATTTTATGGAGCCCGAACCAACTCATGTGCTTTATCGTGGTGATCCTGATGCAAAGCGTGAAGAGGTTTTTCCTGATGCTATTTCTGCATTTGTTTCTCTAAACCTTAGTAGGGATGAACCAGAGCAGCGCCGTCGTCTAGCTTTGGCAAACTGGATAGCAAGTCCGGATAATCCCATGACTGCGCGTGTATTAGTAAACCGACTTTGGCAGTTTCACTTTGGTAATGGAATAGTAGATACTCCAAGCGATTTCGGCTTAAATGGGGTGCCTCCTACACATCCATTACTGCTTGATTGGTTGGCGGTGGAATTCATGGAAAATGGTTGGTCTATCAAACATATTCATCGTCTGATTTTGAACTCCAACACCTGGCAACAAAGTAGTCGACCAAAAGCCCGTGCAATGCGGATTGATGCGGATAGTCGATTACTTTGGCGGTATCCGACTCGGCGTATGGCTGCGGAAGTAATTCGTGACAGTGTTGTTATGGTTAGTGGTATGTTGAATTTAAAATCTGGTGGGCCCGGTTTTGATGGCTTTCAGGTGCAAATGGAAAATGTTCGTCATTTTTTTCCGAAGAAGTCTTACGGAATCTCCGATTGGCGCCGTATGATTTACATGACGAAGGTGCGTCAGGAGCAGGAGAGTGTATTCGGTGTCTTTGACTGTCCAGATGCGAGCCAAAGTGTTCCTAAGCGTAGCCGTTCAACTACTCCTCTGCAGGCGCTGAACTTGCTGAACAGTAAATTCTTAATGCAGCAAGCTAGTCTTTTTTCCGATCGTCTCAGAAATAATGTGGGCTCTAATACAGTTGAACAGATAGACTCTGCTTTCGAATTATGTTTTAACCGACCTCCTACGTCTACGGAAAGAAAGGATGCTTTACTTTTTATTGAGTCCCAAGGTTTAACTCAATTTACTCGCGCTCTATTGAATACAAACGAGTTTGTTTTTGTGCCCTGATAAAATGAATTCATTACTTAATCGCCGTCATTTTTTGAAGCATTCTGGGCAGGGGCTAGGGGGTATTGCATTGTCGAGTCTTTTGTCTCGTGATGGAATGCTCGCTGATGGGACTCCTATACGACCAAATATTGAATCCACTAAACCTTTTGCAGCTAGAAATCCTCATTTCCAACCTGCAGCAAAAAATGTAGTTGTAATTTTTTGTTCTGGAGCTTGCAGTCATATCGACACTTTCGATTATAAACCGGATTTAATCAAACATCATGGCCAACCAATGCCTGGAGGGGAAAAACTCAAAACCTTTCAAGGAGAGCAGGGTAATCTTATCAGGAGTCCTTGGGATTTTAAGCCTCGTGGACAGACAGGTAAGATGGTTTCTGATTTGGTTCCGCAATTAGGCGAGTTGGCTGATGAAATATGTTTTATTCATTCGCTTACAGGTAAGACGAATACTCACGGGCCAGGAGAAAATTTTATGTCTACTGGCTATACTCTGGATGGCTTCCCCAGTATGGGCGCTTGGGTTACTTGGGCACTTGGGTCGGAAAACGAGGAGCTGCCTGCTTATGTTGCAATTCCTGACCCTCGCGGAACCCCACAGAGTAGTGTTAATAATTGGGGGCCAGGATTTCTGCCAGCAGCATTTCAGGGTACTGACTTTAATGCGACAAAACCCCTTCGTAATCTTGAGAGACCTCCAGGTGTGAGTGAGAAAGCAGATCTTGCTACTCGAAGGTTTATCCAAAGGCTCAATGAACAACATTTGGAAAAGTTTCCAGGAGATACAGAGTTGGCTGCTCGTATATCTAGTTACGAACTGGCTGCACGGATGCAGCTTAGTGTTCCTGAAGTTAGTGATCTTTCCACAGAAAATATGGCTACCTTGAAAATGTATGGTGCTGATGATAGTAGCAATACTCTCAAGGCGAGTTTTGCAAAAAACTGTATTCTTGCTCGTCGTCTCATTGAAAAAGGGGTGCGTTTTGTTCAGCTTTTCAATGGGGCTTATCAAACAGGTGGAGAAGGAGTGAGCAATTGGGATGGTCATAAAGTATTACAGGAACAATATTCTAAGCACGGCCCGGTGTTGGATCAGCCTGCAGCAGCACTCATTCGCGATTTGAAACAACGTGGTTTGCTTGATGATACTTTGGTTGTTTGGTGTACTGAGTTTGGACGTATGCCTACATTTCAGAAAGGTGCCAGCGGTCGAGATCACAACCCTGATGGCTTTACTGCTTGGCTTGCAGGTGCAGGTGTAAAAAGAGGATACAGTTACGGCTCGACTGATAGATTCGGGTGGAAGGCGGAGCAGAATATCTCTTCAGTTTATGACCTTCACGCAACTATACTCCATCTGCTTGGTTTAAATCATGAAAAACTTACTTTTTATCACAATGGGTTTGAACGCCGTTTAACCGACGTACATGGTAATGTGATTTATGACGTGTTGAGCTGAATTAATTAAGTTTAGGCCAGCTTAACTACAACTTTTCTTGAGTAAGGCCCGCCCATATTCACGATTCATGCGGGCGATAAAATCTAGTGAGATTTCTTTGGGACAAACTGCTTCACATGAGCCAGTAACAGTGCAGTTTCCAAATCCTTCTTCATCCATCTGATGTACCATGGATAAAGCGCGCCGAGTACGCTCAGGTTGACCCTGAGGCACAAGGCTAAGGTGTGATACTTTTGCTGCAACGAATAGCATTGCACTTGCGTTTTTGCAGGCAGCCACGCAGGCGCCGCAACCAATACATTGTGCAGCATCCATTGCTAGGTCGGAGTCTTTTTTGGGGACTGGAGTTGCGTTGGCATCTGGTACACTGCCAGTTCGAACACTAATGAATCCACCAGCCTGTTGAATTCTATCAAATGAGGTCCGATCGACGACAAGGTCTCGATGCACTGGAAATGCAGTTGCACGCCATGGTTCGATAGTGATTGTATCACCATCATTAAAGTGCCTCATGTGTAACTGGCATGCAGTAGTCCCTTGCTGTCCTCCATGTGGAACGCCGTTAATCACCATCGAACAAGTGCCGCAAATGCCCTCGCGACAGTCGGAGTCAAACGCGATGGGGTCACTTCCATCTTTAATGATGGTTTCATTAACTACGTCAAGCATCTCCAAAAAGGACATATCTGGACTTATATCAATGGCTTCGTATTGCTCAAAACGACCAGCTTCTTCCGCATTATCCTGACGCCAAACTTTAAGAGTTAAATTCATTTTTATACTGTTCACTTATAACTTCTTTGAGTCATTTTAACTTCTTCGTATACAAGGGATTCCTTGTGAAGTTGAGGGGTTTTACTCTCTCCCTTATATTCCCATGCTGAAACGAAGGAAAAATTGGTATCATTTCTTTTAGCTTCTCCTTCAGGTGTCTGGTGTTCTTCACGGAAGTGGCCTCCACATGATTCTTCACGCTGTAATGCATCACGGCACATTAATTCACCAAACTCCAGAAAGTCTGCTACCCGTCCGGCATGTTCTAAACTTTGATTTAGAGATGTATTTTCCCCCGGAACTGAGAGGTTTTTCCAAAACTCTTTTCGTAGTTTTGGAATGGTTTTCAACGCTTCCTCTAATCCTTTTTTGTTTCGGGCCATCCCACACTTATCCCACATAATTTGTCCAAGTTCACGGTGGAATGATGTTGGCGTTCTTTCTCCATTTATTGAAAGTAGAGTATGAATTCGAGATTCGACATCATTCTGCACGTTAGAAAATGCTGTATCATCAATACTGGGTCGGTCATCGATTCCACCTTCTGCCAGATACTGTCCTATTGTGTAAGGTAAAACAAAATAACCATCTGCTAATCCTTGCATCAATGCACTAGCTCCAAGTCGATTAGCGCCATGATCAGAAAAATTAGCCTCGCCGATGGCGAATAATCCAGGAAGATTGCTCATTAAATTGTAATCCACCCAGAGTCCTCCCATTGTATAATGAACAGCAGGATAAATAGTCATAGGATTTCGATAGGCATTACTACCGGTGATCTTCTCATACATGTCGAAAAGATTACCATAGCGCTCGCGCACAGTATTTTCACCCATTCGTTTTATGGCATCTGCAAAATCTAAATAAACTCCCAAACCCGAAGATACTACACTACGTCCTTCATCACATACTTCCTTGGCATTTCTAGAGGCTACATCACGAGGCACAAGATTGCCGAAGCTAGGATATTTTCTTTCTAGAAAATAATCCCGATCTTTATCTTCAATATCGTTTGGTTCTAGTTCTCCTTTTCTTATTTTTTCAGCAGTTTTTTTATCTTTGGGAACCCAAACTCGTCCATCATTACGGAGCGATTCACTCATTAATGTTAATTTGCTTTGATGATCGCCACTGACTGGAATGCATGTTGGGTGAATTTGTGTAAAACAAGGATTAGCAAAGCATGCGCCTTGCTTATAAGCCCGATAAGCTGCTGTGACATTGCATCCCATGGCATTAGTTGAAAGAAAAAAAACGTTTCCGTAGCCACCGGTTGCCAATACAACAGCATGAGCAGAGTGACGACTGATTTCTCCGGTGATCATGTTGCGGACAATGATGCCTTTTGCATGACCATCAACAAGCACTACATCGAGCATCTCAGCACGTGTGTGCATCTCAACCTTGCCTAGACTGATTTGTCTATTAAGCGAAGAATAAGCGCCTAAAAGTAATTGTTGTCCAGTTTGGCCTCTGGCATAGAAAGTTCTGCTAACTTGTGCGCCTCCAAAAGATCTATTAGCCAGTAAGCCGCCATATTCACGTGCAAATGGAACTCCTTGTGCAGCACACTGATCAATTATGTCTACACTAACTTGAGCTAGGCGGTAAACATTTGCCTCGCGTGAACGGTAATCACCACCTTTTACTGTATCGTAGAAGAGCCGATAAACTGAGTCTCCATCATTTTGATAATTTTTTGCAGCATTTATGCCTCCTTGAGCTGCTATAGAGTGAGCTCGGCGTGGGCTGTCTTGGTAGCAAAAGCATTTAACATTATAGCCTAGTTCAGCTAATGACGCTGCAGCTGAGGCGCCAGCTAACCCGCTACCAACTACAATTACTTCATATTTCCTTTTATTAGCCGGGTTAACTAATTTGAGATTAAAACGGTGCTTGTCCCATTTTTCGCTCATTGAACCGTCTGGTATTTTGGAATCCAGAATAAGCTTTGTTGTTCGGCTACGGCTCGTTTTTTTTACGGCTTTGACCTTTGGTGACCTTTTTTTCTTTTTTGCAGCCATCTTATTTTACGAATCCAAGCATTATGCTTATGGGCACTGATACATAGCCAAGAAAAAGTAGCCAAGCTGACGTATAGGCAAAACGATTTATCAGTTTTTCGGATGGTTTTGATTTAAATCCAAGAGATTGAAACATTGCATTTAAGCCATGACTTAAGTGGATACAAAGTAATCCAACAGAAATAATATAAAAAATCGATATCCACCAAACTCCAAACCCAGTTGTAACCATTCTATAGACATCAACTGCATTTTCTCCTTCCTTGCCTAATCCTTTAGGCAGTGGGGTTTCAAATGCAATTTGATCTTTTCCCATGTCTTTTTCGTAGACATAAAAAGTTTCGAAATCAGAGTCGGTGCCATTAATTTGTGGGACTTTCCAAGTGTAGTGAGCAAGATGGTAAAAGGCAAATGCAGCAATAATCAATCCACTATAAATCATCGTGCGTGCTGCATAGCGCGAGATAATTTTGTTCTTCCGGTATGTATCGACAGGTTGCACTGCTCCTTCATATTGGACTTGTCGTGCATGTTTATTTTCAGAAGCTAATTTAATAGCTGACCAAATATGAACCGCCGCCATTGTAAGTAGACCGAGTCTGGCAACCCAAAGAAGAGGGCCCATGCTATGTAACTTCGCTGCGTATTGGTTAATTGCTGCAGGTCCTGCAAAGATTGTTAAGTTTCCTAGCATATGAACGACAACAAAACCGAACAGGCCCGCCCCCGAGAGTGCCATTAGATATTTTCGTCCGAGCGATGTGCCGAAAATGTTGCTTATCAGGGACATAAAATGCAAAAAAGCTCAAAGAATATACTATGCTAATGGTGTTTTCGTCGAGCGAAACGTTGCGCTTGGGCAAAATGAGGGGAGAAGTTACTTTTGGGCAAGCGCATGAATCGTTATGTCTCAATAAGTGTAGTATTTATTTTGTTGCTGGTCTTGGCTGCATGTCATTCACCGGCATCTCATAAAGCAAAAATACCTGCTAATGTAAAAGCAGTCAAAACGGAGCCCGTGTCTTCAGTGTTTCGTTTGGATAAGCTGGAGGAAATCGATGCAGCTATTTTTCAGGCCATTGATGACGGAAAGGCGCCAGGAGCTGTGCTGCGAATTGAAAACAGCGATGCCGTTTATAGAAAGGTGTTTGGACTAAAAAGTATCGAGCCAGAAAAATTATCAATGAAGTATGAAACGATTTTTGATGCTGCGTCATTAACGAAGGTAATTGCTACTGCGCCCTCGGTAGCTTTGTTAATTGAGAGAGGTCAGATTGGGCTCGATGATAAAGTGAATGAGTGGATACCGGGATTTAATAAAAACGGAAAAGGTGCCATTACAGTGCGTCATTTGCTGACACATACATCGGGATTAAAGCCAGGACTTTCATTGCGCTCAGAATGGAAGGGGGATGAGGCAGCTATTGAGAAAGCTAAGGCGGAGTCTATTACTTCACAGCCCAATACGAAATTTGTTTATAGCGATATAAACTTCATTTTGCTTGGTGAAATAGTACGACTAGCTTCTGGTAAGAGGCTAGATGACTTTGCTAGCGAAAATATATTCAAACCATTAGGGATGGTTGATACTGGATTTCTTCCATCTTCAAAGGATCGTGTTCGAATTGTTCCAACTGAACGGGTAGATGGGGTTATCTTACATGGAGAGGTGCATGATCCAACTGCAAGAAGAATGGGAGGTGTTGCTGGTCACGCCGGTTTATTTACTACTGCCAAAGATCTCGGAATATTCGCAAGAATGATGCTACAGGAAGGTAGTTACAAGGGGCGTCGTGTATTTAAAAAAGAAACTATCAAATTAATGATAACATCGCATTCCCCATCTGCTATGAAGATAAAGCGAGGTTTAGGCTGGGATATATCTTCCCCGTATTCAAGTCCAAGGGGTAATCATTTTGGTTTAGGCAGTTATGGACATACGGGTTGGACTGGCTGCTCAATTTGGATAGATCCTGTTACAGGTACATCCGTGATTCTAATGACCAGTCGAACACACCCTGACGGTCGGGGTAACGTAATCGCTCTTCGGCGAAAAGTAGCGACGCTCGCTGCTGAGGCGTTGAGGGGGTTTTCTTTTGGCAGTGATAGTTCACCGTCGGCAGCTGGCAAGACTGTTTTTAACGGAGCTGATGTACTTCGCTTGCGTCCGGAGCTGTTGGTTAAGGGTAGTCGGGTGGGATTGATTACCAATCACACAGGTCACGATCGTAATCGTGATTCGACGCTTGATTTTTTATTGAAAACGGATCTTGTTCAACTTAAGGCACTGTTCAGTCCTGAGCATGGATTATATGGTAAACTTGATGAGAAAGTCAGTGACAGCACTGATAAGGAATCCGGTTTAAAAATATTCAGTCTGTACGGTGAGAACCGCAAACCAACACAGTCACAACTTGCAGGGCTCGATGTATTGATCTTCGACATACAGGACATCGGTTGTCGGTTTTATACCTACATTTCGACGATGGGCTTAGCTATGGAGGCGGCTGCCGAAGCTGAATTGACATTTATTGTTCTTGATAGAGTAAATCCCATCGGTGCCACTGAGGTGGAGGGACCATTGCGGCTTGGTCCAACTGACTTCATTGCATTCCACGAAATTCCGGTTCGGCACGGAATGACAGTTGGTGAGTTGGCGCATATGTTCAACAAGGAGCGTGGCTACAATGTGAATTTGCGTGTTGTTAAAATCGAAAACTGGTCGAGGGAGCAGGCCTTTGATAAGACCAGTCAGCCTTGGACAAACCCTTCGCCCAACATGCGAAATCTTATCCAAGCGATGCTGTATCCCGGTATCGGCCTGTTGGAGACGGCGCTTTCAGTGGGGCGTGGAACGGATACCCCTTTCGAAGTAATCGGCGCTCCGTATATTGATGATGTACTCTTGGCTAAACGGCTAAATGCTCTTAAAAAATCGGGTGTGACGTTTGTGCCGATTCGTTTTACTCCTGACTACAGCGTGCATAAGGATGAGTCGTGCGGAGGGGTAAATATCATTATTACGGATCTGGAATCGTTGAAGCCGGTTGCACTTGGCATCGATATTGCCCGTGTGCTGTATGCGATGTATCCCAAGAAGTTTCCTTTATCCAAGGTCGATCGTTTGCTTTGTCACCCACCGACCATTGAGGCAATACGCCAAGGAAAAACCATTCAACAGATCGAGATGATTTGGCAGTCGGGCTTGGTCAAGTTCAAGAAACGCCGTACTGAGTTTTTACTTTACGACTGACCTTTTTGACGAACTTCTTTTTGACGGAGATTTTTTTCCTGCCTCTTAGTTTCGGCTCGGAGCAATGCCTCAGGCTGCCATCCTCTATGTTGAGCATATTCGGCTAAGGCAAACAACTCACGACTGAGGCTGGCTTTTGTATATTGCTGTTTAGACGGCTTGCCCAATTGTTTGTCGGCGAGCCCGTTTTTACGGGCCTTTTTTATGAGTTTCTCGGCGCGCTGTAGCGAAGGGAGATGATTCGGGATGCCGTCCAGTGCAGAGGATCGTTCGTGCTGGGTTCCCTTTTTTTCCTCATGCTTTATTTTCTCCCACTGTGCCCAGACGGCGTCGACGTTGTCTGCATCTGAGTTTCCGAATACATGCGGGTGGCGTCGAATGAGTTTGTCGGTAATTGTGCGAGCAGCTTTTTCAAAATCGAATGCTTTTCGCTCCTTTGCAAGTTGGCAATGGAAAACCACTTGCAACAATAGGTCGCCGCATTCTTCAAGCATCTCATGGTCGTCCTCCGATTCGATTGCATCGATTAGCTCGTAAACTTCCTCGACAGCATGGAAGCGGATCGATTTGTGATCTTGCTCACGATCCCACGGGCAGCCGTTTGGGCTGCGCAGCCGTGCCATTACTTCGATTAGATCGTCGATTGCTGTTTTTCTTTTTGCTGCCATTTTAGAGAATGACAAGATCGTCACGATGAACAATTTCCACGCCCTTCAGTTTTTTAGCACGGATCTCATTGGCATCGTAACGGCTGATGCCACGAGAGAACTCTGTTCCGTCGAGGTCACAAATACGGACAACGTCTCCCTTAGCAAATTCGCCTATGCACTTTGAAACGCCTGGTGGCAATAAGCTTTTACCCTTGTCACGGAGCGCATTCCGGGCGCCATCGTCCACCCATAATGATCCTTTAGGATGATGGAAAAATGCAATCCAACGTTTGCGTCCCTTGAGTTTCCCGGCTTGAGGAATAAAGAACGTTCCTTCTTCCTTTCCGTTGATAATATTGGATATGACTCGCTTTTTTTTGCCGGATGCAATTACAAGAGGGATACCAGTGCGGGCAGTCATTTTGGCAGCTCGAATCTTAGCGTCCATGCCTCCGACTGCGGTTGTACTTAGAGTTCCCCCAGCAAGTTTTTGAATTTTTGCATCGACTTTTTCCACAGTAGGAATTGTTTGTGGGTTTTTCTTTCCAAAATTTTCTACTAAGCCATCGACTGTCGTGAGAATGATCAACAGGTCTGCAGGAAGTAGGCAAGCAACCAGTGATGCCAGCCAATCGTTGTCACCAAACTTCAATTCGGTGTAGCTGACGGCATCGTTCTCATTAATGATCGGTACGACACCTTTTGCCAGTAGAGAGACCAAAGTGTTGCGGGCGTTAAGATGACGATCCTTATCTTCAAGATCATCGTGAGTAAGAAGTACTTGAGCTACCTGAAGATCGTGAATCGCGAACAATTCTGAGTAAGTCGACATCAGCGCCGACTGTCCGACAGCGGCGCAGGCTTGAAGATCCGAGAGGTCGGTTGGTCTCTTGTCCATGTTTAACACACCCATGCCAGCTCCCACAGCACCGGAGGACACTATAATGACTTCACGTCCGGCTTTGTGTTGGGCTGCAACCTGACTGACCAGTTGCTCAATCTGGCTAGGATCAATCTGCTTACTGCGGTTGGTTAGGATACCGGTACCAAACTTGACTACCACGCGGCTGGTTTCTTTTAGCAAATTTCGCTCCATTTAACGGGACTTGGGCTAATGGTATCTGGCTCGGTTAGCAAGCAAAACTAATCATTCAATTGTTAAATTAGGTTGTAAGAGAAAGGTTGCTCGTCTCCTCTGGCTGCCTAAACTCTGCTTTCCGGATTCGTAGCTAATTATTAATTATATGAAAAACTTAACATTTCTTACCTTTTTAGGAGTTTCCCTAACTGTCATGCCTTCGATTAAGGCTGACTGGCTGCAATGGCGTGGTCCAAATGGGCAGGGAGTTGTATATGAGTCCAAAGTTCCCACTGAATGGAGTGAAACCAAAAATATTGCCTGGAGATCAGAATTACCTGGGCGTGGGTGGTCATCTCCATTGATAATTGGGAATAATATTTGGGTTACAGCTGCTCACGAAACAAAAGCATCTGAGGAACAAACTAAGGAGCGGTTAAAAGCAAATACGGGTGGGCAGCCTTTGGTTGTACTATCAGAACTGCGAATTCACGCAATCTGTATCGATAAAGAATCTGGAAAAATCATAAAAGACGTTGAAATTTTACGAAAAAAGGATCCACAGTGGATTCATAAGACTAATAGTTATGCATCTCCTACTCCCATAATTGAGAATGGCAGGATGTACATTCAAAAAGGTTCATATGGTTCTGCTTGTTTGGATCTTAAGTCTGGTAAGGTGCTTTGGCGAAATCAGGATTTATGGGTAATGCATGAGAATGGTCCGGGAGGTTCCCCGTTAATTTGGAATGATTTACTAATTTTTCATATGGACGGTAGTGACAATCAATTTATCGTTGCAATAGATAAAAATACAGGAAAAGTAATGTGGAAGACGAAAAGATCCGGTAAAATGCATGATAATCCACAATTAAAGAAGGCTTATGGGACGCCAGTTATAGCTAAATTACATGGACAGGATGTCGTTATATCGCCTGCAGCTAATTGGGTTTACGGATATAATCCAGCGACAGGCGATGAATTATGGAAGCTCGAATATGGTTCTTTGGGTTTTTCTATTGTTCCAAAACCAGTCATTGGGGATGGAATGATCTACATAGGTACCAGTTATATGAGGCCGCAGATGTTGGGAATTGATGTTTCTAATGCTGAACCGAAGATTGCATGGTCCTGTAAAAGAAGTGTTCCTGCTATTTCATCGCCAATATTAATTGGCAAAGAGCTCTATTTTGTCAGTGATTCAGGAGGAATGGTGACTTGCTTGGACGCAAAGACCGGTGAACAGCAATGGCGTGAGCGAATTGGAGGAAATCACGGTTCTTCTCCTGTATTTGTTGGTGGGCGGATTTTGTTCCATAGTAAGGAAGGAGAAACCGTTGCATTGAAACCTGGTCGAGAGTTCAGAATTTTGGCTCGTAACAAATTGAATGGAGAGCACCACGCTAGTGCTGCTGTTAGTGGTAATGCCTTATTTCTACGAACCGAAAAAGCCCTATATAAGATTTCTGAGTAGTTTCAATATTGAGATTATTTTGACAGGAGGGTGTTTGTTAAAAAATTTAATTATTCTATTTTGTAATAAGTGGTTTAAGTGGGGCTTGCTTTTATTGAGCTTGAGAGTAAAAAGCGGCTGACCCCTCGATTTGTGCATCGCCTGCTTGAGATTGGTTATATGCTTAGGTTGGTCATTTGAATTTGTTTCAATCTTTGAATTAATAGAAATGAATAAGATAAAGTATAGTCGAGGTTTTACATTGATCGAGCTTTTGGTTGTAATAGCAATTATAGCTATCCTTGCTGGCCTTTTATTACCTGCATTATCAAAAGCAAAAGCTAGGGCGCATGCCACTTCTTGTATGAATAATCTTAAGCAGGTAGGCCTAGGTATGCTGATGCATGCGGATGATAAAGATGATATGATTCCAAGGGGTAATGCTAAGCGTTGGTGGTTTGAGTTTATGCCTTATATTCCAGAAGGAGGTACAGAAACAGATTTTCGCAACATTAAGATTTTTATGTGTGCTAGTTATCCCATACCAAAGCGAACCCCAAATCGGAGGCAGGTAATAACCTATGTTGTAAATGCTTGGAAGTTTCGTTCGGTTAGTGACTATTTAGGATACGAACATATGGGGTTAAGTAAAATTACGGATTTTAACTCACCAACAGATTCTGCCTATTTGTTAGACAATGAAGATGGCATTACTAATCCGGGGATCAATAGACCTATTATCACGGGATTTGCGGATATGAGAACAGATCTGAATGATGTTTGGGCGCCTAGTCATTTACCTTATGGCTCGAGTGGAAAGCGATTAAGCTCAGATCGTCGTATTGCTGCCAACCGACATAGTGAAGGTTCAAATATCTTGTTCCTCGATGGACATGTTGGGTTTCGAAAGGCGAATATGATTGATATCGATTTGTTCCGGGAAAAGAAACCGTAAAAAAGCTTATGTTTGTTTGGAGTAAAAAATCAATTCAAGGATTTACTCTTATCGAACTACTTGTGGTGATAGCCATAATTGCAATACTTGCTGGGCTTTTATTGCCGGCTCTTGCTAAGGCCAAAGAAAAGGGGCGTGCCACGATTTGCATGAATAATCTGAAGCAAGTTGGTTTAGCAACTATTCTTCATGCTGATGATAATGATGATATGATTCCTCGAGGAGATGCAGAGAGATGGTATTTGGTTTTGATGAAGTATTTACCTGAAGGAGGAACAAAAAAAGATTATCGAAATATTAAGATTTTTAGATGTCCAAGTTATCCTAAACCAAAGAAGAGGCAAAAACCTCAGGTCATCACTTATACCGTTAATGCCTGGCGATTTAGAAGTACTTACGATACAGTCGGATATCAGCAGATTGGTCCTAGTAAAATCACTAATTTTAAGGAACCGTCCAATTCGGTTTATGTTGGTGATAGTTCGTTTGGGTCGTGGCGACCTATTATTACTGGTTTGAATGATCCGAACAACAACACTTGGTTGAACGATGTTTGGAGGCCAAGTCATCTTCCTTTTGGCCCAACCGGAAAAGTTTTAAGTATGGACCGTCGCAT
>MDTE01182704.1_pt1 | contig 18097 bp, 12 predicted proteins | sample 811231 | NCBI WGS metagenome assembly MDTE01 (sample SAMN05326651, study PRJNA326480) | marine metagenome | isolation source: seawater | place: Indian Ocean: Red Sea | collected 2010 | reverse complement strand
GGCGCTGCCGTCGTGCGAGGCATTGTCCACTACAAAGATCTCGACCTCCAGCCCTGCAGCCGCTTCCACTACCGTGTGCAAGGCCTGTTCAAGTAAGTCTCTGGTATTGTAGCTGAGCAGGACGACGCTTAGATCCATAGGATTGCAATCTGGTGCAGGCTGCCGATACGCGCCCTCACCTCTTGACCCCTCCCCGGCCGATCAATTTTAAAAAGCCAAAGTAGAGAAGTTGCTTGGTGAAAAGGAAATATTCATGCCAGTTGAGCTTGCTGCTGCTGAACTGGCGGTTGCGAAAGACTATGGGCAGCGAGAGGTGGTTTCTATAATGCCCTTTTATGAGAATCTCCAGCAGGATCTTGTAGCCGGCGGAAGTCAGGCGCAGATCGCCCAGGACCGAACGATGCAAAAAGAAATAGCCGGCGAGGGGATCCTCTACCCCCGTCAGCAGGCGGGCGGCACCCACTCCCACCCGCGAGATCAATTTGCGATGCCAGGCCCACCGCTCAACCAGGCTGGACTCCCCGAATCGGCTGCCAATGGTGAGATCGTAGTCTCTCAACCCCTTGATGAGTTGGGGCAGGACGTTTGGATTGTGACTCATATCCGCATCCATTACCCCCAGATAAGGCCGCTGTGCCAGGCGAAAACCCTCCATCACCGCCGATCCCAGACCCAGCTTGCCAGCGCGCCGTATGACCTGGATGGGGTACTTCTTTTTTAGCGTTTCGGCCACTTCCCAGGTGCCGTCCGGGGAATTGTCGTCCACGACGATCAGTTCCAGGTCTATATCGGGTTCCCGGTCGATGACTTGGAAAATTTCCGCCACCAGCGGAGCGAGGTTTTCGCGTTCGTTATAGGTCGGCGTAATCAGAGAAACCTGCAAGGTCGAGTCTGCCATGAAGAACGGTCATCCCAACTATGAAAGGTGCGGAAAATCGCGGCAAAAATCGTCCTCCCGGACCATCCGCTCCAGTCCTTCTTTAAAGTCCAGAGGCGCCCGGCCCAATTGGGCACTGCATGCATCGACCTGCAAACCCGAGCGCAGGGGCCGCGGCGCCGCTTGTGCCGTCGCGGCGGTGGAAATTGGCTCGACCAGATCCTCGCGCAGGCCAAAAAAATGCGCCAGCTGCAAAACTAGCTCATAGCGACTCATGTACGTCGCCCCACCCATGTGCAAAAGGCCGCAACAATCCCGCCGACACAATTCCAGCACCCCCCGTGCCAGATCGTGGACATAAGTGGGATTGCCCCACTGGTCGTCGACGATTTTTATGGTTTGCCGCTGCGCCAGGACATCCAGAGGCCAGGTGACCAGATTGGGCCGCGCCCCGGCAATATAACCGTAGAGCCACAACGTTCGCACTACCAGGCCCTTGATGTCGCTGTCCAGCACCACGCGCTCGCTCTCGAGCTTGAGCTTGCCGTAGTGAGAGAGCGGATTGGGCTGGTCCGCTTCACCGTAAGGGCCACTGCGGCCATCGAATACATAGTCTGTCGAAAAATGCACCAGACCGGCCCCAACCGAAGCACAGATTTCAACCAGTTGGGCGACGGCATCAAGATTTACCTGCCGGGCCCTTTCTCGCTCTGTTTCGCACTGGTCCACATTGGTCAGAGCCGCCGTGTGCATCACCCAGTCGGGCCGCACTGCGGCGAGCAGTTGCCGCAAGGCGCGGCGGTCCAGCAGATCGATCTGGTGATAGGGGCGCTCCTCGACCGGTCCGCTGCCGCGTCCGCAGCCCACCAGTTCCGGACCCTGCTGGCGCAATAGCGCGCGCCCGACCAGACCGCGCGCTCCAGTAACCAGTATTCTCATAGGGACTGGTCTCTCATCTTTTCACACAATAAAACGGTCCGTGCGAGGGTACTGTGCGGCCGTCCCGGAGCCCGTCCGAGACGCTTTCCCGCCAGCAGGGCGAGGGCCCGATCCAAGGCGCCCAAGCGCACGTAGATTTCCGCTGCCAGCGCGTTGCCAGCCGGCAGTAAGCCATCTTTATAGGGCCACCAGCGACGGTGCGGCTGGACCTCTATTTCAGCCCTCTCGGAACGGTCGAAAAAAGCCCCCTGAGCGGTATCGAAGGTGTGCTCCTCCATAAATTTTACCGCCTTCAGAGCCCATTCTCTGAACCTCTGTTCGCCGCTCAGTTCGTACAGATCCAGCAAAGCCGCGCCTACCAGCGCCTGATCTTCCAGCAGACCGGAAACCTCTCGCACGCCACCGGCGCAGACGTGATAAACTCCCCCTGCCGCATCGACGCAGTGACGCAGTAGAAAATCCCCACCCGCCCGCGCCATGCGCTCGGCGCGCTCATCTTGAAGGTGGACGGCCGCGGCCACGCAGGCACTGACTAACAAGGCGTTGCGATCCGCGTATGCCACCGGGTCGGTCCACCAGACCGGGGCCGCCGCGGCAGACTGCACGGCCACCTGGCGGCCGCTGAAACTGCCCCTCTGCTCGTCAAAGAGCTGCGTCGCAATGTAGCCGACGAGGCCCTCGGCGGCAACCGCATACTCGTCGCCGCGACCATGCCCTGCAGCCTGCAGCAGCACCAGCATCAGACCAGCCTGGTCCAGAGCGTCTTTTTCCAGTGCCGGAGTGCGCCAGTCCGAGCTATGGGAAAAGGCGTGGAAGCCCCCTTCTTTGCGATCGTGCATGGGACTGTGCAGGAGTGCTTCCAGACTCCGCGTGACCATTTTCAGAGCGCCCTCATCACCGCTCTGCTCATAGTACTCCAGTAAAAAGCGCAAAACCGTGGATTCGGGAAACTTGAAATGCCTTCCAAAACCGCCGTGTAAGGGATCGAAATCCTCTGCAATCGCTCGATAGACCCGGTCGACTTCCACTTCGAACATCGCGGCGGCCAGCCGTTCTTTTTCAGCTTGCCGAAGTGTGCGCTCAATGGCCGCCCGCTGCTTCTCGTAATTCGTCAGCATGCGCCACAAGAATAATTCCACATTTTCGGGTGCCAGATCCACCGCCATGGTAAAAGCGCGGCCATCGGGCAGAAGTACGGCCACGGACGGCCACCCACCAGCTGCATAACGCCGGGCAATATCCGGACGCCGAAAAGGGTCGACCCGGATGGCCACGAAGTGCTCTTCCAGCAATGTGCGCACTGCCGGCCGGCCGGTGGCAAAAACACCTTCACAGCCGGGTGCCGCCTGGTACAGCAAAACTGGACAGTCCCGCTCTCTGGCCTCCCGGAAAGCATCCATCTCCCAGTTTTTCCAGCTGATGTCCCCATCCGCCGGTATCCAGGCGGACACCGCCCCCACCTGCTCTTTGGGCACTTGTGCGACTTCTTCCTGCAATTCGGGCGAGCAGCACACAGAGCCCAGAAAAAACGGCAATAAGACCAGCTTTAGCACGGAAAACGCGGCGAATTTGGAGTCAACAGAATAAATACATCTTGTTTATATTCAATGAGTTCTGTAATGCATACACGCTTGCAGCGTGCTTAATGTAAGCAATACCGAATATTGAGTCAAGCACAAGAGTTAGAAGATCCTATGGCCATTTTACAGGCCTTGGATTTGCTTCATGTTATTATATTGTAAAAGGCTAAGCAAACATGCCCATACTAGGGACAAAGCACTTATGAATCAGCAAGAGCAGGCGGCGAGCGAAGCAGCCGGCAAACTAAGTATTCTCATACCTGTGTACAATGAGCAGTACTTTGTAGAGCAGCTCGTCAACAAGGTCCTGGATACATCACTGCCCCCGGCTATAGCGCGCGAGTTGATTATCGTAGACGATTGTTCAGCGGACGACACCCCGACTATTCTGGCGCGCCTTGCCGCGGCACACCCGGATCTCATCTGCCTCTACAAACACGAGCGCAACCAGGGAAAAGGAGCGGCTATTCGCACGGCCATTCAGCATGCCAGCGGCGATATTTGCATCATTCAGGACGCCGATCTGGAGTACGATCCGGCCGAGTACCGGAAACTGATACAGCCCATTCTGGACGGCGATGCCGATGTCGTTTTCGGCTCGCGCTATCTGCCCAGCGACCGCCGCCGAGTCCTCTATTTCTGGCACACCTTGATGAACCGGACCCTCACTACTTTTTCAAACGCGTTTACGGATCTCAATCTCACGGACATGGAAACCGGCTACAAAGCCACCAGGACCAGCATTTTGAAATCCATTCCAATCCGCAGCAATCACTTTGATCTGGAACCCGAACTGACCGCCAAATTCGCCAAGCGCGGCTGCCGCATCTACGAAGTGCCGATCTCCTACAGGGCGCGCAGCTACGAAGAGGGCAAGAAAATCACCTGGCGAGATGGCTTCCGAGCACTCTGGGCCATCGTCTACTACAGACTCGTAGACGATATCTACGATACGCCCTATGGCCATGCCGTTTTATACCGCCTCTCCCAGACCCACCGCCTCAATACCTGGCTGGCCGATACGCTGGCGCCCCGGGTGGGCAAAAGAGTACTGGAAATAGGCGCCCGACTCGGCAATATAACGCTGAAATTATTACCCCGTCAGTCCTATACGGCCAGTGACACTGATCCGCTCCATCTGGACTATTTGCAAAGCCGCTTTGGAAATTACAGCTGGATGGATGTGAGAAAAATCGCTCTCGACAACGCGGCAGATTTCACGGCGCTGCGGGCGCGTTTCGACACCGCGATCTGCCTGGATGTCCTGGAGCACATTCCCGAGGACGAAAAGGGTCTCGAAAACATATACGAAACACTGGTCCCGGGCGGATCTGCCATCCTCCTGGTGTCGCAGGGACAGTGGCTCTATGGCTCGCTGGACCGAATCCTGAAATACCACCGGCGCTATTCGCGCCAAGAACTGATCGACAAGTGCCGGGGCGCCGGTTTTGAGGTGAAAGAGGTATTTTCTTTTAACCGGATAGGTGCGCTCATGTGGTTTTTCAACAGCCGCGTATTTCGCCGCCGCAATTTCGGCAAGCTGCAGTTGAAAATCTTCGATAGCTTCATCTGGTTGCTGCGGCGCATCGACAAATTTCTGCCTCTGCCCGGCCTATCGCTGATCGTGGTAGCACAAAAACCAGACTAGAAGGTGTGTTTGCGCAGCAGCACCGCCCAGATGTACCAGCGCAAATAGTCTTTGCCCCCCTTGATCATACTGAATTTGGACTTTCCAGCCGTGCGGCCGCGCCAGGTAGTGGGCACCTCGGCGATGCGGCAGCCCTTGAGGAATGCTTTTACGGTGATCTCCATCGAACAGGCAAAACCGGCTTCTTCAATGGTAATCGACTTGATCACTTCACTGCGGTACATCTTGAAGGCATTGGTCGCATCGTGGGTGGGCACCTTTACCAGGCGACGCAGCGAAAGTCCGACGAAGCGCGACAGCAAGCCCTTGACCTGGCTGTCCTCGCCTTCCTTGCCGCCCTCCTGCATATAGCGCGACCCGCAGACCACATCGTAACCTTCCAGGATCTTCTCGTACATCAGGGGTATGGTGCTCGGATCGTCGCACAAATCCGCCATCATGGTCACGATGACGCCATCGCCGGCCGCGGCATAACCGACCTGCAACGCATTGCTAAAACCGTTGCGCCCCTCGTTGTCGACCAGTCTCGCATTGCCGTGCTCCCGGGCAAAATCGCGCACTACTGCCGCCGTGCCATCGGTCGAGTGATCGTTTACCACGATGATCTCGTATTCGCATTCGACCGCGGCTTCGATACTTTTCAGAGTATCGCCGATGATGGCCTCTTCGTTGAGCGCCGGGATCACAATATAGAGCTTGGGCCGGTACTGTGCGGCTTCATCCCTGCTATCTACCATGGCATCGTACTCGATTCCGACAGCGCCCTCGACACACTGCTGGGTCTCTGCGTCGACCATATCCCGAGTATGTGCCGGCACCACGAGACGGACTTTTGGCGTATCCACCGTGGGTTCATCGACGATGTCCACCTGTTGGAACTGGTCCAGATTTTCCTGGATCCACGCGAATAAACGGGCATTTTTCTGGTTGCTCGGTCTCACGGGGGCTCCCCTTCATAGCCGGGCGAGGAAAAAAGATATACCTATCCCGTCCTAGCAACAAATATGCCACAGAGACCTTCTACTTTAATAAAGCCTATCTAGGGCGGCGGGGGGAGCAATATATAGAGAAAAAATTGCTCCCCCTGGAAAAAACTCCCCCGCCGGAGTTTTACCCGCCATGCTCAGAAGACGGCGGCACAGCCCGGACAACGCGAAACCCCACGACCCCATCGCGGTCGTAGAATTTCGCCAGCGGTGCAAATCCCTCCAGGTAGTTCACAAGCGGGGCGTGGCCGCTGTAGGGAGGGTGCACGATCACGTAGCCCAGCCGGGTCTGCTCTACGAGATTCAGCAGCTGCTCTAAATCTTTCCCCGCCGCACTTGCCAGGGGCACTTCCAGAGGCCCTGCCGGCGCCGGATGCAGAAAATTTCGCACCGAAGCATCCCGTTTCGCGTACTGGGCGACGAAATTGGGCAAGTGGTCCAGAAGTTCGGCCAGCTGGGCGCGAATATGCTCCCGGCGCTGTACGGTCGGCGACACCGGAGCCTCTACCCCTTCCTGTAGGGCCAGCAGAGACCCGGCCAGCGGCAGCGCCTCCATCTCCTCCAGCCGACGCTGCGGCACCCGGGAGGCGAATCCCCCGATCAGGCGCTTGCCATGGACGACCTGGAAGAGCTGCTGCACATCGAAATGGCGCCCCGTGCTGCCCCAACCCGTGCGCCAGCACAGAGGTATCTCCAGCACCGCCACATCGCGCTGGTCCCGGGCAATTTGGCGGTAAATGGAGGGAATCTCGACCGCTGCAGTCGGGTAGGGCAGCCTGAAATATTCAAGTGAAATCAGCGCGGCCAACCCCACCGTCAGCGGCCAGCTCCGCACCCTCGACTGCAGCATAAAATTCAGCGCGTAGGCACTCAGCACGGCCAGACCAAGACAGACCATAATGTCGAAACGGGCCGCTACCCGGACCCCTTTGATCAGAGGCAGGTAGTGCACCCCGATATAGGGCAGGGGGAAAGCAAAGCGCAGCGAACCGACTCCAAAGACGAAATCGCCCCCTATGTGCAATAAGGGGCCCAGTGCCAGAACTGCAAAAATCAGGGTTATCCAGGCCCACAGCCGCACCTCCTGTGCGGCGCGCAACTTCCAGACGCCCCAGAGCACCAGGGCCAGGACGGTATAACCGGTGAAAACCGTGGCCTCCATGCCATTGCCCCCCGTAAAGCGGGCAAAGAGCTCCCCCCCCCATCCCTGGTAGAGCAGGCTGTGCGGCGGCGGCACAAAAAAACCCAGCAGATCCGCCCCCAGCTTGCCCGAACCGCTCCAACCCCCATAAATAAAGCCGCTTTGATCGATGCCGAACAAGACCCAAAGAATAGGTGAGAAACCGACCACGGCAAGACTGCCCATAAGAGCGAAATTGACCAGAAAATTGCGCTTTAAAATCCTCGCCCTCTGGCGCCAGGCCAGGTATCCCAGGTAAAACCCGGTAAACATCACCAGGTAGATCAGATAATAATATTCGCTGTAGGCCGTGGCCAGCAGGAAGGCGGCCGCACCCAGCGCCCAGCAGCGCTTGCCCTCGTCGACCAGGCGCAGCAGACAGAGAATATAGAAAGGTATCCACTCGCTGCTCAGGTAGTTGAAGTGCCCGGTCCCGCGGGCCAGCATATAGGGACTGAAACCATAGATCAGACCGGCGACCCAGGCTGCCGCAGTGGAACCGGTCAGGTGGCGCGCCAGGAGGTACATGCCGTAAGCGGCTGCACTGAATGTAAAAAGGACGAGGATATTGTAGCTGGTCCAGGCAGTGGTAAAGTACTGCAAGGGGACGGCCATAAACGCCTTTAAAAATACAAAGGCGTGAAAAGCCAGAGATACCCCATAGGGAGCAAAGATGTAATTGGAGTAAAGCAGTTCGACATCGCTGCAGAGGGCCTGCTTCATCCACCAGAGATTCCATATATACACCGGGACATCTCCGGAGACTTCGCCGGGGACATGGGTGGCCAGACGGAAAACCAGCGGATAGGTAAACAGTAAGGCGCACCCCGCATAGGCAAGCGGAGCCAGGAGCGCCCGGAACGCACGCCGATGGTAAAACCTGTGGATCACGAATTATTCCAGTGCTCGGATTCGGTCCAGGAATCGAGCGCCAGGCGCTGCCAGACGCGCGCGAAGGTGAGAGAAATTCCCGGACGCAACCTCAGTCTAGGTGCTGACCTGGCTGCGGGCCCATCTCAGAGTGTGCTCCATACCTTCGTCGAAAGGCGTCAGCGGAGTCCAATCGAGGCATTCCCGGGTCCGGCTCATCTCCGCCTCCATATAGCGCAGATCGCCCGGCCGCACCGGCTCGTACAGAACGGTATGGGTATCGCGGTTCCTATCGAAAGCCGCCAGCGTTATATCCGCCAGGCGGTTGATGGTGATCCCTTCGCCGCTCCCCAGGTTGAAAACCTGGCCGTGGGTTCGGGGAGCATCCAGGGCTTTGACCCAGGCATTTACGACATCTTCGACGTAGATAAAATCCCTCGTTTGCTCGCCATCCGAATGGATGATGAGCGGCTGTTCCTGGAGGATATTGGCCATGAAATTGGTGACCACGCCCTGATAGAAATTCGTCAGGCTCTGGCGCGGTCCGTAGACATTGAACATGCGGAAAGAAGTGACCTGAAAATCGAACTCGAGATCGTTGCGCGCCGCCGTGGCATGCACGTAGCGCTCGCCCGCGTATTTGGTGATCCCGTAGTAGGACACCGGTCGACATGGATGATCTTCACCGATCGGTACTTGTTCGGGATGCCCGTAGCAAATCATGGAACTGGCATAGATCAAACGCGGCACCTGATGCTTCAGACAGGCCTGCAGGATATTGAGCGTGCCGCCGACATTGATGCTCAGATCGTTTTGCGGATTATCAAAAGAAAGGATGGTGGAGGCCTGGCCGGCGATCTGGAAAACCGCATCCAGGCCTCCGTCAAAGGCTCGCGCCACATCTTCCGGATTGCGCACATCACCCGCTATAAAATGTGCGGCGGCCGGCACATTGGCACGCGTTCCAGTGGATTCATTATCCAGGACGATGACCTCGCTGCCCGCCGCCAGCAACCGATCCGCCATGTGGCTGCCGATAAAACCGGCACCGCCCGTAACCAGCACCCGTCTGCTCACGCCAATTCCTCCTTAAAAGCCGTCTTAAAATTCGCTCTGCAGCCGCGCGAAGCCCAGATTTGAGTTTTGCAACAGCTTCTCATAAGAAGCTCTTTTGCCCAATGATAAGACGGCACCTCACAGGTGTCAACCAGAAGTCGGCATTCAGGCGGACAGGTACTTCGCCATCACTGTTTCCATGGTAATTAAATGAGTCTGCCCCCGCGTCTCCAGTTCCAGAGCGCTCGGCGACTCGGAGGTGAGCAGGTGATCCGAATACAAATTGTACATCGCCACCGGAATACCGGTACCGCGCATCTGCCTTTCCATTTCGATGTCCGGAAAAACCAGGCCGTTCTCGGCCCTCTGGCCCTCGATGACCGCGGCTGTATTGAGCGGGCAAACCGCCCCCACCCGGCGCACGACTTCGGCTCCCACGGCCATAGTCCCGCGGCACAGTTCGTACAGGTAATAGCCAGGGCTTTCCCAGTCTTCGTGAAAATCGATCACAACTTCAAAACGCCGGCCATCAATTAACTTGCGCAAGGCCCGGATCTCGGCCAGGTCGTCGCGCTCGTAGGCCCAATTGAGGTCCAGGTCCAGGCGGTTGTGGCGCTCGTCGTAGACGTATCCGTACGGGTTGAAGCAGGGAAGCACCTCAAAGCAAAAAGTCTCCAGCCAGTCGTCCAATCCCCGCTGCAGCAATCTGAGCACCGCCTCCACCCCTGCCGGCTCGTCGCCGTGCACTCCGCCCATGAGCAGAATGGCAGGCCGGCCGGGGTCCCGGGCCAGGGAAATATGGTAGAGGGGATATCCATCGACCTCGGCGAGCACTCGAGAACGCATGAAATCGCCCTTGAGGGCTTCGATCCGCTGGACAATATCTTCGTAGTCGCGCATAGTAATTTTCTCGTTGAAATCTGCGCCCTCGCTTCCAGGACCCAGAATACCAGTTTTTGGTTTTTCGCCGGCTCTCAACCCGCTTCTAAGATACTCCGCAAGCACCTTGACCGGTCTATTTCGCTATCTTAATTTTTTCTATCGCCATTCCACAATTCGCCAATAATAACTCCACAATTCGCCAATAATATAAAAATTCATGCCAGCCGCAGAAATCCAACGCCCCAACCTGCTCTACATCCACTCCGACCAGCACAACCCGGCCGTGACCGGTTGCTACCGCGACCCGCTGGTGCAAACCCCCAACCTGGACCGGCTGGCGGCTGCCGGCGTGACCTTCGACAATGCCTATTGCCCAGCGCCCATCTGCGTGCCCTCGCGCATGTCCATGCTCAGCGGCCGCTATCCCTGCGAAAACCAGGTGTGGACCAATAACCACGCCCTGGATTCGAGCATTCCCACGCTGGCCCATGCCATGGGGGCCGGTGGCTACCGACCGGTACTGATTGGCCGCATGCACGCCCTGGGTCCCGATCAGTTGCACGGTTACGCCGAGCGCCTGGTCGGCGACCACGGCCCCAACCATCTGGGCAGCACCGGCGTGGACCACGGCATACTGGCGGGCACCGCCGGCCCGGACCGCGTCAGCCTGGAAAAATCCGGTCCTGGCCAGAGCGCCTATCAGGTCCACGACGAATGCGTCACCGCGGCGACGGTGGACTATCTGAATCAGCTGGGGGTGCGCCGACGCGCCGGCCAGGAATGCGGCCCCTTCAGCCTCTCGGTCGGCTTCATGCTGCCGCACCAACCCTTTGTCGCCCGCCGCCAGGATTACGCTCTCTACCGCGCCAGCATGTCCCTGCCCCGCAACCCGTCCCCTCCCCTCGACCAGTTGCACCCCTACTTCCGATGGTGGCGGCAGCAGTGCGGCATCCAAGAAGTTGGCAAGGAGGAAATTTTGCGGGCCCGCACCGCCTACTGGGCCCTGGTGACGCGCATGGATCTCATGATCGGCGAAATCCTGCAGGCCCTCGAGCGCAACGATCTGCAGCGCAACACCTTGATCCTGTATACATCGGACCACGGCGAGCAAGTGGGCGAACACGGCCTGTGGTGGAAACAGACCTTCTACGAAGACTCGGTGCGGATACCGGCCATCCTTTCCTGGCCGGAGGTTTTGCCCCGGGGCCACCGCTGCGCCCGCGTCGTTAGCGCCCTCGATCTCAACGCCACTATGCTGGAGGCCCTGGGTGCCCCCGCCCTGCCCCATTCGCGCGGCCGCAGCCTGCTCGAGCTGCTGCGCCAGCCGCAGGGAACCAGCTGGGACGATCTCGCCTTTTCCGAATACTGCACCGACGAGGGCTGTTATCACCGCATGATCCGCCGCGATGCCTGGAAACTCAACTACTACCATGGCCAGGAACCACAACTTTTCAACCTGGAAGAGGATCCGCACGAAGTCCGCAACCGCGCTGCCGACCCGGCCTGCCAGGACTTGCTCCGGAACCTGCGCGCACAGCTGCTCGATGGCTGGGATCCCGAAGCAATTGCCGCCAAAATGGCGACGCTGCGCGCCGAACACCCCATTCTCTCGGCGTGGGCACGCCACGTACAGCCCCCCGACCAGTACCGCTGGAACCTGCGTCCAGCAATGAACTATCTGGACGAAACTCGAGAATAAAATAAGGAGTATTCATGGCCCCCGTACGACTCGGCATCATCGGCTGCGGCGCCATCGCCCAGGTCCACCATCTGCCCAATCTGGCAGGATTGCAAGACGAATTTCAGGTGGATCTGGTCTGCGATATTTCGCCGACCCTGGCCCGCACCGTGGCCCGAAAATTTCACATCCCGCAACATACCTGCGACTACCGGCAGCTACTGGACAGCGATGTCGAGGCGGTGCTGCTGTGCCACTCGGACCCGAAAACCGAGGTCGCCCTGGCGGCTTTTGCAGCCGGCAAACATGTCTTTATCGAAAAACCGGTGTGTTTTTCTCTGCGCGAAGCCGATGCCCTCATCGCCGCGGCCCAACAAAGCGGCAAGGTGGCACAGACCGGCTATATGAAGGTCTACGATCCGGCCTTCGAGCGCGCTCAGCGCGAAGCCGCAGCTATGGACCAGATCCACTTTATCCAGGTCAACCACCTGCACCCGGACAATTCCCTGCACCTGCGCCAATTCCACCTCGAGCGCTTCGACGACATCCCGGAGAACGTCCGAATCGCCACCCAGGAGGCCAGGAAAAGCGCCCTGCACGAAGCCATCGGCCCCGTCTCCAGCGCCCTAGAAAATGCCTTTTTCATCCTCTCTGGCAGCATGATTCACGACCTTTACGGCCTGCGCCACATCATGGGCCAGCCCAGCCGGGTGGTCAACACCGAAATCTGGCAAAAGGGCCATTGTATCAACACCCTGCTCGAGTACTCCAGCGGCACCCGCTGCGCCGCCTCCTGGGTGGACCTGCCGGATTTGTGGGATTTCAAAGAGACCCTTGAAATCTACGCTCCCGACAAGCGCATCCTGCTCTCCTATCCGACCGGCTTTGCGCGCGGCATCCTCTCCACCCTGACCCTGCAAGGCATCGACACCGAGGGCAATGCCTGCAGCCAGGAGCCAGCCATCGACTGGGAAAACCCTTTCACCCGCGAATTGCGCCACTTCCACGCCTGCATTACCGCGGCGATGCCCTGCCGCACCCCCATCGAGGAAGCGCGCCACGACATCGCCCTGGTCATCGACATCGCCCGCGCCTACCTGGAGCGCCAGTAGCCCGCTTCATCCCGGCGCAAAGGGCTCGCCGCCATCGGCCCAGCGCTTACCCAGGGGCCGCATTTGCCCCGCGCCCCTCACCGGATAGTCGCCACCGTCCTTTTCCGCTTCCACGTAGCGGGCAAAAAAAGCTTCCAGCACTGCCTGCAAGGCTTCGATCCGCTCGCGCTGCCGGGGATCCTTCGCCCGGTTGTCGCGCTCCTCCGGGTCGGCGGCCAGATCGTAGAGTTCGTGCGGTCCCCGCGGCGCCCGCTGCACGTACTTCCACGTGGCGGTGCGCACCATCCGGGTGGCTCCGTACTCATCGTAGATAACCACATTGTCCCGCGCTGCATCCGCCCGTCCCAGCAGCGCCGGCACAAAACTCCGCCCCGGCAGGTTGCGCCCTGAAGGCAGTGGCAAATCCAGGTAGTCCAGCAGCGTGGGCATGAAGTCGTAGGCACTGGCCATAGCCGGCTGCACCGCGCCCTCCGGGATGCGCCCGGGATGGCTCGCCAGCAAGGGCACTTTAATGGAATTTTCGTACATATTGGGCGGGTAGGTGCCATTGCCCTTGCCCCAGAAGCCGTGGTGCCCGCAGCTAAAGCCGTTGTCGCTGACAAAAACCACCAGGGTCTGCTGGCGCAGGCCCAGTTCCTCTAGCTTGTCCAGCAAGCGGCCCACGTCCGCGTCCATGGCCGTGACCGCGGCAAAATACCCCTTCAGCATCTCCCGGTTCCCCAGGCAACTCTCGCTCAATTCATGCCCGACGGCCCAGGGGTGAATGGGCTCCTGCGGACAGGATTCAAAAGCGCAATCGTCATAGGAATCGACAATCTCCTGCGGGTGTCCGGTCCAGGGGCTGTGCGGCGCGGTATAGTGCACGCTCAGGTAAAAGGGCACCGCGGCCTGAGCCTGGCACTCGAGAAAATCCAGCGCGTCGTCGGTGATGGCATGGGTCACGTACCCGGGCACCTCGACCAGCTCGCCGTCGCGCACCATAGGTGCATCGTTGTAGGGGCCGCCCCCCTGCTGGTGCGTGAACCAGTGGCTGAAGCCATGCTGGGCCAGCTGGCTATTGCCCAGGTGCCACTTGCCGCTCAATCCACAGGTCCAGCCCTGCGCCGCCAGGACGTCGGTGTAGGCCACCTCTCCCTCCAGATAGCTGACCGCATCCGCTCCCACATTGCCGCCGCGTATCCAGTCGTGCACCCCGTGCTGCGAAGCGATGCGGCCGGTCAGCAAAGTGGCGCGACTCGGCGAACACACCGGGGTGGAAACGAAGAAATTCTCGAAGCGCATCCCCGTCGCAGCCAGGCGGTCCAGGTTTGGCGTGCGAATCTCGGAATTGCCATAACAGCTCGCCGCCCAGACCCCTTGATCGTCGGTGAGGATAAAGAGAACATTGGTTTTTTCCATGCCTAGCTCCCCCTGTTTTCAATGGGCTCGCAAGCCCCTTGCCGCAGCCGCGAAAACCGCCCATTTATGGCCCCTGCAAATGATCGCCTCATCCGGCGGACTCTTCTGCTTCGATGACCAACCAGGTGGCGCCCTTCGCGGCCAAACGCAATTCCAGCTCGACCTGGTAGTGGCGATCCAACTCGTAGAGTTTTTTTTCGCCCTCCCGCTCGCGGATCCGCGCCCTCGTGCGCAGGCCCGTGTAATAAAGTGGCAGTCTGAGCCGCCGCACCACCTCCTCGGCGAGCGGTTGTAGAGCATGGCCAACCCCCGGGTCTCCAGCTGTGGATTGACGTGCAGCAAACCGTCGATATCGCGGCCGTCGGGGCGGCGCAAGTGGACCACGTCGGATTCCAGAATGGCCCGGTATTTCTTGTAGAATCCCACCCAGTACTCGACGACTTTGCGAGTCTCTGCGCCGTCGTAGAGCTGGTGCCCCCGGTAGCAGGCCTGTACGCCCGAACCCAGGTTTTGCGCCAGGTGCGCCGCGTACTCTTCCAGATGTTCGGCCAGGGGCTCCAAAGTAGCGGCGGCGCCGCCGCCCTGGTATTCGACCAGAGGCACAAACATCCAGCCCATGCTCGGCGTCTTTTCCCAGGTGCCATCGTAGATATTCTGGCGCGCCAGCAGTATTTGCCGCTGCCGCGGCAGCGACCAGTTCACCTCGCGATAACCCATGCCGGTTTTGCTGGAACCACTCAAAAAATACCAGTCCGGCACATTGAGGTAGATGCCCCGCCCCCGGCACCAGTGGTAAAACCCGGTGATCCGCTGCCACTGGCGCCACTGCGAATCGGCCAGGCCCTCGTGATCCGGGTGTTCGCCAGAGGCGCAGACATCCCCCGGATAGGAACCATCGTGCTCCAGCACGTCCAGGCCGGTCTGCTCGAAAAGCGCTTTCAATTTGCGGAAATAGTCGGCACCCCAGGCGCTGCACAGGCACGGCGAGTTGCCAAAGATGGCCTGCCCCGGCGCCCCCGTCTGCGCATCTAGCACATCGTGCGCGGCGCCCGCACTGCGACTGGCCAGCAGCGAATAGCCGCCCAATTCGATGCCCCTGGCATGGGCGTAATCGGCCAGTTCCTTTATCTGGTCAATATAATCGGGCGCCTCGTTTTCGGCCTCGAAACCGCTGCCAAAGCTCATGATGACCATCTCGAACCCGACCTCGGCACACTGATCGACCGCCCGGCGCACCGCCTCCGGGTCGGCCTGGCGCACGTGCATCAGCAAAGGATTCTCCTGCGTCCACGGCGAGATGGTCCGGTATAGGCGCCGCAGCGCCAATCCCCGGCGCTCGCGCTCGTCGTTGTCGTACACCAGTTCGCAGGTGCGAAAGGAGACGAACTCTTCCCCCGCTTCGATGTCCACTTCGGGCCCCAGGGGCAGGCGGCTTTCCAGCAGGCAGGGCGTCTGCAGCTGGTAGTTGACCTGGGTGGTGTACTGGGGATCCGGCACCCAATGGGTGGTTTTGCAGGCTCCCCCGGGAGTCATGCCGTGAAAGGCGAAATCGCTCTCCACGTGCATATCGGGATGGTTCCAGTGCTCCAGTTCGTCGACCGCCACCTCGCGCTCGACCACCGCCAGAATCTCGCTGACAAAGCCATTCAGCCGCACCCGGCGAGCACAGCCATTGCGCAAAACCAGCCACTTGCACAGCAGCGGAATGCCGTCGTAGAGTTCGTAGTGCACCTCGGCTTCCAGGCCGCACAGCGCACCCTCCGGAGCCCGAAAGCGCAAGCTCAAAGCGACGCCGGGCGGCGGCCATGGCAGCTCTGGGGCATGGCGCCCGCGCCGCCAATCCAGATGGGCCCGCGGTTTTCCCGTCGCCAACCCGCAGTACTGAAAAGCCGCTTCGTCGGCGCTGAACGCATCCACCCATTCAGGTCGTAGATAGGCGTATTCCTCCTGCCCGCGCAGGCCGCCCAGCGCCCACCCTTGCCCATCCACCTGGATCGTGGCTTCGGGTTTGACACCCCGCAGCATCGAAACGCCGCTCATCAGGTTGTCGTAGGCGATGGTAGCGGCATTGGGCGCGAGGCGAAAGGTGCGGCGGATCAGGCCGTTGCTCAGGGCAATCTCGTCTTCGCGTTCGCCGCGCTGCAACTCGGCTTTGTAGGGGGTGGGATCCAGCAGCCAATCCCCATCGGGCAGGGGAGGAAAAGCTGCGAAGGTAGCGAACCGGTTAGTGCCGGGCGCTTCGTTATCCTGCTCCATAGATGCCTCCAATACCATCCTCCAAATCGGTCCCAGCTTTTTTTATTACCCAAAGCTCATGCCCCGTGCAATCGGCCAGTCCGGCTTGCGCACCCCGAAAAAATGGCTGCCGGCACAGCCCATTTTGAAAGTAATGCATGCGAAAAGACGGCGCTACTACTTGACCGAATGCAGCCGAAAGTCCTATATAAACTATTTGCCGATAGCCTCTATTTCGTTCCAGCTATAAATTCGCTTTGCTTCAGTGAAGGACTTTTATCAAAAACGCGAGAACATTTGATGGCTGCCAACGACAAGCCCAATGTGGTTTACATTTTAACAGATCAGTGGCGCGCCAAAGCGACCGGTTATAACGGTGATCCGAACGCCGTTACGCCGCATATAGACCGGCTGGCCGCGGAGTCGCTTAATTTTGCCAATGCCATTGGCACATCTCCCGTTTGCACCCCTGCGCGGGCGGCCTTGTTGACTGGGCGTTTCCCCACGACCACGGGCATGTTTATGAACGATGTCCCCCTGTCGCCCACCGAGCAGAGCATGGGCAAGGTTTTTAAAGCGGGCGGCTACGATACGGCTTATATCGGCAAGTGGCATGTGGACGGGCATGGTCGCGCCGGTTATATCCCACCTGCACGGCGGCAAGGTTTTGACTACTGGAAAGTGCTGGAATGCACGCACGACTATCAGAATTCCCAATATTACGATGGCGACGATCCGGAAATTAAAACATGGCCCGGATACGATGCCTTTGCCCAAACGGAAGATGCCTGTGCGTACATAAACGAAGGCGCGGGAAACCCCTTTTTCCTGGTTTTATCACTGGGACCACCGCATTTTCCACATGACAATGCGCCGCGCGAATTCCAGGACATGTTTGCCCCGGAAGCCATCACATTTTCACCTAATGTCGGATTTGACGACCCCGCCTGCGAAACATTCACCCGCCAAGAAGCAGCCGGCTACTATGCGCATATCGCGGCCTTGGACCAATGCGTTGAAAACATTGTCGAGGTGCTGAAGAAAAACGCGCTAGAAGAAAATACCATCCTCATTTTCACCTCCGACCACGGAGAGATGTTGGGCTCGCACGGCAAAAAACCTTTTGCGAAACAGATCTTCTGGGACGAATCCTGCCGCGTGCCCTTTCTATTGCGCTATCCCCCCTTGACCTCTGGACGCCAAAATCGAAAGGTGATGACGCCGCTGGGAACTGTGGATATTATGCCGACTTTGCTGGCTCTGTGCGGGCTGGAAATCCCCGCCCCGGTCGAAGGCGACGATTTGTCGGCGTGCATTCGCGGCCAGGTCGAATTGGAAGAGCACGCCGCGCTCTATATGAGCGTTTCGCCTTTCAGCGAAAGGAACTACCTCGATCCGGCCTATCGCGCCCTGCGCACGAACCGCCACACCTTCGTGTGGACGAGCGAAGATGCTTATTATCTCTTCGACGATATAGAAGATCCGCATCAGTTGCACAATCTGGCAGACGCCTCCGCAGCGGCGGCGGTGCAGGCGGAGTTGAAGAAATTATTGGCGCGGCAATTGGAAAAAATTGGCGACCCCTTCAGGACGGGAGAATCTTACCTCGAGAAGTGGAAATACGCCGTCGACGAGTTCGGCAATGTGCCTTATTCT